>Ga0163144_10007026_pt1 | contig 24742 bp, 20 predicted proteins | sample OliLak19BULKMAT1_FD_123175 | JGI IMG/M metagenome (GOLD analysis project Ga0163144, IMG submission 123175) | Freshwater microbial mat bacterial communities from Lake Vanda, McMurdo Dry Valleys, Antarctica - Oligotrophic Lake LV.19.BULKMAT1 | ecosystem: Environmental > Aquatic > Freshwater >... | reverse complement strand
CCCCGTCCCCCGTCCCCCGCCGCCCCCCCCGCCCCCCTCCGTACCCTCCTGCATGACCCTCTCCCCTCCCGCCGTCCCGCGCCGCGCCGCTACCCTCCTGACGGCCACAATCCTCCTCGCGTCCGCGGCGACCGCTGCGCTCGCCCAACCGCGCACCGCCGATCCCATCAAGCGCGGCCTGCAACTCACCGACTTCCCGCGTTTCGTCAAACTCGCGAACAACGTGTACGGCTACGAAGAAATTCGGAGTCCAGGATTCACCACCGTGTCACTGGTGGTCGTCGGCACCAAGGGCGTCCTCATTGCCGACGGGCAGGGCAGCGTGCAAGCCACGCAAACCATGCTGGACAAAATCAAGACCATCACGACACAACCGGTCAAATGGTACGTCGTTGGTTCCGATCATGGGGATCACACGGCGGGCAACTCCGTGCTTCCGGCCGGTATCACGTACGTCATCGCGCCCACCTCGAAAGGCATTCTCGATGCGGCCAAATCCCGCACCGACTCGGCCAGCGAACGCGCAGCAAATGATGCAAAAGCCAAAGGCGCCACCGCACCGGCGCCGCGTTATGCATTTGCGCCTCCTACGGCAATGACGGGCAGCAAGGAAACCATCGACGTCGGCGGTATTTCGGTCGACGTGTTGAACCTGGGCCGTGCGCACACCGGTGGCGATCTCATGGTGCATCTGCCGCGCGAGGGTGTGCTGTTCATGAGCGAGGCGTATCTCAATCGCGTATTTCCCGCCATGCGTTCTGCGTATCCCACCGAGTGGGTGGCGACAATCGACCGGGCATTGGCGATGAACGTCAATCACTACATTCCGGGACACGGTTTCATTGAGCCGCCCAAAGTATCTCGCGAAGAACTCGTCGCCTTCAAGGAAGCGGTGCAGGCGGTGATTGCCGAAGTCACGCGGCTCAGGAAACTCGGACTGTCGGCCGATGACGCCATCAAGCAAGCCAATTGGGGCGCGTACAAAGATTGGTTCATTGCCGATCAGCAGGCGCCGATTGCTGTGCGCAAGGTGTACGAAGAGTTGGACGGGAAGCTGAAGTAGCGATGGGCCGAGCGGCAACACGGCGGTAGTCACGCTCGTGTTCGACCGCCGCTCGGAGCGCAAAAAGTCAGCGCGATTTCAACGGGGATCGCGGAGCAGCGGTGGTGCCTCGCACGACCAGATTCGGAGGCATGAGGACGTGCCGCGCGGTGTCGCGTTGTCCGCCCAGTCGTTCCAGCAGCAGCGTCACCGCGGTGCGCCCCATATCCAGACGCGGTTGATCGACGGTGGTGAGATTAATGTGGCTGACGGCGGCCACTGCGGTGTTGCCGTATCCTACCACCGAGACATCGGCGGGCACGCGGAGATCGCGTTCGGAGAGCGCGCGTAACGCACCCAGTGCTGCCGCGTCGTTCGCAACGAAGATGGCGGTGGGTTGCGCCCCGCTGTCGAACAGCGCCGCGACGCCGTGTCGTCCGCCCTCGTCGGAATCGCTGCCGGGAATGATCTGAATGTGCGCGTCGAGTCCGCGACGCTGCATGGCGCGTTCATATCCTTTGCGACGTTCGGCAGCACCGGCGCTTCCCCCACCGTCAAGGTGCGCGATGCGCTCATGGCCCAGGTCGGTGAGATGTTGCACCACCAGCGCGGCGCCCGTTCGATCGTCGTTGCGGACACTGTCCACGTTGCCCACGCGGGCGCGTCGTGCGACGAGTACCACCGGCACTTCTTTGCTGGCAAGCGTCATGGCGTTGATCTCCAGCATCGGGCCAGCGAGCATAAGCCCGTCAATGCGCAGTTCCAGCAGCGTGTCCAGCGCGCGTTGTTCAGCCAGCGCGCGATGGTCCACGACACTTATGATGATGTGGTATCCCTTGGCGCCGGCTTCGGCCTGCACCCCATCTATGACTTCGGCGAAGAACGGATTGTGCAGGTCGGATAACAGAATGCCGAACAGATTGGAACGGCGTTGCACGAGGCTGCGAGCAACGCCATTTGGCCGATACCTCAGTTCCGCTGCGGCAGCGAGGACCAGTCGCCGTTTCTCCTTTGACACGCTGCTGGCGCCTCGCAGCACCAGGGACACCAACGACTTCGACACCCCGGCGGCCGCCGCAACGTCGATGATGGTGGGACGAGGGGTCTTTCGGGAATGCATGGCTGAGGCGTTCAGAATGCCGAGGAGGCATTGGTGATGCGGTTCGCGGCCGAGGCTGATGAGAGGGAGAACGGACGCCGGAAGAAACAGTGCATCGACCTCTCGGAAACGTCCTATCAGTTTTCAGTGGTTCCGGACGGTCCGGAACTAAAGGTCGTGATGTACAACACGCCTTCCGAGTAACCCGTGCCCCACCGCGTGGTGGCGGAAATTCCATCAATCCTGCGGATGCTGCCGACTGTTTGTGCGGGGACATTGTGTAGCCAGCTCAGGTCCCCGTATCGGCTGCCGTCTACAAAGACCCAGATGGGATTCGTGTTGGCATTGTTGCGGCCACTCGGGCTGCGTTTGACCAGCCAATTCGGATGAATCGCGCGCACCACGTCATGCGCGGTGGCATAGGAACCTGCCAGCACCTGGTGTCGCAGAATGACATCAGGGTCGCCGGAGGGACGCGAACGACTCCCGCCGCCGCAGGCGCCGACGGAGATCAGTAACGCGAGGACCAGCAGAGTGCGTTCAAGCACACGCATGATGGGACACCTGAAAATGTGGGTCCTGCCTTCCTTGAAGCGGAGCAACACGATGCCTGCACGTCGGGTCACCGCGAGGGCCGTCGGGCCATTTGGTGCACGGCCACGTCTCGGGCTGTGCATCGTGCGTTCCGAAACGAATCTCTGGGTTTTGAAGCCCGCGCCCTGACTATCGTACGACGATTCACGCTCGATGAGAAGGTGCAACACATCAGGGTGTCGGGCCGTTTTTCCATATTTTTAGACGGGGAGGAGTCGCACGGTCCGATTCTCTGTGAGTGCACATTCGCGGGCCTGCTGGAACGCGGGCACGCACGCCTGGGTAGTGGAGAGCAACTTCCCGCGCATTCCCTTTGATCGTTGAGCCCCGTGAACGACATTCTGCAAGAGCCGCTCACGGTTCAAATACTGGTATTGTTGGTGCTGAGCGCCGTCGTGGCGTGTGTGGCGTGGACGGTGACACACGAAGAGGTCTTTCGCGAGCCACGGGACTTCTGTCTGGCTCACAGCAAGAGCGCGAAACACCTGCTTGTCCGCAAGTTCTTTTATCTCTTTACCTGCGAGTACTGCTTCAGCCACTATGTCTCGGCGGCGGTCGTGCTTGGTACGAGCTACCGCTTGTTGATGCCCGACTGGCGCGGGATGATGGTGGCATGGTTCACCCTGGTTTGGGTGGCCAATTTTCAGATGGGGGCTTTCGCGCGCCTCAAGCTCGAGGTCAAGCTGGACCGTATTGAGATTGAGACGAAAACCGACGATGAGGGCAAGCCACTCCCGCCGGCCACAGCACCGAAAACGCATTGATGCTGAGCCTATCACAAAGATGCTCTCGCGCGGCGTTCCGGTGCTGCCACTGACATCGAATCCCGCAATACACTATTTACGTAGGATGACAATCGGGCGGTACACACCACCCGTTGTCCGTTCCAACTCCCGCACACCCGCCCCCTCGGAGGCAAACGCAATGGCGCTCGGCGATTTCCTGCGCAAGCAGTTCATCGATGTCATCCAATGGACCGAATCCGGTCCAGGTGTCTTGATGGCGCGCTATCCCATGCAGGACATGGAGATACAGAACGGCGGCAAATTGACCGTTCGTGAGTCGCAAATGGCGTTGTTCGTCAACGAGGGCAAAGCGGCCGACGCGTTCGGCCCCGGATTGCATACGCTCAATACGGCCAACCTGCCGTTGCTCACCAATTTGATGAACTGGGACAAGCTCTTTCAGTCTCCGTTCAAGAGCGACGTGTATTTCTTCAGCACGCGCGTTCAGACCAACCAGCGGTGGGGCACGCAGCAGCCCATTACCATTCGGGACAAGGAATTTGGGGCGGTGCGTTTGCGGGGCTTTGGTGTGTACTCCTACCGCCTGGTCAACCCGCTGGCGTTTCAGTTGAACGTGGCCGGTACCCAGTCAGAGTACACTACCGAACAACTCGAGCCGCAGCTGCGCAATACTGTTATCACCGCGTTCACCACGGCGTTTGCGAACGCGCAGGTGTCGTTTCTGGACATGGCGGCGAATCAAGCCGAGTTGGCGAAACTTATCGCGAAGGAAGTGGCGCCGGCGTTTGAAGCGTACGGCCTGAAGCTCGAAACGTTCAGCGTGGAGAACCTGTCGCTGCCGGAAGAGCTGCAGAAGCGTCTGGACGAAAAGATTTCGATGAACATGATTGGCGACATGCGCACGTACACCCAGTTCCAGGCGGCGCAGAGTATTCCGATTGCGGCGGCCAATTCGGGCGGCATTGCCGGAATGGGTGTTGGGTTGGGAGCCGGCGTTGGGCTTGGCGCCGCGATGGCCGATGCGCTGCGTGGTTCGAGCGGCGGTGGAGGCGCGGCCCCCAGTGGGAACGCTCCGGCCCCGGGTGAGGCGCCAGACGGCGAAACCAAGTTCTGTATTCATTGCGGCAAATCAATTCCGGCGGTATCGAAGTTCTGCGCTGAGTGTGGCGGCCAGCAATAGCCAACACCTTCTCCCACATTCATGAACGGTCGTGAATGGGTTGTGGAGGCGTTCGGGTGTGAGCCCGAGCGCCTCCGCAATTCCGCAGTGTTGCACGCGTTATTCAACGCCATGATTGCTGATCTCTCGCTGAACCCAGTGAGCGAGGCGCAGTGGCACACATTCCCGCCGCCAGGTGGCGTGACGGGCGTGTGTATTTTGGCCGAGTCGCATTTGACGGTGCACACGTTTCCCGAGCACGGGTCGTTGTGCCTCAACTTGTTCTGCTGCACGCCGCGTGAGCCGTGGGACTGGGCCACGCGGTTGGCCGAGCATGTTGGCGCGACGCATGTAAATGTGCGGGTGTTGGAGCGGGAATACGTGGATGTCGTTGTTCCCGGAGCGTTGCGATGATTGCTTCTCGTGAGAAATACAGACTTGCCGGCTTGCACGGATCAGTCGAATGACGACACCGGCCACGGGAACCACCGCGTGCCCCAACTGCGGCGCTGCCATTCGCTTTGTGTGGGCCCAGGCCGTGCAAACCACGTGTGATTTCTGCAAGTCGGTGCTGGTTCGTCACGGCCTCGACCTCGAGCGCGTTGGCACACAAGCGGAATTCCCACAAACCGGCTCGCCTATTCAATTGGGCGCGGAAGGCGAGTGGCGCCAGCGCAACTTTGTTGTGGTGGGCCGCGTGTCGTACCAGTGGCAACACGGCCGTTGGAACGAATGGCATTGCCGCGTGAGTGATGGCACGAGCGCGTGGTTATCCGACGCGCAGCTGGAATACGCAATGACGGCGCCGTTGGCTGAACCAGGCGAGTTGCCCATTCCGCAATCGATGCAAGTTGGCGCGCGATATGAATGGGGCGGCGTTCGTTACGAAGTCGCGAATATCACCCCCGCGGTATACATCGGTACGGAAGGCGAGCTGCCGTTCACGACGTCTGACAAACTGGAATACTGGTTTGCCGACTTGCAAAACATTGATGGCAAGCTGGCAACCGTTGATGGCAGTGAAACGCCCCCGTTGCTGTACGTTGGTGAATATGTCGACTTTCACGACCTCAAATTGAAAGGCCTGCGGGAGTTCGACGGATGGTAGCCGCTGCCGGGTCTCCAGTGCGCACGCGCGCGGCCGGACTGAACTGCCCGAGCTGCGGCGCCAGTATTTCGCTTGTCACTGCCGGATGGAGCGCCACGGTTGCGTGCGTCACCTGCGGTGCGGTGCTGGATGCGCAGGATCCCAATCTTCGCATTCTGCAGGAACAGGAACAACGCATCCTGGTGCAACCGCGCATTCCCCTGGGCACCCGCGGAACGTGGAAGGGTGTGCCGTGGGAGGTGGTCGGATTTCAGCAGGTGACGATCACGGTGGACGAGGTGCCGTATTCGTGGCGGGAGTATGTGTGTTTTAATCCCTACCACGGCTTCTTCTACCTGACGGAGTACGAGGGGCACTGGAATGTGGTGGAGAAGTTGCGCCGCCGTCCGGACGACCGTCAGGCCGATTCGTCCAGGCTCACGTTTAACGGGCTGGCTTTCAGGCATTTTCAGAGTGCCAATGCCGTTACCACGTTCGCGTTGGGCGAGTTTCCGTGGGAAGTGAATGTGGGCGATGCGGTGCGCGCGCACGACTTTGTGTCGCCGCCCTATCTGCTGTCGGCCGAAGTGACCGAACACGAGACCACCTGGTCGCTTGGCACGTATGCCGATCCGAAGGCCATCGCCAAGGCATTTTCGCTGGGCAGCGAGTTGCGATCGCCGGTTGGCGTGTTTGCCAATCAGCCCAACCCGCACGTGCAGTCGGCCCGGGCCATCAAGCGCACATTTGGCTTCCTCATGCTCGCGCTGCTGGTGATGTTCGGATTGAACATGGCCATGTCGAGCAACGAGGTCGTGTTCGATAAACAATTCCAGTTCGATCGCGCGCAAGGTGATACACTGGCGTTGGTGACGGACCCGTTTGATATCAACGGACGCGTGTCCAACGTGGCGTTCTCCATTCAAACCAACCTGAATAACGACTGGGCGTTCTTCAACATCGCGCTTATTGAAGAAACCACCGGACAGGCCATCGATGTGGGGCGGCAGGTGAGCTATTACTCTGGCACCGACAGTGATGGGTCATGGTCCGAGGGTTCGCGTAGCGACAACTTCAAGCTTGGCGCCGTTGCGCCCGGCCAGTACTTCCTGCGTATTGCGCCAGAAGGTGGTGAGGTGAACGGCGGGGTGGTGAACTATGCGGTGCGCATTCGGCGCGACGTGCCATCCTATACGTTTTATATTCTTGCGTTTTTTGCACTGCTCGTTCCCGCCGTGATTTCGTGGGCGCCGTCGGCCAGTTTTGAGCAAAGGCGATGGGCTGAGAGCGATCACGCGCCAGTGTCGTCTTCCAGTGCGAACGACGATGACGAATAGTCCACAGGAGGGCGGCTGATGCGCTCAGCGCTGTTTATGGTGTGGGGATTTCTTGTGCTGGCCACCCTCGGTACCGCGCAGTGGCGCGGTTGGTCGATGACAAGCGCGGCTATGGCCAAAACCAACCCACGGTCGGTGCGTGACAATCCCGGTTCGTATCGTTCACCGTACTTTATTCCGGGGCGCACGCTCCGCGGCAAGTAACAGGAGACTTAGCATGGACCTGATGATGAGTAACGTGGGAACCGCCGCGGTCTTCGCCGGTTTGGGTTTCGCTCTTTTCATACTGGTGTTTGTCATCATCGACCTGCTCACCCCCGGCAAACTGTGGGATGAGATCGTGAACAAACACAACAACGCGGGCGCCATCCTCATCGGTTCGGTAGCGATTGCCATGGGCATCATTATTGCGGCAGCCATTCACTAAGGCGCACGTTCGCACCCAGGCTCACACGCGCCGCGCTCGGCGCGCGCTTCGCTGTTCCGCCCGGCCGCCCGTTCGGCACCCCTGCAGCAACCGGAGTTGTTTGTGAGCGTTGCGTTATTCGTATCGGTCTGCCTTATCGCTGCGTGCGGGCTCATCTACGAACTCGTCGCAGGGGCACTGGCCTCGTACCTGCTGGGTGACAGCGTCACGCAGTTCTCCACGGTCATTGGCACCTACCTGTTTGCCATGGGCATTGGCAGCTGGTTGTCACGGTATGTGGTGCGCGGAGTGGTCACGCGGTTCGTCCAGGTTGAGTTGCTGGTTGGCGTGATTGGCGGTTTTTCGTCCATGCTGCTGTTCCTGGCGTTCGCGTACACCAGTGCGTTTCGCCCCGTATTGTACGGCATCGTGCTCATGATTGGCACGTTGGTAGGCTTGGAGATACCACTGCTCATGCGCATTCTGCGCGAGCGATTTGCGTTCAAGGACGTCATCGCCAACGTGCTGACGTTTGACTACATCGGCGCACTGGGCGCGTCGCTGTTGTTTCCGCTGCTGTTGGTGCCGAAACTGGGACTGGTGCGTTCCGCGCTGCTGTTCGGTTTGGTGAACGTGCTGGTGGCGCTGTGGAGTATTCATCTCTTTCGCGATTCACTGCCCACGCGTCGCCCGTTGCAAATTATGGCCTTGCTCACCATTGCGCTCCTGGGCCTTGGGTTCTGGAAAGGCCAGGCCATTACGTCGCTGGCGGAAGATGGCATGTACGCGGATGAGGTCATTCTGGCGCGCGACACGCGGTATCAGCGCATCATCCTCACCAGTTGGAAGGACGACTTGCGCTTGTATCTCAACGGGCATTTGCAGTTTGCGTCACGCGATGAATACCGGTATCACGAGTCGTTGGTGCATCCGGGGCTGTCGGCCAGTGCCGCTCGGGCGGAGGTGCTCGTGTTAGGTGGCGGTGACGGTCTGGCGGTTCGCGAAATACTGAAATACCCGGATGTGCAGCGCGTAACGCTGGTCGATTTGGATGCGGAGATGACGTCTCTGTTTCAGACGCACCCGCGGCTGACCGCGTTGAACGACAGCGCGTTGAATGATGGCCGAGTGCAGGTGGTGAACGCCGATGCGTTTACGTGGCTTGATTCAACGCGCGTCAAATACGATTTCGTGGTGATCGACTTTCCCGATCCCAGCAATTACCACGTGGGCAAGTTGTTTACCAGCGCGTTCTATCGGCTGGTGCAGCAGCATCTGGCGCCCGAGGGATTTTTGGTGGTGCAGGCCACCTCGCCGATGTTTGCGCGTCAATCGTTCTGGAGTATTGTCACGACGTTGGACGCGGCCGGTTTGCAAACGTCGCCGTATCACGCATATGTGCCAAGTTTTGGGGAATGGGGTTTTGTCCTGGCGGGTCGGCGCGCGTACCGCGTGCCATCAACGCTTCCGGCGGGTTTGCGCTATTTGACGGCCAGCACGTTGCCGTCGCTGTTCGACTTTCCAACGGACATGGGGCGGGTCGCGGCGTTACCGAACCGATTGAATGACCAGGTGCTGGTGCGGTACTACGAGCATGAATACGACGCGATTAACCGGTAGCTGACGTGCGATCGATACGATGGCCTGGGGAAATCGCGGCGGCGCCAACAGCTGTGGCAGCGCCCACTGTGGCCAGGTCGGCCCCCGCTCCGTCGAGCCGCGCACCAGCCGTGCCCACGGTGCGCGTGCGGCAAACGCGGCGCCATTCGAGACCTACCGCCGACGATGTCTGACAACGACGGCGTAACGCGTCGACAGTTCCTCGCTACGCTCGCGATGGCACGGACGGCGGCGGCTGCGTTGGTGCCGCCGCTGCTCATCGCGCCTCTTCTGGCCTCGTGTGAACAATCCAGGGGAAACAAATCATCTGGACTGATTGGCCTGACGCGCAAAACTGATCGTGCTGTGCAAGGCGGATTTGTCGACGACGACAGCACTGTTGGCCACCAACTTCGGGACAGTGTCGCGTTCCCGGGCGCGCGCGAGCAACGCAAGGCTGCGGTGGCCATCGTTGGTGGCGGCATTGGCGGATTGTCGGCGGGCTGGCGTCTCGACCAGTTGGGCATGCGCGATTGGCTGCTGCTCGAACTCGGCAGCGAGGTGGGCGGCAATTCGCGTGGTGGCGAAAATGAAGTGAGTCGGTATCCCTGGGGGGCGCACTACGTCCCTGTTCCCGGAAAGAATGCCGTACATGTGCGCGAGCTGTTTCGGGAACTTGGGGTGCTTGACGCCAACGGCACATGGGATGAACGCACGTTGTGTCACAGTCCGCAGGAACGATTGTGGCAGCATGGGCGTTGGCACGAAGGGGTCGAGCCGTTTGATGCGCTGCCTCGCAGTCAGCGGGAGCAATTCGCGCGGTTTGATGCGATGATTGGTGAGTGGCGCGAGAGCGGCGCGTTTCAGGTGCCGATGGGTGACGTGCGCTTCGATCAGTTGAATCGGGCACTGCAGCAGAAACTTCGGGCACTCGATGCACAAAACGCGGCATCGTGGATGTCCTCGCAGGGTCTCAATTCGCCAGCGCTTCGTTGGTGGGTGGAATACGGAACGCGTGACGACTACGGCGCGTCGCTTGCACAATCGAGTGCGTGGGCGGCCGTGCATTATTTCGCGGGGCGTGATGCAGACGAGCAGGGACCGCTGACCTGGCCCGAGGGCAATCACTTCATTGTGCAACATCTCGCTGGGCGCGCGGGCGAACGCGTGGTAACCAACGCGCCCGCGTATCGCGTGCAGAAGCAGGGATCGCAGTGGCTGGTGCGCACGCCGAAGCTGGATGTGTTGTGTGAGGCGGTGATTTGGGCCGCCCCAGTATTTGTGTTGCCGCGCGTCATGGCCAATGTGCGCGTGCCGGTGACGACGGAATACGCACCGTGGGTGGTGGCCAACATTACGCTGGACCATTGGCCGTCCGAGCGTGGGGCGCCGCCTTCGTGGGACAGCGTCCTCTATGACAGTCCGTCGCTGGGGTATGTTGTGGCGACGCACCAGCAGCTGGGACAATCCGGGTCGAGCACCGTGTGGACGTGGTATCACGCCGTGGTCGATCGACCGTCTGTTGCGGGGCGGGCGTGGTTGCGCGAGACGGCGTGGAGCTGGTGGCGCGATTATGTCCTGGCCGACCTGGCCCGGGCACATCCGGACATCGGGGATGCGGTAACCCGTATCGATGTGAAGCGCTGGGGGCATGCCATGGCACGACCCGTTCCGGGCACCCTCGAGCGAGCGGCGAAGCTCAGCCGATGGTCGCCGGGCGCGGGACTATTTTTGGCGCACGCCGACGTGAGTGGTTTCTCGTTATTCGAGGAGGCGCAGTGGCATGGCGTTCGGGCGGCCGATGGGGTGAGCAATTTACTCGGCCGGAACTGACCAAGTCATTCAAAGCGAACCAAACGGCGCTCAATATGCTTTCAGCCAATTTGCGTTGCCCTGCAACGTTATACAGAATAACGGCTTACGACCCGAAATACGGCTGCCTTTCGATGGCTATTCTGATTGCCAAATCCTCAACGAATTGGACGGTCGTGCGTCTACTATCGAACATGCCGCGAGCATTGGTCTGGGCCTTGAATCGCGACATTAACGCTTGAGTTTCGGCTCCGTCTAACCCGATTGTGAAAACCATACGATTCCTGGCCCTCCGGGCCCTGCTGCTTTTCGCCGGTGTGCTGGCTGTGTCTCTCGCCGCAACGCCGGTTTCCGCCCAGGTAGACATCATTCGCGGACGTGTGCTGGGTAACGACACCACGCCGGTGCAGGGTGTGCTGGTCGTTGCGACGACGTTGACTGGCGACAATACCCGCCAATCACGCACGGACAAGAACGGGCGGTATACAATTACGTTCCCGGGCGGTGAAGGCGACTACTGGGTGACTTTTACGGCGCTTGGATTTTCTCCGGTCCGGCGCCAGGTGAAACGCACCGCCGATCAGGAAATTTTAATTGCGGACGCGCGGATGGCCGTGGCCGCTGTGAACCTCGCGCAATTCAATGTGCAGGAGCGCACTGCCGCAAATCGAGCGGACACAGTCTCGGATGTTGGTGGGTCTGAGCGGGCGCTCAACCTGGTCGACCCGGCGCTGCTGACGGCTGAGCAAATGGGTGATCTTGCGGCGATGGCATCGGCCATTCCCGGCGTACAGTTGATTCCTGGTGCCGATGGCGCCGCGGACGCATTTTCGGTGCTTGGCCTGGGCAGTGATCAGAACAACACGCTGCTCAATGGTCTGTCGTTTGGTGATGCGACGGTTCCGCGCGACGCGGCAGTGACCGCGACGTTGAATTCGTCGCCGTACGATGTGTCCCGCGGAGGATTTTCGGGGGCCGGTCTGACATTGCGTACCGGCCGCGGTAACAACTTCCCGCGTCGTACCTTTAGCTCGACGCTCAACTCGCCAACGATGCAGTTCCCCGACCGCATCAGCGCGGCCACGGCCAGCCAGCAGACGGCCATTTCGATTGGCGGATCGGCGTCTGGTCCAATTCGGCTTGACCGACTGTTCTACAACACGTCCGCCCAATTTGATCGCCGTACCAGCGACCTGAACACGTTGTTGAACACCAATGCGCTTGGATTTAGTACTTCCGGCATTGCAGCTGACTCCGTGGCGCGTCTGTTGAACATTCTGGGATCGCAGAACGTCCCGGTAACCGTTTCCGGTTTTCCGACGCAGAATTTGCGCACCAATGGTTCGTTTCTTAGCAGCCTGGATTACAACCAGGCCAATTCGAACCGCGGCAACACCTACTCGCTCGCGATTTCCAGCAATTTCAGCAGCACGGAGCCGGCGGCAAGCGGTTTTGGTGGGGGTGGTTCGAACATCCTGACGACGCCTTCGTTGAGTGGGACGCAGTCGAACTTGAGTGTGTCGGCGCAGGGTCGTCACAGTGGCCTGGTCGGTTTCTTTGGACTTCTGAGCGAGACCAATCTGGGTTACAGTGTTTCGCGCAACTCCAGTGCCCCCTTCGTCACGCTTCCGTCCGGCCGGGTGCAGGTCAACTCGCAATTGCCGGATGGTTCATCCTCTGTTCGCAATCTGAGTTTTGGTGGCAGCACCAGCTTGGGAGGGCGGACAAACAACCAGACCATTGGCTTTGCGAATACGCTGTCGTGGTTCAGCAACGACAATCGTCACCGCGTGAAACTGACGTCCGAATTGCGCCGCGAGGACAACACGCAGGCGATCATCAACAATCAATTTGGTTCGTTCTCGTTCAATTCGCTGGAAGACCTGGCGGCCGGACGTCCGGCTTCGTTCAACCGCCTGCTGGGTATTCGCAATCGGGACAGCCGTCAGTTGGTTGGCGCCGTGTCGCTGGGCGACGCGTGGCGCCCGACCAACGACTTGCAGATTCAGTACGGCCTTCGGATGGACGGCAACAGATTTCTGGTTGGCCCGACAGAGAACAGTGAGGTGATTTCGGCGTTCGGTGTCAACAATACGGATGTGCCGAGCCGGCTCTATTTGAGCCCGCGCGTTGGGTTTTCCTGGACCTATGGCACGTCCAACCAACTGGCGCTTGCCCCGGGAATGGTTCGCGCGCCGCGCGCCGTTATCCGCGGCGGGGTCGGTGTGTTTCAGAACACCCCGGGCACGGGACTGATCGGCAGCGCGATTGACAACACCGGTTTGCCCACGGGTATTCAACAGCTGAACTGTGTTGGTGGAGCGACACCCATTCCGAATTGGTCGCAATATCAGGTCAGCACCAACAACATTCCGACATCCTGCGCCGACGGCACGAACGGAACCGTGTTCGCCCAGAGCACACCCAACGTCTTGTTGTTCTCGCCGCACTTTTCTGCGCAACGTTCACTGCGCGCCAATCTTTCCTGGAGCGGCGCCATTCTGCGCGATCTGTTCGCGGCCAACGCCGACGTGACGATTTCGCGCAACTATGCACAGGCGGGACAGTTCGACCTGAACTTCCCGGGAACGGAGCAGTTTGCGCTTCCGCTGGAGGGCAATCGGCCCGTGTTCGTCGATCCCGCCGTGATCGTGCCGAGCACCGGGCAAATTGCCTGGCGCAATGCGCGGAAGCTTCAGCAGTTCGGTCGCGTCACTGAGCAGCGGTCAGATTTGCAGTCCACCAGCAAGCAGTTGACCCTGGGCATTCGCCCCGTGGCCTTCAACTCCAACTTGTCGTGGAACCTGAGTTACGTTCTGCAGGACGTACGGGAAGAGCAGTTCGGCTTCTCCAGCACGGTTGGCGATCCGGCGCTGTCGTTCTTCTCACCCGCCAGTCTTTCGCGGCATCAGGTTCAGCTGTCGGTCAACAAGAATTTTTTCAATATCGTGACGGCAAGCATGGGCATGAACTTCCGCTCAGGCACGCGGTACACGCCGCTCATCAGCGGCGACGTGAACGGCGACAGCTACAGCAACGATCGCGCGTTCATTTTTGATCCATCGCTTCCCACAACCGATGCGCCGGTTGCCAGCGGCATTCAAGCGCTCCTCGACAACGGCACGGCCGAAGCATCCAATTGTTTGCGTGCACAGCTTGGACAGCTGGCGTCGCGCAACTCATGCCAGACTACGTGGACGGCCACGCAGAACCTCAACTTTGCCTTCAACTCCCTGCGCATCGGGCTGCCGCAGCGGGCCCGTCTGCAATTGCAGGTGTCCAACCCGCTGGTTGGCCTCGATCGCCTGGTCCACGGCGAAGACAAAATTCACGGATGGGGCCAGCAGCCGAATCTCGATCAGCAACTGCTGTTCGTGCGTGGATTCGATGCCACGAACAAGAAGTTCAAATATGAGGTGAACCAACGCTTTGGTTCGACCAGCGCCGCGCAGATCACGCGCCGCAACGTGTTCGGACTGACGGCGGTGCTGAGCTACGATCTTGGTGTGGCTCGCGAACGTTTCAATCTCATGCAGCAACTTGATCGTGGCCGTGGTCGCCCGGGTCAGAAGGCCAATGCGCAGCAGTTGCGCGGGACGGGCAACGGCGGGCTGATCAACCCCATGCAGCAAATCCTGGTGCAGTCTGACTCGCTCAAGCTGACGCGGAAGCAGGCGGATTCACTCACCGTGCTGAACCGCTTGTACGTGTTGAAACAGGATTCCATCTGGGCACCTGTGGCTCGCGAGCTGGCGGCATTGCCAGACAAGTACGATCGCGACCGGGCGTACGACAAATCAAAACGCGCTCGCGAGCAGCAGGTCGACATTCTGCTCCGCATTGCACCAGGGATCAAGGGGTTGTTGACCGCCGAGCAGTTCCGGTTGGTCAGTGCCCAGACGGCGTCGTTTATGGACAAGAATACGCTGAAGGCACTGCGCTCCTCTACTGCCGGTCAAGGCGGTGGCATGGGCGGTGGCATGGGCGGTGGCGGTGGTGGTGGCGGTGGTGGCGGCGGACGCGGCGGTCGCGGCTAAGTCGAACGATCATCGTGATTCATCTTCGAATGCAGAAGTTTTCTCAGACCATCAAGAGTCCCGTGATGAATAGATCCCGCATGTTCCTCGCCGTCACTGCCATCGGCGCGTTGGGCGCGACGGCAGTGTCCGCGCAGGACTCGACGAAAATTCCCGTCAAAAAAGTTGGTGCCGCGTTGGCACGCACGGCCGAGCCGGTGGGCGCGGTCACGTCGATGCGCGTGCTGAGTGACGGCAGTGTGTTCCTCAATGACTTTCAAATGCGTCGCGTCGTGTTATTCGACGGCGCACTCAAGCAAGTCAAGATTGTGGCGGATACGCTGGGCAACGGGCTGCCGTATGGTCAGCGTCAGCCGGGCATGCTTCCATATGGGACCGACTCGACCATCATTGTCGACCCCGCCACGCTCGCTTTGGTCGTGTTGAACAAAAGCGGCGAAGTGGTGCGCATCATGTCTGCGCCGCGTCCTCAAGACATCAATACGCTCGCGTCGGCCAACTTTGGCACCACGGCATTTGATTCGCAGGGTCGCCTGATCTATCGCGCACAGGGTGGACCTGGCGGTGGCGGTATGGGCGGCATGGCGTTTGGAGGCGGTGGTGGTGGAGGCGGTGGTGGTGGTGGCGCGCCCGGTGGCGGGGGCGCTCCCGGTGGTGGTGGTGCCCAAGGTGGCCGCGGTGGTGCGCAACGGCTCGGCGGTGGCGGTGGCGGCGGCGGCTTTGGTGGAGGTGATTTCGGCGGTGGCTTTGGCGGGGGCTTTGGCGGAAACCAGCCGGGTGGTCGGGGCGGTCGCGGCGGTACCAACGTCCAGCCAGATTCTGTGCCGATTCTCCGCGCCAATTTCGACACGCGCAAAACCGACACCGTGACCTTTGTTCGGGTTCCGAAAAATGAATTTTCGACATCCGCCACGCCGGAAGGCGGCACACGTGTTGTCACGAAGATCAATCCGCTTCCACAAGCCGACGACTGGGCCATGTTGTCCGACGGCACCGTCGCGGTGGTTCGTGTGCTGGACTATCACGTGGACTGGTATACGGCCGACGGCAAACATGCGGCATCCGAAAAGCTGCCGTTCGATTGGAAGCAGCTGAAGGATGAGGACAAGGTGAAGATTGTCGATTCGCTGAAAGCGGCGGCCGAGATCTACACACGCCAGGCGCAGGGCATGACACAGGGCAACAACAACTTCCGCATTGCGTTTGAGCCGGTGGCCGCAGAAAAGCTGCCGGACTTTTTCCCGCCAATCCGTCAGGGCAGTACGCACGCTGACGCCGATGGGAATTTGTGGATTCTCCCGGCGACGTCGACCATCTCGGCGAATGACTTCATGGCGGCGGCTGGCGCAGGTCGTGGCGGCCGTGGTGGCGGAGGTGGTGATCGTGGTGGGGCTGGTGGGCCTCCGGGGGCTGTCGGAGCAGGCGCCGCAGCTGCGGGTGCCGCGGGTGCCGCGGGTGCAGGCGCCGCAGGGGCGGGTGCAGGTGCTGTCGGTGCAGGCGCCGCAGGTGCGAGTGCTGCAGGTGCAGGCGCGGCGGGTGCTGCAGCCGCCGGCGGTGATCGTGGCGCACGTGGCGGTCGTGGAGGCGCGCCGGGTGCAGGCGCGCCAGGCGCAGGCTTACTAGCGCTGATTCCGCAGGGCCCGGTCATTTCGCTCAACTATGACATTGTGAACCGCAAGGGCGAGCTTACCGAGCGCATTCAGCTCCCACCGGGTCGTACGCTGGCTGGTTTCGGACCAAACGGCATTATGTACCTTGCCGTTCGCGAGGGCCGCAATCTGTTCATTGAGCGCTACAAGCGCCCGTAGTCAGGGTGCGGCGCGATTGCTCGGGATGAGCGGCGCGTAACAATCACGCCACCTGTTGTGACATGAGGCCAGCCGAAAGGTTGGCCTCATTTGTTTTGACCATTAGCGTACGGGGATGACCACTCCAATCGCACTACTGGGCACCGGCCTTCTGGGCTCCGCATTTTCTGAAGGGTTTCTCGCGCGTGGTGGCACGACCCTCACCGTGTGGAATCGCACACGCGCCAAAGCCGAACCGCTGGCTGCCTCCGGGGCTCGCGTGGCCGATACTGCCGCCGATGCCGTGCGCGATGCGGAGCGTGTGCATTTGGTGTTGCTGGACGACGATACGGTGGACGAAACCATTCAGGCATTCAGAGAATCATTGCGACCCGGTGCGGTGCTTGTTGATCACACGACACTACGTCCCGATCGCACCGCTGCGCGGGCAGCCGCGCTGGATGCTGCAGGTATTGAGTATCTGCACTGTCCGGTAATGATGGGACCGCCGGCGGCCCGGGCAGCGAAGGGAATCATGTTCATTGCGGGTCCGACCGAGCGTTATGAACGCGTAAAACACGCGTTGGCCGAGATGACGGGCGAAGCGCACTTTCTGGGTGAACGCGCAGATTTGGCCGCGTGTTACAAGTTGTGCGCGAACGCGATGTTGTTAATGACGGCCGGCGCGCTGGCGGACGTGTTTCACATGGCCGATGCCCTGCGCATGCCGCGCGAAGCGGTGGGTGATGTGTTTCGCAAGTTCAATACGGACGGCATTCTGAACGCTCGCGCGACGCGCATGTTGAACGCTGATTACAAGGCCACGTTTACGCTGGATGTCGCACGCAAGGATGTGCGACTGATGGTGGAGTCGGCGGGAGGCGAACCGGTGCCGATGTTGCGCGCGCTGGCCGAGCGTATGGATGATGCGCTCGCGGTCGGCCTGGCGGCGTTTGATGTGGGGGTGTTATCGAAACCAGGGTTTTAGCGCAGCGATAGTTCCGTTCAATTGGTCGTGGGCCGTAGAGGGAATCTGGTTGGCACCGAACGCCATCAGAATTCCAAGGACGGCCCACGAATGCACCAGTCCCGGTGTTTCAGCTCGAATAGTACGAGGCGTTCTCCTCGATGTAGCCCTTGGTGAGATCGCAGCCAAAGGCCCGCGCGGTGCTGCGGCCGACGCCCAATGAAATTTCGAGTTCCACTTCGTCGCGTGACAAGGTTGCGCGGACCACGGCATCGTCGAACTCGAGACGTTCGCCGCGCGCGACGACGGGAAACCCGTTAATCCACGCGTTGGTGGTGTCCGGATGCACGGTGCAATCGAAACACTTGCCAACCGCCATCAGCAATCGACCGACGTTCGGGTCGGCGCCATGCACCATGGTTTTGATGAGTGGCGAATTGACGATGGTCTTGGCAACCGTGCGCGCTTCCGCATCGTTCAGCGCTTCACGCACGGTCACACGAATAAGCCGCGTTGCGCCTTCGCCATCGCGCGCCAGCGTTTCCGTCATCTTGATGCAACCGGCGGTCAGGACGCTCAAGAACTCCGATTCACTGACCGGGCCCGCGAGTCCGTTGGCCAGAATGGCGCAGGTATCCGACGTGCTCGTGTCGCTGTCGACGGACAACATGTTGAACGAACTGCTGACGGCGGCGCGCAACAACCGGTCGAGCGTGGGGGCATCGAACTGCGCATCGGTGAAGATATAGGCCAGCATGGTGGCCATATTCGGCTCGATCATGCCGCTGCCTTTTGCGACCCAGGTAATGGTCGCCCCGCTGGTGCCGACGGGCGCCGACAGCGCTTTCGGAAACGTGTCGGTGGTCATGATACCTTCTGCGCCCACCATTGGGTCGCGTTGCAATTCGGTGGCCATGCCCACAATGCCGGTCTCAATTTTCTCGATGGGCAGTGGCACCCCAATCACCCCCGTCGAACTCACCAGCACGCGACTCGCGTCGGTACCCAGTTCCTGGGCAGCGGCCGCTGCCATGCGTCGCGCATGGTCGACACCGCGCGTCCCGGTGGCCACGTTGCTCACTTTGCTGTTGGCGATAATCGCACGCAGTGAACCGCCGCGCATGGTTTCACGACCCAGGATGATAGGCGCGCCCGGAAAGTGATTGCGCGTGAACACCGCCACTGCGGTTGCATCGATATCGCTGGCGAACAGCGTCAGATCTTTGGCACTTGGCTTGAGACCCACGTTGCGGCTGGCGCAGCGAAAGCCGCGAGGGAACTCCGGTGTGGCGTGAAACATTGATGAGCGGCGTGGCGGGGGGACGACGGGCCGTGGCAACCGGCAGCCTTTCAAAGGGACCGGAATGGTAATACCGTCGCGCGCCCGGCGAGGGATTTGGCATATGCGACGGTCTATGCCACGACGCCACATCCCGCCGTGTGGGGTATCAGGACGAACGGCTGGAACCAGCGAAAGCGCGTCCTGACGCTGTCCAACGCATATTTCGGCCCACGCCCCGTACACTGTGCGCCAGGTGCCACGCGTATCGACTTCCCGCTGGCTCTCGGGTGGCGCGATGTCCCGTCGCAAGTGTTCGGGGAAGCGACTCAAGTTCTCTCAACCTGCCTACTATGCACTTTCAGTCGCTGCTCGTGCCGACGTCCCGCCCGGTACCCTTTACGGCTCCGTCTGCGGCACCGTTTACGGCACCGTCTGCGGCTCCGTTTACGGCACCGTTTACGGCACCGTCTGCGGCTCCGTTTGCCGCACTGTTCGTTGCCCCCTCGCGATGGACGGCCGCCGTCGTGTGGGCCAGCGCGGTGCTTTCCACGGCCGCTCTGGCCCAGAACACCGGTGGCACAACACCGATTGCACCGCAACGTGCGGTTGCGGACACATCAATCTTTGCGCCGTTGGCGTTACCCGCGGCCAATACGTTTCGCGCGGGCAGCGGGGCACCAGGCGCAGGCTATTGGCAGAACCGGGCCGACTATACGTTGTCTGCGACGCTGGATACCGGCACGACCACGCTGAAAGGCCAGTTGGTGCTCAAGTACACCAATAACTCGCCCGACACGCTGCGGTACCTCTGGCTACAAACCGAGCAGAACGCGTTCCGGAGCAATTCGCTCAACTCGTTCATTTTTCCGCAGGAATCGCGGTTTGGGGCGCGCGGATTTGAAGGCGGAAATGTGTTCGACAAGCTGGACCAACTGCTGGGTGCGGCGAGTGCGCCAAAGCGCGTGACCGTGACATCGCGTTCGCAGGAAACGGTCACGCGTGTCGATCTGGCCGAACCGTTGGCGCCAGGGAAATCCGCAACGCTGGATATGGCGTGGCACTTTCTCATTCCCGAACATGGCGCCGATCGCATGGGTCGCGATGGCGCGCTGTATGAACTGGCGCAGTGGTACCCGCGCGTGGCGGTGTACGATGATGTGCGCGGCTGGAATATCGAACCGTATTTGGGACAGGGCGAGTTCTATCTCGACTACGGCGACTACCATTTGTCGGTCACGGTGCCGGCGGGGTACATCGTAGCGGCTACCGGGGCATTGCTGAATGCGGCGGAAGTGTTGCCCGCCACACAGGTGGCGCGACTCGCGAAGGCCGCGAAATCGGATACCGTGATTCGGATTGTCACCGAAGCCGAATTGGCGAACGGTTCGGCACGCCCGAAACAAACGGGAAGGTTGACATGGAAGTTTGCCGCGAAGAATGTGCGCGACGCGGTGTTTGCGGCCTCCCCCGAGTATCAGTGGGACGCGTCGAGCTACAAGGGCGCGCTGGCCATGGCGTATTATCGTCCTTCTGCGGCCGTCAACTGGCACGACGCCGCCGATCAGTCGCGGATGTCCATTCAGGAGTATTCGGAGCGGTGGTATCCGTATCCGTGGCCGCAGATTTCCGCAGTGGAAGGTCCCATCAGCGGCATGGAGTATCCCATGATCGCCATGGAGAACAAGAGCGAGGACACGTACGACTTGTTCAACGTCGTGACGCACGAAATCGGGCACATGTGGTTTCCCATGATCGTGGGTAGCAACGAGCGCAACTACATGTGGCAGGATGAAGGGTTCAACACGTTCATCAACACGTTTGCGGAAGCGCGCCGGTATCCCGAGAAGGGCGATCAGATGGCGCGGGCCAAAGAGGAACGCAACCAGGTGACGACCTTCATGACGCGCGGCATTGACAAGCCGGTGGACATCCGGCCCGACCGCATTGACCCGCGCATGCTGGGGCTCTCGGCCTACGTGAAACCGAGTGTGGGCCTGCAGCTGTTGCGCGAGGAAATTCTGGGCCACGACGTCTTCGATGATGCGTTCCGCACGTACATCAAACGTTGGGCATTCAAACATCCAACGCCCGCGGATTTCTTCCGCACCATGGAGGACGCGTCTGGCCGACGACTGGACTGGTTCTGGCGCCAGTGGTTTGTCGAGAACGCGCGATTTGATCAGACGATTGATACGGTGGCCACACGCACGGTGGGTGACACGCTGGAAGTAGCGGTGCAATACGGAAACCGTGAGCGCGGGGTGCTGCCCATTCGCGCACGCTTCACGTTCACAGATGGTACGACGGAGAATTTTGTGTATCCCGCCGAAGTGTGGAGCACGAACAGCGTGTTTTATGTCCGGCAATACACATTTCCTGGCAAGAAACTTTCTAAAATAGAGCTCGATCCGGACGGCCGGCTCGTCGATATCAATCGCGCCAACAATGGGTGGCCGAAAGGGGCGACCGCACCCAAGATCACGCCGTAGCGTTCAGAATTTGGTGCAAGGGTCTGGGTTGTGTCACTGCTTGGCGAGACGGTTCGCGGCGAGGCCGCTCACCACGCTCGCCGAGCCGCGACACGGCCCCTCCCCGCAATAGCTGCACGCATGCGAACTACTTGCTCAGAGAGAAGACGAAGGCCTGGGTCACGCGTTGCCGCACGCGATGGCCGGTCACTTCGGCGGGCCGGAACTTCGCGTTGGTCAACGCTTCCCGCACGGCGTTCATGAAGGATTCGTGCGGGCTGTCCCGAAATGTCAACGAGCCAGTTTCAATGCGGCCCAGGGTGTCGACGACGAATTCGACGCGCAGGGTTTGTTGCACACCAGCCGCTCGCAGGGCTTCGGGATAACGCGGCGTACGGTAGCCCGACAGGATGGACACCGGGCGGTCTACCTGCGCTTCGCCAAGAATGCCCGAGCCGCCAATGCCCGGCGTGCCAACCCCAACGTCACCAACGGACGTGGAGGAGTGGCCGCGATTGGCAAAGGTGTTTGTGGGACTGACGCTTTGCGCAATATCGATACTCGGAATAATGGTGGGGATCTCGACGGGGGCCGTCAGCACCGCTGCCACAGGCAAGGCTGCGGTGTGGGCGCTCGTGCTGACCGGCGCAATGGGTGCAACGGGTTGGCGCACACTCTCCACTGGTGGTGGTGCCACGAATGCAATGTCCTCCACAACGCGCGAGAGACGCACGACGGGCCTGGCGGTTGCCAGGGTGAACGTGCTGACAATCAGCAGCGCGTGCACCGCGACACTGACCAACACCCCATCGCGCTTGCGTGAGGTCCTGGAAACAATTCGGCGCGATTCAATGAGATGGAGCGACATGGTTTCTCCGGAGGCGGGACTGCCAGGTGGGGTGCAGGGCACGTGTTCACCTGCACAGTGCGACCGGGGCATGAACCCATCGTGATGCAATGATGAATGCTTTGTATGGAACCCATGACGTCTTCCTTGCTGGAACATGACGGCGCGGTGTCGTCGACATGGCCATTGCATGAAGTGCGAAGCCATTCGTGGGCAAGCTGGATGAGTTGCGCCGGCCTGATATCCGGGTGGCCAGAGGCGCGCGGGAACCTGCGCCCGGGATGGGGCCAGTTTGCGTCCGTCCATCGCGGGGGTTAAATCGCGCGCATGAGCAATTCTGTCATTCGTCGAGCGGGCGCTGCTTTCCTTGCGCTGGCTGGCCACCTGCCCGCGCAGAGCCGCGACAGCTCGCGCGTTGGCCCGCAGACACTGCGCCCCGTTTCCGTGTCGGTCACGCGGGATGCTGCGCGCTCGGTGCTCGAGCTGCCCTTCGCCCTCGCGCGTATCACGCCCGACTCCCTGCATCCCGGGCAACGCCGTTCGTCACTGGGCGAGCTGCTGCTTGGTATTCCGGGGGTCCAGGTGCAGGAGCGGAACAATCCGTCGCAGGATCCCCGTCTCGCCATTCGCGGCTTTGGTGCGCGCTCGGCCTTTGGGGTGCGTGGCGTCCGTGTCTTGCGTGACGGCATTCCACTCACCCTGCCGGACGGCCAGACGCCGGTGGATTGGATGGACCTGGAGAGCGCGGGATCGGTGGAAGTGATTCGTGGGACCGCGGCTGCGTTGTACGGCAATGCCGCTGGCGGTGTGGTGTCGGTCCGCTCTCGTCCCGCGGCCGCTGCCCCCTTCGCGATCAATGCACGGGCCTGGGATGGCGGCAACGTGCAACGGGCGTCTGTGCTGCTGTCCGGATCGGGGTCCGACGCCTGGACCGCCCTGCGCGAGAGTGGCTATCTGGTGAGCGGCACGCGCACCGAGGGCACCGGGCCACGCGAGTACTCGCGACAACAGACGACGAGTGTGTTTGCGCGGGCCCTTGGCACGATCAAGGACACTCGGCTGGAAGTGCAAGGGGTCAGATACGATGCGCCAACCGGCGAAAATCCCGGCGCATTGACGGCGGCCGAACTCTCGCGGAACCCACGCCTCTCGGATTCGCTCAACATCACGAAACATTCGCGCAAAGCCGTGGAGCAATCGCAAGTGGCGATTCTCGCGTCCCGTGGCCGGGGCGCGTCGGAATTCAGCGCGTCGTTGTTCATGGGTTCGCGCACTCTCGACAATCCGCTGCCATTTGCGATTGTTGGGATTGAGCGCACGAGTTATGGCGGGTCGTTGCGCGGTGGCGCCCAGACCACATTGGGCGGACTGCCGTTCCGCCTGACGGCCGGGCTGGATGCGCAAACACAGCAGGACGAACGATTCAACTACGAAAACTGTTCCGATGTGACCCGCACCGCGCCGGTGACCACGCGTTGTCCGACGTCGGGACAGGAGCGTGGGGCGGTGCGGCTTCACCAGCGCGAAGAAATTCAGGGCGAGGGCGCGTACGTCCGGTATGAACTGGAAGTGCCGCGCAAATTGTTGGGCAGCGTGTCCCTGCGATATGACCGCGTGCGTTTTCGTCTGGTCGATCGTTTTATTGCCGGCACCAATGGTGACGACTCAGGGGATCGCGGCCTGCATGCGGCAAGTCCGATGTTCGGGTTGGTGTGGCGCGTTCGACCGCTCGTTTCGCTGTACACCAACGTGGCGAGCGCATTTGAGACGCCGACCATCACGGAGCTCACCAATCAGCCCGATGGGAAACTGGGGTTGAATCAGGAAGTGGCACCGCAGCGCACGCGCACCGTGGAGGTGGGTATGCAGGCACTGTTTGGTGCGCACCTGCGATTCGACGGCGCTGTGTTTCATGCCAGCGCGCGCGATGAGTTGGTGGGTTTTGACGTCCCTGGTGCCGTGGGACGGCGCGCGTTTCGGAACGCGGGCCGCACACGCCGCGATGGGCTGGAAGCCAACCTGAATGTTGTCGCAACGTGGGGAGAGGCGGGCGCGGCATACACGCTCTCGCGATTCAACTTCGTGACATACTCTGCGGGTAGCGCCAATTTTGCGGGCAATCCAATTCCGGGCGTCCCCAAACATCAGGCGCAGGCGTACGCCACGCTGCGCTTGCGCGGGTGGTTTCTGACCAGCGAAGCCAGCACGGCCTCTCGCGTGAGCGCGAACGATGCCGCGTCGGTGTTCGCGCCAAGCTGGACCACGTTGGGCGTCCGCGCCGGACGCGCCCCGTCGGACCATCGCTTTCTGCTCGAACCCACCATTGGCATCGACAACGTGTTCAATCGCACGTTCGCCAGCGCGGTGGTGATCAACGCGACGCGTGGCCGATATTTTGAGCCGGGTGTTGGGCAGCGATTATTCGTCGCGTTGCGTGTTGGTGCCACGCCGTGGAACCCGGCGCGCTGAGCGT
>Ga0163144_10007025_pt1 | contig 24745 bp, 23 predicted proteins | sample OliLak19BULKMAT1_FD_123175 | JGI IMG/M metagenome (GOLD analysis project Ga0163144, IMG submission 123175) | Freshwater microbial mat bacterial communities from Lake Vanda, McMurdo Dry Valleys, Antarctica - Oligotrophic Lake LV.19.BULKMAT1 | ecosystem: Environmental > Aquatic > Freshwater >... | reverse complement strand
TCAACCATTTTCGGGTGAAGAATTCTTTGACCAGCACAGGCAGCCGGATCTTACGGCCCAGATAGAGCCCGGCGATGGAGACGACGGCAGAGGCGATCATAATGCCCCAGGAGATCTCCTGATTGGGCCAAAAATAGCCGGCCAGCGCACTGCCAATGGCAAGTGGCCAGAGTGGATGCAGCATCGTGCCGTGGGCTTCGTGAGCGTCGCGGTTGTAGGTGCCGTAGAAGACGGCCCACAGCATGCGGCTTGAGTACGCAGCAGTGATGAAACTTACCAGAAAGGCAACGCCGAGGAGCAGTGGAGTTCTTGTCGCGGCAATGAGAATGGCGTCCTTGCTAAAGAATCCGGCGAGGCCAGGAAACCCGGCAAGGCTCAGTGCGCCAAGCATCATCAAACGGAAGGTCCAAGGCATCTTGTCGCGGAGCCCGCCCATGTAGCGGATGTCCTGCTCGCCGCGAAGGGCGTGGATAACGTTTCCTGCGGTCAGGAACAAAAGCGCCTTAAAGAAGGCGTGGGTGGCGACATGGAACATCGCGGCATCTGTCGCGCCGAGGCCTGCGGCGAGGAACATCAAACCAAGCTGGCTGATGGTCGAGTAGGCGAGTATGCGCTTGATGTCATGGTCGACGAGCGCGATTGTGGCAGCGATTAAAGCAGTGACTGCACCGACTGCGGCGACTACGAGACCGGCGTCCGGATTGGCAGCAAAGAATGGATTGAGCCTTGCGAACAGATAAATGCCGGCGGTGACCATAGTGGCGGCGTGGATGAGCGCTGAAACGGGAGTGGGACCGACCATCGCGTCGGGGAGCCAGACGAACAATGGAATTTGCGCCGATTTACCTGACGCGCCGAGGGCAAGCAGGAGTGCGGCGGTCAACATCAGGGGCGAACCGGGCAACTGATTGATTGCCGCAAACTCGGTGGTGCCGGCGGCGGCGAGCAGGATGAAGGTCCCGAGCAGGAAGCCTGCGTCACCGGCACGGTTGTAGAGAAAAGCCTTGTTCGCATTTCGGTTTACCGTTGGCCGGTCGTGATGGAAGCCAATCAATAGATAGCTGGCGAGACCGACGCCTTCCCAGCCGGCGAACAGCATGACGAGATTGCTTGCCAAGACCAGAAGCAGCATGAAGAACACAAAAAGATTGAGGTAGGCGAAGTAGCGCCAGAAGCCTTCTTCTTTATCCATGTAGCCGATGGAATAGACATGGATGAGAAAGCCGATGCCCGAGATGATCAGCACCATCAGCAAGGAAAGGTCATCGGCCAGGAAGCGGAATTCGATACCTGGCATCCAGTGTGTGAGCGTGTGATCGAGGGGTCCGCCGCGCGGGCTTACGTAGATAAATAAGCCGTGGAGGAAGCTAAGCGCAACGGCTACTGGCGCAATCGCTGCCGCGCCACGACGCAAGATTCCGATCAGCAGTGAGCCGATCAGTGGATAGAGCGGAATCCACCAGAAGCTGGAGACAAGATTCACCATTTGAGCAGGTCGATTTCGTCTGAGAGTACTGTTCCCCGATTGCGGAACAGTGCGATGAGAATGCCCAGGCCAACGGCGGCCTCAGCTACGGCAACAGTGATGACAAAGATCGCGAATACCTGGCCAGTGACCTGATTCCAGTGTTTTGAGAATGCGACGAGATTGATGTTTACGGCGTTGAGGATCAGCTCGATTGACATCAGCATGATGATGATGTTGCGACGCATCAACAGGCCGGCGGCGCCGATCAAAAGAAGGGCAGCGCTCAAGACCAGATAGTGGCCGGTTGTGACAGGCGTGAAGTTCATCCCTCGACCTCTTTCTTGCGCGCCATCCAGACTGCGCCGACTATGGCTACCAGCAGCAAAAGCGATGCAGCCTCAAACGGTAGGGCGAACAAGTAAAACAAAGAATCGGCGACACGCTCTGTGTTGCCGTCAGCATTGAGACGAGGGGCCGGGCTGGGAGGGAGATTCGGTACGCCGGCGCGGACAAACACCACGATCTCGATCAGTACCGCCATGAGCGCAACGATTGCCACAGGCCACTGACGGCTGTACTGCCGCAGTTTGGCAGCCTGTTCCAGATGGATCAACATGATCACGAAGAGGAACAGAACCATGACGCCGCCGACGTAGAGAAGGATCTGGACGACGAACAGGAATTCGGCAGCCTGAAGCAGGAACAGGCCGGCCACGCCGAGCAGCGAAAGAATGAGGCCGAGCGCTGAGTGCACGGGGTTGCGTCGCGTCACCGTGACCAGAGCGCCAGCGAGCGTGATCGCCGCGAAAATGTAGAACAGGGCAGCGTCCATTAGCGGATATAGCGCGTTGGCCGGGGGCCTTCCTCGAGCATTTGACGGTCCCAGATCAGACCTTCGCGAGTGTAGGAAGCCATTTCAAAATCCTGCGTCAGCTCAAGCGCGTCGACCGGGCAGGCATCTTCACAGAGTCCGCAGAACATGCAGCGGGAAAGGTCGTAGGTGAAGTAAGTGAGGTCGAGGCGGCGGGTTTCCTTGTTGCGTTCCGTACCCACGACAATCAGATTTTCCGGGCAGGCCTTGGCGCACAGGTCGCAGCCGATGCAGAGCGTTTCTCCATTGTCAGGATTGATATTCAGACGTGGAGCGCCGCGATAACGTTCGCCAACCTTGGGGCGGTCCTTGGGGTATTGCTCGGTGGTGATGTTACGGGTTCGCTGGGTCTTGAATGTCACCCAGAGACCCTGCATCAGGTCGAGCAGAAAAATCCTTTTGAGAGTTTCAAGCATGCTTTCGGCTTAACTCCATTATCTGTCTACCTCACCGAGCACGATATCAATTGTGCCGATGATGGCGACGACGTCAGCCACTAGCGCACCGACAGCCATCTTTTCGAGCGATGCGAGGTTCAGAAAACTCGGCGGCCGCACTCGCAGGCGGTAAGGATGGAGGGAACCATCGGCAACAATGTAATAGCCCAGCTCACCCTTTGGCGCCTCGATCGAAACGTAGACTTCACCTGGCGCGGGCTTGAGTACCTTTGGCACCTTTGCCATGATGCCGCCTGCGGGGATGCGCCCCAGCGCCTGGTCGATGATGCGGAGGCTCTGGCGCATTTCTTCGATGCGGATGAGGTAGCGGTCGTAGCTGTCGGCGCCGTGCAGCACTGGAATATCGAAATCGAATTGGTCGTAGCCGGAATAGGGCTGTGCCTTGCGGAGATCCCATTTCACGCCGGCAGCGCGAATCATTGGGCCAGAGACCGAGTAGGCTTTGCATTCTTCAGCAGTGAGGATGCCGACGCCGCGGAGACGTTCGATCCAGATCGGGTTGTGCGTCAGAAGTTGCTCGTACTCGTCGAGGCGACGCTTGAACATTTCCGAAAAAGCGCGGATTTCGTCCTCGAAGGTGTCGTGCAATTCATACTGCAAGCCACCGATGCGGAATGCATGGGTGGTTAGCCTTGCTCCGCAGTAATTCTCAAAAATCTTGAGCACCTCTTCGCGCTCTCTCATGCAATAAAACAGAGCGGTCATTGCGCCGAGGTCCAGCGCGGATGTTCCAAGCCAGAGGAGGTGCGAGGCGATGCGATTGAGCTCTGCAAACATTACCCGAACGGTTTGTGCACGTAGCGGCGCTTCTACGCCGATGAGTTTTTCTACCGCGAGGCAGTAACCGAGGCCATTCGATACTGCCGAGATGTAATCCATGCGATCGACGTAAGGCGCAAACTGCGTGTAAGTGCGGTTTTCTCCAATTTTTTCGACGCCTCGATGCAGGTAGCCAATGACGCACTCAACAGACTTTACGCGCTCGCCGTCGAGTTTCAGAACGAGCCTCAACACTCCGTGAGTAGAAGGGTGTTGCGGCCCCATGTTCAAGACCATCTCAGTGGTGTCGAGGTGGTTTGTCATTGGCCACTCTCGATTCCAAGATGTTGATTGACCCAAGCTTGATCCATGTCGACGATCGATCGGTCTTTTCGCAGCGGGAAGCCCTGCCAGTCATCCGGCATCAGGATGCGTTTGAGATTAGGGTGGCCTGTGAACTGAACGCCGAACATGTCGAAGATCTCGCGCTCGAGCCAGTCGGCCGCTTTGAAGAGATTGGTAAGGGAAAGGACTGGATCTGTTTCGGCGAATCGGGTTTTGATCCGCAGGTAGCGGTTGTGATCGAAGGAATAGAGTATGGCGATCAGCTCAAACCGTTGTGGTTCGGTTGGATGGTCAACGGCAGTGAGGTCGGCGAGGTAGTCAAACTGCTCGTAATCACGCAGCCAGGCGACCACGGAATGAAACATGTGGGCGGTGGATTCCGCAAAGGGTTGGCCACGGTACGACTCCCGTTTCAGGATGGCAGAACTGTCTGCGGTGTTGAAGGTGGAGTGGAGGCGACCGGAAAGATCGTCTTCCCAAGCTTCCGTGGCCATAACCGGGGCCGGTTTGGCTTCTTGAGACATGCTGAAACATTCAGGTTCGCATAATTTTGTGGTGAAATTTTAGAAGTAAACCAAATGGCTCAAAATGATGTGGAACAATTGCGTGCGTCGAACCAGGTTGTGCTTGTCTCTCAAGACGATGCAGGGCGGCGCTGGTCGAAGATTGCGAATGGCGTGTATGGCTTTACGTACACACCCGCGAGTGAGGATGGGGGCTTGTTTATCAGCCGCCCGCGCCAATGCTTTGAGGTGCACAAGCTGGCGGACGGGAGCCTGCACATCGTAGGGTTTACAACCCCGGAGCGTGCGACGCGCCTGAAATCGAGTGGCGCACAAGATCTTGAGATTTATCCGGATCCGAGAGGGTTGCATACGTCGCTGGTGACCGTGGCACAGTCAAGGATTGCGAGTTCAAAGGCGCTGGATCGGGACGATTTCAATTTACTCAAGCTGAATTTGAAGCCGACGAGCTAGACCTTTTTTGTGTTGGGGAGCTAGCCCCGCAATCTGTGTGCGGCATACGGAGAATTTCGATTAGCGAGTCGATATGGCTAGCTAGATGAGAAACTCTGCTTTGAGAGCTGGAGAGATCGCGGACTTGTTCGTTCGCGAGTTGGTAACGACTGCTGCGTCGAGACATCCTCACTTTGTGATTCGGACCAAGCCTCGGGCAGAGAGGCAGGTGCGTGACCGGCTGCTGGCGGGTGGGTTTTCTCCGATTGGGTTGCGATTCCTGCCGGGCTTTCTGTTCGTCCGTTTTCACGCGGCGCAGAAACTCCAGATTTCTGCGGTTGCGGGGGTGCATTCGATCGTGGGGTTCGCTGCGCAGCCTGCTCCGGTGGATGAGGAAGAGTTGGAGGCGCTTTTAAAGGTGTCGGACGCAAGATTGCCGGTTGGGCCAGCGCCATTTCCTGCGGTTGGACGACCGTGCCGGCTGCTGTCGGGGCCGCTTGAAGGAGTGCGTGGCGTGCTGATGGGGATGCGCGACAAGCCCTTGGTTGTATTGAGCCTCACGCTTTTGCAGCGCAGTATTGCCGTTGAGGTGGAGGCGGATTGTGTTGGTCCGTATCGTCCTGCCGGTTTCAGTTCCATTCGTTAACAGGAGATTATAGATGCGATTTTTTGTTGTTATGGCGATGTGTGGGCTGAGTTGGAGTCAGGTGCTGCCTGTTTCTCCTACGCTGCCGTCCCAGCGGATTGGGGCCAACGACTTGCTGAATGTGAATGTTTATGGCGCGCCGGAGCTCTCGCGACCGACGCGGGTTGGACAGGATGGCCTGATTCAAATACCGATGCTGCGCGAGGCTTTTAAGGCTGAGGGCAAGTTTCCAGGAGAGTTGGAGGGCTTGATCGCGTCGGCGCTTTCTGAGCAGAAGATTCTGGTGAAGCCGGTGGTGACCGTGACGGTGGCGGAGTATGTAAGCCGGCCCATTAGTGTGATCGGTGCGGTGAAGCAGCCGCTGACATTTCAGGCTTTCGGCAATATCACGTTGCTCGATGCGTTGAGCAGAGCTGGAGGGCTGACGACGGATGCGGGTGCGGAAGTGTTGCTGAGCAGGCCTCAAACCGATGCGGAGGGGCGCGGCGGCAACTTGTTACTGCGCATACCTGTAAAGCAATTGATTGACCAGGCCGATGGTCAGTTGAACTATGCTCTGCGCGGGGGAGAGGAAATTCGTGTGCCGGAGGCGAGCAAGATTTATGTGGTGGGAAATGTAAAGAAGCCGGGCGCATTCGCGGTTCGGGACGGTAACGATACTACTGTTTTGAAAATCCTGGCATTGAGCGAGGGGCTAATGCCGTTTGCAACGGATACTGCTTACATTTACCGAAGGGAAGGCACCGAGAACGGCAAGAATGAGATCGAGATTCCTCTGGCGAAAATCATGGCACGGAAATCTTCAGATGTGGAGTTGAGGCCCAACGATGTCTTGTACGTGCCGGATAACAAGAATCGCCGGATGACCATGACGATGGTGGATCGATTGGTGACGTTTGGCGCTGGCACCGCAAGTGGATTGCTGGTGTGGAGGCGTTAGCGTATGCAGCAATCCATGGAGACGCGAAGTGGGCAAGGCTGGCTATGGATGTCTTGCGCTCTTGGCATGATCTGTGTTGTTTTCTGGTTGAGTCGATTGGTGCCTGTGTTGCCGCCCTCGAGCACTGTGGAAGTGGAGGAATCAATTCACTTTTCGCCACCGGGTGTGGCCTCAAAGTAGGCTCCGGACTTGATTCGGGATAATGAGGAAGCATGAATATTCTGGTTTGCGGTGGGGCAGGCTATATTGGCAGCCACGTAGCAAAGGCGATTCGCCTTGCCGGCCATCAGCCTGTAGTATTTGACAACCTTTCCGCAGGGCACCGATGGGCTGTCCAATGGGGTCCACTGGTAAACGAAGATTTGGCGGATCGGCAGGGGATAGAGAATGCGCTTCGTGAGCACGCCATCGATGCCGTGGTGCAACTGGCCGGTTCGATCAATGTTGGGGAAAGTATGCAGAATCCTGGCAAGTACTTTCGGAACAACTTCTCGATCACGGTGAATCTTCTTGAGGCAATGGACGCGGTGGGTGTCAAGAAGCTGGTATTCAGCTCTACCGCCGCCGTTTACGGAATCCCTGCCAGCAGCCCGATTCCGGAGGATGCAGCAAAGGCGCCGATCAATCCCTACGGTGAGGCGAAGTACTTTATCGAGCGACTGCTGGGCTGGTACACGAGCATTCGCGATTTTCGCTGTTTGAGCCTGCGCTATTTCAACGCTGCCGGAGCTGACCCAACCTGCGAGATCGGGGAAATGCACAGACCTGAGACGCACTTGATTCCGCTTGTCATTTTGGGAGCACTGGGTAAGCGCCCGCCGGTGAAGGTTTTCGGGACTGATTATCCGACTGAAGACGGGACGGCGGTCAGGGATTACATTCATGTGGCGGATTTGGCGCGAGCGCATGTGCTGGGGGTAGAGTACCTTTCCAAGGGTGGCGAATCTACAGCTGTGAATCTCGGCGCTGGCGAAGGCGTAAGTGTCCTTCAGGTGTTGAAGGCGGTTGAGAAGGTGAGCGGGCGGCCGGTGCCGCACGAGCTTTTTGATCGAAGGGAGGGAGATCCTCCGCACTTGGTGGCCCAGTCTGGCCTGGCAGGCGAGGTGCTGGGTTGGAAGCCCGAGTGCTCTGACATCGCAACAATTGTGAAGGATGCCTGGGCGTGGAGCGAGAAGGCTGCAAGAGAGGGCCTTTACAACTCATAGTGAGGTGTGATGGAGTCGAGGCAGAATGAATCGACGCCAAGCAATATCCACCACACTGGCCGCTGCAGCGGCTCCCATGTATGTGCCCCAAAGCGCCTTCGGCGCCAATGACCGCATTGCTTACGGGATGATCGCGGTTGGCGGGCGCGGACGTTACCTGAATCAGAAATTTACTGCTCAGGGCAATCAGTGTGTCGCGGTTTGCGATGTGTATAAACCGAATATTCAAAAGGCGCTGCGAGATACACCCCAAGCGAAGACCTTTGGCGATTACGAAGAACTGTTGGCGATGAAGGGTCTCGATGCAGTTGTGATTGCTTCGCCCGACCACCACCACTGTCCGATGCTGATGGCGGCCCTCAAAGCGGGCAAGGATGCGTACCTCGAAAAGCCGCTCTCGAAATCGCTGGAAGAATCGAAGAAGATGATTGCGGCAGTTCGTTCGACCGATCGCATTGTGCAAGTTGGGATGCAGCGGCGGAGTGCGCCGGCGATCATGAAGGCGAAGAAACTGGTGGACGATGGGGTGCTGGGTCGAGTATCGCTGGTGCGGCCGCTATGGTTTTGGAATGTCGCCAAGCCGTTGGACAACACTCCACTTGACGGCGAGCTTGACTGGAAGCGGTTTGTTGGCTCGGCCTATTACCGGCCGCTCGAACCGATGCGATTCCGGAGTTGGCGCTACTTTTTCGATTACTCAGGTGGAAACATGACCGATCAGGGCACGCACCTGATGGATGTCGTTCAGTGGTTGATGGGGGTGACGGGACCGAAGCATGCCGTGAGCCAAGGATTTGTGGCGAAGATGACAGGCGCGGAACATCCAGATGTTTTCAGCGCCACTTTCGGCTACGACGGATTTCTGGTGAACTGGACGCTTGATTATGGCAACGCCTATCAAAACGGATGGTCGATCGCGTTTCACGGCGACAAGGGCACGATGATTCTGGACGATGCCGGCTTCAGGCTTTATTCCGAACCCTGGAAGAAAGGTGCTGCACCGGCGATTGAAGAAGAGGCACCGGTACCGGTGGAGGCGCATGTTCAGAACTTCACGGATTGCATGCGTTCGCGCAAGCAGCCAAATTGCCCGGTCGAGATTGCTGCCCAGGGAGTGAGCAGTCTGCATCTGGCCAATCTTGCGATGTTCCGGGAGCGCAAACTTTATCTCGGTGAGGACGGAGTTTCGGTTTCCTAAGTCTTGGGCGGGGGTCGTTGGGCAATTACTTCGAAGATGGCTTCGACCTCGACGGCAGCGCCGGTGGGAAGACTGGCAAAGCCCAGGGCAGAGCGGGCATGGAAGCCGTCGGTCGTCTTTCCGAAGATCTCGTGGAAGAGATCGGATGCACCGTTGATCACGAGGTGCTGATCGTTGTAGGCGGGGTCTGAATTGACGCAGCCCAGCACTTTGATTACGCGCAGGCCGTCGAGAGTGCCGTGTGTATTCCAAACGGAATTCAGGATTTTGCCGGCGCATTCGCGAGCCGCGGCGTACCCTTCTTCGGTTGTTACGCCGGCGCCGAGTTTACCTTTGAGGGTTGAGACGTGACCCGAGCTGATCAACTGGTTGCCAGAGCGGATGCAGAGGTTCAAATAGCCTGGTGTCTGTTTTTCGAACGTGAGACCGAGTTGTTCGGCGGTTTTTTGTGCGGACATGAGTGGAGACTTACAGGATAAGTCAGCGGCCGAAGGAAAACAGGCGGCTGGGGGCATCTTCGGGCAGGAAGTAGAGCTTGCCGCCGCGGTAGGTCATACCTTCGTGGGCAAAAGCGAGACCACGGTCCGTGGCGTAGGTGAGGATACGGCGTTGGAGCTTGAAATCGGGAACGCTCAACCATTCCACAGCACCTTTTCCGCGCTCCACAAGGCCCGATCCGATCAGTGAGTTGCCGTCCATCTTGAGGTCCTGCCAGGCGGTGGCGCTGGGGTTGGCCAGCTTGTGGGATTGCTTGCCATCTTTGGACCAGCGGTAGAGCACACGGCTTGACCAGGACCCGCCAATCAGGTGATTGTCGTCTGCGGCGATGCAACCGATGTGATCCTCCACCTCGAAGGAGGATTGCAAGGCCAGGGAATTTTTATCGCGGCGCTCGATCGTGGTTGGGCCGTCGCGATCGTACTCGGCCACTGGGATCCAGATGGAATCACCATCGAGAGCAATGCCGCCGGGGTGAATGCGCTTGCCTTGTTGGACTTCGACCTGGGAGAGGAGGCGGCCAGTCGAGAGGTCGAGCCGGGAGAGGTAGCCTTTGCCCGCTTTGGCATCGACGGAACTCACCCAGAGGATGTTGCCCTCGATGTCGATGCCCTGCACGTGGTGCAGGTCGGCTGCGATTGGCGTGGTTTTCTCGAGGCGCCAGTCTTTCAGTGATTCATCGGCGTGGGCCAGCATGAGGATCAATAGAATCGAAACCATTTGTCTACAAGCATTTCACGCAACTCTTACATTGCGATGAAGGAGCGATAAGTAAGATGTGGAAACCATAACTTTGAACAAGCTACAAGATGCACTGATTTCGAATCAAGACTGGACTTCAAACTCGAAAACCAGCCATCATTTGAAGATGGGACCCAGCGGTACGATCTCGAGCACAGACCGGCCACGGTTGAGCACACACCAGAAGGCGCTTGCCATTAATCTGGATCCGGTGAGGTACGGAACCTTTGCGGAGATTGGCGCCGGGCAGGAAGTTGCGCGCTGGTTTTTTAAGGTAGGAGCAGCGGCAGGTACAATTTCGAAGTCTATCTCGGCTTATGACATGACCGTCAGCGATGCCATTTACGGCAAGTGCAAACGGTATGTTTCGAGGGAGCGGCTGGAGCGGATGCTCGATTATGAGCACCGTCTGAATGTGGAGCGTTTGGGGGCTTCGCGCGGCGACGCGACTGCCTTTTTCGCTTTCTCCGATACTGTTTCAGCGCTAAATTTCAGGGGCACCAATGAGTGCCATGGCTGGATGGGTGTCCGGTATCAGGCCTTTCCAGGGGATAGCGACAATCAAATCATTCTCCACGTGCGGATGCTGGACAAGGAGAACAGCTTGCAGCAGGAGGCGCTGGGGATCGTCGGCGTCAATTTGCTCTATGCGGCGTTCTTTCTGCACCACGCCCCGAATCAGATGCTCGAGTCTTTGCTCGACAACTTGAGCACGGAGCGGCTTGAGATCGACATGATCGATTTCTCGGGCATTGAATTCCGGCGTGTCGACAACCGAGTGATGAGCTTGAAGCTGGTGCAGCTTGGTTTGAGCGGCGCTGCGATGTTCGGGCCCAAGGGTGAAGTTTTGCAGCCTTCCGAGGTGTTGCGGAAAAAGCCGATTCTGGTTGAGCGAGGCAGCTTCAGGCCAGTTACAAAGGTCAATATCGACATGATCGAGAGCGCTACGGAACAGTTCTCTCAGGAGCCTGAAGTGAAAGGCGACCAGGTTGTCGAGTTGATGGAAATCACGATGCGCAATCTGTTGGCTAGCGGCGACATTGACTTGCGCGACTTTCTCTCGCGGGCGGATTTGCTGGCGACGGCCGGCAAGACGGTGCTGATCTCGGATTACTTTGAATACTACCGGCTTGCCGCGTATCTGGGGCGTTATACAAACGAACCCATTGCGGTCACGATGGGCGCGGCCAGCTTGAAAGACCTGTTCAGCGAGCAGTATTATACGGGCCTCGAAGGTGGGATTCTCGAAGCGTTCGGGCGTCTCTTTACTCGCAACATGCGCATCTATGTCTATCCGTTGCTGGAGCAGGAAACCGGGAATCTGGTGACGGCTGAGAATATCGAGATGCCAAGCGAGTTGAAGAACTTGTACCGCCATTTGGTGGATCGGGGCCGCATTCGTTCGCTGGAGAATTACGACAAGGATGTGTTGCATATCTTCTCGCGCGACGTGTTGCGCCGGATCAAGGAGCAGGACAGTTCCTGGGAAGTTATGGTTCCGCCGGAGATTGCTGAAGTTATCAAGGCCCGGCGCTTCTTCGGATATCAACCTGATTGATTTGCCTCTAGCGGATATGGGCAAAGACCAACAGCTAATTGATCGAATGAATGGGCTCGCTCTCGGGATCGAGGCATTCTGGGACGACATCTATGGCTGGCGTATTGGAGATGTCCGCATCCCTGACCCGGAAATGCCTTCGCGCACGCCCGAAGCAGCAGCCAAGCGGGTACTGATTCTGACCAAATACCAGCGGGACGTGGCGGACTACTGGTTTCACCAATACAAACCTTCGCCAGGAGACGTGATCGTGGATATCGGAGCGGGACGGGGCGAGGATGTTTATGAATTTTCGCGTGCGGTGGGCGCTACAGGGCAGGTCTGGGCGGTGGAGCCGCATCCGGTTAGCTTCCTCGCTCTTTCGAAGCTGTGTGAGTGGAATCAGCTTTCTAATGTGCGACTGTTCAACATGGCCTGCACGGAGCGTGCGCAGCAGCTCAGCATCGAGACTATGCCGGTTTGGGAGTCCAGCTATGTGCATGACGGGGCCGGCTCGGAGAATAGCCATCCTGTCGAGGGTATGCCTTTCGATGAACTTGCGGCTCGCGAAGGAATGGGTCATGTCGACTACCTGAAGATGAATATAGAGGGGGCCGAGCGGCAGGCGCTGCCTGGCTGCACGAGGGTGTTGGATCGGACACAGAACGTCACCATCGCAGCGCATGACTTTCGGGCAGACCGGGGCGAAGGGGAGCAGTTTCGAACCCTTGGCCTGGTACGGGAGTTCCTGGCCGCGCGCGGATTCTCGTTAACGACTCGCGATGAGGACCGGCGGTATTACGTCCCCTACCATGTCCACGGAACGCGGGCCTAGTTGTACATCGAGGTTTCGGGGCTGGGGCACGACTAACTTGTAGAGGTAGGCAGTGGGGGTTCTTAGTACGAGGTCATAGCCGTTCAGGGATCGGTACGCCTCGAGGCGCAACCGCACGTTTGAAGGTCCGAGGCCGTCGACTAGCCAGTTCGGTTCCGACTCACGAAAACGCCGAAGCCGCTGGTCACAGCCGAGGCCCGGCATCGCCTTGAACTCGCGAAGGTGACGGTCGGCAAAGATGCAATCCAGCGGCTGGCTTTCGAGAAACGGCGTGCCTCCCTTGAGGCGGGAAAGTGCGTCGATGTCGGGCCGGTAACCCCAGACAAACAAGGTGTCTTCGGGCTTCGATTGCGCCTTGATGTATTCCGAGATTGTCTTGCTGTCCTCAAACAGTGCGAGGTCATCCCACTTCTCATTGCCCAATGCAAGTTGTATGTCGCGCGGAGCAAACCTTACTACAGGAACCAGCAGCAGTGCGAGTACAGCCATGCGCCAGCGAGGCTGCATCGATTCGAGATTGCGGCCCGCCAGGACGACAACCGGCACGAGCAGGAAGAAGAAATAGCGAGGGAAAAATCGAAGGCCCATTGCGACACTGGCAACGCTGATAGCGAGCCAGGCATAGTTTTGCCAATCGATATTTCTCAATGGCACGAAAGCGGCTACGATGGCGGCGGATTGGAATCCGATCCAGTTTGCCATTCGACGGGCGAACTCCGCGACTGGCTTTGCGACAAACGTGTTGTCCGAGTAGACCCTGCCCCACCACCAGACCTGCTGCCAGTAGTTTGGCCCGAATAGCGCGTGAATCGGCAGGGTGGCGGCGAAGCCGGCAAGAGTCCTCCAGTTGGGCGCCCAGAGTAGAGCTACCGCAAGTATGAGAACAGCCTTGGTGTGGATCAATAGCCCGAATCCGCAGGCGAGGCCTGCCAGCCATGGCCGCCCGGTTTGAGCCAACCAGACCGCGGCGAGATGAGGTGCCACCAGGAGAAGATCGGGGGCAAGGGCCATTACTGCTGACGGTATGCCGAAGCTGAGATAGACCGTGAGCAGCCAAGCTGCGTACCGGCCGCCTAATTTGTGCGCCAGCGCGGCGCATAACGTTACGTAGCCCGCTCCTGCGAGCCTCAGAATCCAACCGGGCATCGCACCCCACAACAAATAAAGCGCTGCGCTCAAGGGTGGCTTGTCAAACCAGAAATCCGCATAGGGTAAGCGCCCGTGAAGCATCTGGATTGCCGCAGCCATCGGATAGGCTTCTTCAATCCAGAGCAAGCGCACATGTGTCAATCGAACTGCGAATGCGAAGACGAAAATCCAAAGCAGTTGCCTAGCCACGCTTCTTGCCAGACTTGGTAAGAGCGTCGCGGTGATGGACCTTGATCGGGTAACCGGTTTCCTTCAGCCGCTTGGCCACGTCTTCGGCGATCATCACGCTACGGTGTTGGCCACCGGTGCAACCGAACCCAATCGTAAGGTAGCTCTTGCCCTCCTGGATGTAGTGCGGCAATAGGTACTCGAGCATCTCAGTGACGCGAGAGAGAAACTCCTGCGTTTGCGGAAAGCTTCGGATGTACCGCGCGACTCTGGGGTGCTTTCCAGTCAGTGGCTTGAATTCCGGAATGTAATTCGGATTGGGCAGAAACCGGACATCGAAGACAAGGTCGGCATCCTGCTGAATGCCATTGCGAAAACCGAAGCTTGAGACATGAATCGAGATGCGATCCTGCTTGTCGCTCGCGGCAAAATGCTCATCAATCAACGCCCTCAGCTCGTGGACGTTGAACTTCGAGGTATTCACTACCATCGTTGCCAAGCCACGCAACTCCTCAAGCAAGTGCCGCTCGGCCTGCACATTCTTGATCACCGATCGGCTTTGCCCGAGGGGATGCGGCCTGCGCGTCTCTGAAAAGCGTCGGACCAGGGCCGTGTCGTCGGCCTCGAGGAAGATGAGTTTGGTCGGAACCTTTGAGGAGACTTCGCGGAAGAGCGCCGGAAAGCGAGCCAGCGTTTCTCCCTCACGAACATCCACGACCAGGGCCGCGCGACGAATGTTGGGGGCGTCCTTGGTGAGCTCGGCAAATTTCGGGAACAGGTCGATGGGGAGATTGTCGACGGCGTAATATCCGAGGTCTTCAAAACACTTGAGCACGGTGCCTTTGCCCGAGCCACTCAGACCGGTGATGATTACGAGTTCTGCCTGTGAGCCCGCGGTAGACATTAGCGCGCTTCGATTAGATCAAACTCGCCATCGTCGCGGCGGACAAGAACATGGATCTGACCACTGCCAAGTTCCTCAAAAACAAGGTATGCAGAGGTTGGCTTGATGGCGATTGGGGCCTCTTCGATCGAGATCGGTTTCGACGTACGCTGGACTCGGGTAGGGCGCAACGGCTTGAGCTTTTTCGCCGGGGCAGAGGCCGCCTTGGTGCCGTCTGGAATCGGTGACTTTTTGCCGTTGATGCCTACGCCGTGCCGCTTAGAGTCAATCCATTTGTCATGCAGCTTCTGCAGCTGCTTTTCCAGCTTGTTAATGGCGGCAAGCAGAGCTAGGAACTGATCTTTGTGGGTTGCCATTCCCACAGCCTGATGGCCGTAAAAGGTCATCGTGACTTCTGCCTTTTGAGTGTGGCGCTGTCCGTTCAACATGACGTGCGCTTCGCGCTCGCCTCTCTGATCTACAAGCTTCCCAAGCTTTGCGTAGTGGTTGTCCAGATTCTTCTTTTGCTCATTGGTGAGCGGCGTCAGTTTTCCGGTATAAGTAATTTTCATGAAATGTAACTAGTTATTTCTTAGCCCTGCGGTGATGCGTTGAGGGAATTTTCATATCTTCCCGGTACTTGGCGACTGTGCGCCGTGTTACCGAGATGCCCTCCTCATTGAGGCGGGCGGTGATTTGGTCATCGGTCAGAGGATGCGCTGAGTCTTCGGTCTCGATCATCTTCTTGACTTTGCGTTTGAGCACCAGCAACGCGGTGCCGGCCCCGGCTGGGCCTTGAACCGCTTCTGAGAAGAAGAAGCGCAACTCGAAGACACCTTGAGGAGTATGAACATACTTGCCTGCAACGGCCCGGCTGACTGTCGATGGATGCACACCAATCTCTTCGGCCAAATCCTTGATCATCATTGGCTGAATCTGATCGATGCCTTCTTCGAGGAACTCGCGCTGACGTTCGACGACGCACTGGCAGACCTTTAAGATGGTCTGGCGTCGCTGCTCAATATTCTTCATCAGCATCAATGCGCTCGAATAACGTTCACGGATGTAATTGCGGACGTCTTTCTCTGGAGCATGATCCTTGTCGAGCATGCGGCGATAGCCAGGGTTGAGGCGGATCTGGGGCAAGTCCTCATCGTTCAACTGGATGAGGTAATCTTCACCTTCCTTGAAAATGTAAACGTCAGGCTCGACCGTTTGCGCAGCCTGGCTCGAGTAGCGCAGGCCGGGTTGCGGATCGAGTTTGCGAATGACATTGAGCGCTATCTCGATGTGGTGGAGAGGGCGGCCAAGCTGCTTCGCGATTTCCCTGAACTCCTTACGCTCGATCAGGCGCATGTGGTCGTGGATGATCTGCCAGGCAACGCCGCCTTTGGCGCCACGGCTCTTGAGTTGCAGAAGAAGGCACTCCTGGAGATCGCGAGCGCCGATGCCGGCAGGATCGAGGCTGTGAACGATCTCGAGCCCGTCCTCCATATCATCGAAAGTGAGGCCTTCGTCTCTTGCGATATCTTCGACCGGCTCCAGCAAATAACCGAATTCATTCAAGTTTCCGATGATCGCCTCGGCGGCCTGCCGTTCGGATTCATTCATCAGAATCAGGCTGAGTTGCGAAGTCAGGTGGCTCGATAGAGTAACTGGAGAAGACAGAAAGGTTTCAAAGGATGGCTTCTCGGGCGCCTCACCGGCTGGCGTCTTGTGGCCGGGGTCCAGGTACTCGTCAAAGTAGCTCCCAAAGTCGATCTCGTCGAATGGGTCAGCCGCCTTGGGCGCCTCCGCAGGGTCGACTGACGCTTCAGCCGTGTATTCGACGGGGGCTTCTGGTTCCGTATCTGCCTCATAAGAGGCGCCAGGCGGTGACTCCAGCATTTCCATGACAGCCTGGTCGCTGGGGTCGGCCATACGTTCCGCTTCGAGGAGGTTCTGCACCTCCTGAGGCGTTAGTTCTTCGCCGTCCTCACTTTCGTCGAGGAAGGGGTTGGCGACGATCTCCTGGCTGATCATCTCTTTTAGCTCCAGACGGTTCAACTGGAGCACGGTGACCAACTGCACTAAGCCAGGGGTTAACGTCTGCTTTTGCGAAACTTGTAAACCTAAGCGTGGCGAAAGCATCTTTTCGCCTTCAGGATACCAATTGGGATAACAGTAGAGGTTATGATTCCGACATCGCTGGTATTAAGAACATTTCCCACTTTATGATTCTGCTTGCCGCGGCTTCTACGGTTGCACTTGCCGGTCCGCCGCTTGCATGCGTGCAGTTCGACGCCGCACCGGACAGTTTGTTCGAGAGAGTCGCCCCTTTAGCGCGGGTGATGATTGAATCCGACGACAACTCGAGGCCGGCTACCTGATTCAGGCCATGAACCGGATCTCATGGGCTTGCAATGCCGCCGAAAAGAACTTCTCAAGGGCCAAGCTGCACCTGGGAATTAGTTGAATCGTAGCGGCGCACGCTCGATGCCGCTACCATGAGGCTGTGCCTTCCGTGCACCCTCATGACAATCGAAAACGCAATTACTCTCCAACAAAAGGCCTGGAAACTACTGGGCCGCGGCAAATTAACTGAAGCCCGTGACGCGATCACCGAAGCCTTGCGGCTGTTTGAACTGCTCGAAGGCAAGGAATCGCCCGACGTAGCGAACCTGCTCAACGACCTTGCCGATATTGAGGACCGCCTTGAGCGCCATAGCATCGCACTCAAGCTCGCCGCGCGCAGCATCAAGATTACCGACAAACTTGGGCGGGCATTTAGCGGCGAGGAAGCTTCGATGATTCGCGCCCGTTCGCGGAGCATCATCGGAACCATCCATCGCGAGAAGGGCGACTATGCACAAGCCGAGTTGTTTCTCAAAGAGGCGCTGAAGATCAATCGACGGCAGTTTGGTCCGGAAGATAGCGAAGTGGCGAGCGCGGAGAATAATCTTGCGGTCGTCTACAAGTACTCAGGGCATTTCAAGAAGGGCCTGAAGCTTTACGAGAGCGCGCTAATCAAGTTGAAGGCGGCATTCGGCGATGAAGGTTTGCCGCTTGGCCCGGTCTATCACAACATCGCAGGCATCCTTCATGCGGCAGGTTTTTTCAAGGAGGCCGAGGAACCTGGGCTTCGTGCCTGGGATATCTCGACGAAGCACTTGGGACCAAGCCATCCACAGACCATCGCGGATGCCTCGGCCTACGCCGCTATTCTCGATTCGCTGGGGCGCTACAAGGAATCAGAGCCCATCTACAAGCGGTCGCTGAAGGTGTTTGAAAAGCTGTACGGCCCGGAGAACTACGAGATCTCGGTCAACCTGAATAACCTGGGTGCGCTAAAGACTGCACAAGGCAAAGCAGTGGAGGCTGAAGATTACTACCGCCGGTCGATCGCGATGACTGAGAAGCTATTAGGCCGCAATCATCCAGACGTAGCTCTTTGTTGCAACAATCTGGCAAGCCTGATGAGTGCGCAAGGCCGCACGCGGGAAGCGATCAAGCTCTATGAACGTGCGCTGAAGATCTTTAGCAGACGTCTCAAGCCAGATCATCCCAAGGTTTTACTTGTGCAGGAAAATCTTGAGGCGGCTCGCGAGAAGCGGGCTTAACAGCAGGAAGAAAAGGCCGATCGGCAGCAGACCACCTTCCCAGATGCGCAGGTCGGCAGTCGCTTTCTGCCAACTGAGGCCAGCTACGTAGCGGCCCAGCAACAATTCAAACGCAAGGGTACATACAACCCAAAATCCGCCCACTTGAAGCTGGGCGGATTTTGTTTTTAGGCGGAGCCAATCCATGCGCCACCAGGTGATCGCAAATAGAATCGTCGCGCCGGAGAAAACGCAAATCTGACGGGCGCGGAAGTCGCCCACAATGGGCACAAGCCAGAGATTGCGCGCGATGCCGTGCAGTGTTTCCGCCAGCATCATCAACAGCCAGACAGCAAGGGCGCGGCTAAGCGTAGCAGCGGACCTCGAACACGCGTGCCTCCTCAAGGCCGTTGGTGGCGGTGACGTGGATGCGCACGGCCTCGGCCTCTACTGCCTCAAAACGTACGCGATTCAGGCGTTGATAATTGCATGTTACCTTGGCAACCGTGACGTAATCGGTTGAGCCCTTTTTGCGGACCTGCACCGCGTAATCACGGACAGTTTCGCGTTGTGCCTGCCGGGGAGCGTCCTGTCGCCAATAAGTGGGATTCGCAGTGAGAAACAATTGCTTGTCGAAGCCGGTATCGAAGGTCAACTGCACTTCGCCGACCTTTCGCGGGCTATCCCATTTCAGGTCGAGCCATGCTCCTTTGTCCGTCATTGGGCCAGCCCAGTGGTGGATCGGACCCTTGGGGATGTCGCGGGTGATTCCGTCAATCACGAGGGGGGCGACGGCTTCGCCAATACTGCCGGAACTCGACACAGTCGCTTTGCGGGCGGTATCTTTTGTATCTTCGTTACGCAACAACTCGCCCGGCTTACCCTTGATGGTCTGGTCGTCACGAATCAGCCGCTGTTGCAACGTCGCCACCAGTTGCTTGTCTTCGGCCAGTTGGCGAGGCAATTTGCTCTTTTCGACGCAGAGTGAGGCGGCAGTGCCTACGGCCTGGCCAATGGTTCCGCAGGTGGCCATCACGCGGGTGGATGTAAACGCCGCGTGAGTTGCGCTGATGTTTCGGCCGGCCATCATGAGATTCGCGATGGTCTTCGAATAGCAACTACGCAGCGGAATCGGATACACCTCGGGCGTCTTGAGAACGGTGTTCGGGGGCAGATCGGCTCGATCGAAGCCACCGGGCGGGTGATCATCCATCGGCCAGCCGCCCATGGCGACCGCGTCATAAAAACTTCCACCCATTAGATCCTGTTGTGTCAGCATGTGATCGCCGATCAAGCGGCGAGAGCCGCGCTTGCCGGGCATCATGCCGATCCAGTCGAGGCCATAATTGGCGCTATTCGTGTGGTTGCCGCTGTTCTTGATGTAATCCCAGACGCCCATCACGATCGACAGAAGCTCGAATCGGATCAGCTCGTTGTCGCGAATCGTATCTTTGTTGCCGCCCCATTCCACCCACCAATACCCGTAGTCCCATTGGTCGACCTTGCGAAACTTTAAAGTGTCCGCTGTCACCTTGCGGGCCCAGGAGGGAGCGCGGTAAGGCATGGGCTTGCTGTAGAGGCGCGAAGTGAACAGGATCGAACTGCCGAGCGTTTCCAGATCGAGTTTCTCAGGCGCCAGGCTTTCGTTGAATTCCGAGCGCGCCTCACGACCCATGCGGAAGCTGGCTCCGGATTCGAGGGCTAGCCGCGAATCACCAGTGGAGTCAACAAAGACTTTCGACTTCACCCGATAAATCATTTCGCTCTTGTCGCAGCGGGCGTGAACTTCTGTGATGCGGTCGCCTTCCACTACGGCTTTGTAGACAACGGTCTCCAGCAGCAACGTGATGTTCGGTTCGCTGACGACCTTGTCGTAGAGGATGAAATCCCACATTTCCCAGCAGCGCTGCGGATTGTTGACCGCGTCTTCGAGGCGCAGCTCTTCCATCAGGCCGCTTTCGCGCCAGCCTGGACGGCCGCGGTGCGAGTCCGCGCCTACGATGTGCATTTTCACTTCGCTTGAAGAATTGCCACCCAAGCGGGAGCGGTCCTGTACGAGAACCACTTTTGAGCCGTGCCGAGCTGCGGAGATTGCAGCGCAAACACCGGCGACGCCTCCCCCTGCAATGAACACATCGCAGTTGAGGTCGACCAGCGACATGTGCGGTTCGTGGACGGTCGCAGCAGACTTGGCGTCTTTCGATGGAGGAGCGATTTGGTCAAACTGACGCCGCATCTGTGGCGTGATGGTTTGAGCCTGGGCGGGAGGGAGCTGGTCGGCAAGCACAACAAGGCTGTAGCTGGTGAGAAGGTCGCGTCTGCGCATGAATACTCTTTTCGAAGAAATTATTTCAGATTTCTGTTCCCTTGTACATCCCCTCCACCCACTTCGAGTAACCGTTGTAAGGCCGCGTGGCCACTCGCTCCATGTTCGGGATCAGTTGCTCGACGGCTTGGCTCCAGCGTGGGTGAGGCTTGGCGGGGTTGACGTTTGCATAAAAGCCGTACTCACTCGGGACCGCCACATTCCAGAATGTATCTGGCCTTCTTTCGACCAGTTCGATGCGCACAATCGCCTTTGCGCTCTTGAAGCCGTACTTCCACGGGAGCGCCACGCGTAGCGGTGCGCCGTTCTGATTCGGAAGCGGCTTGCCGTACATGCCAGTCACCATGAACGCAAGCGGATTCATTGCTTCGTCGAGCCTCAAGCCTTCGTAGTAGGGCCAAGGGTAGTTGCCTGAGTATTTGATGCCTGGCATTTCGTCGGGGCGGTTGACCGAGATGAATCGCACAAACTTCGCTTTGGCGGTAGGTTCGACTCGCTTGAGCAGCACGGCCAGAGGAAAGCCCAACCAGGGGACGGCCATCGCCCAGGCCTCCACGCATCGATGCCGGTAGAGACGTTCTTCGATCGGCATCGTCCGTTCGAGATCTTCGATGGAGATCGTCTGGGGTTTGGCGCAGTGTCCTTTGATTTCGAGAGTCCAGGGCCTTGGTTTGAAGCCGCGAGCCAGGTCTTTGATCTGCTGCTTGTTGGTCGAGAACTCGTAGTAGTTGTTGTAGCTGGTAGCAGCCCACTCTTCGGTTAGTGGCCGATCTAGCGCAAATTGCGGGTTGCGAGTGGCCGCAGGGAGAATTGAGGGCAACATAGCAGCGGCCAGTAGTTGGCGGCGGTTCAGGTAAATGGATTCCGGCGTTGCCTGCGCCTCAGGGATCTGCCAGCCTTGCGGAAATTTCAATAGCATTCTGGACTCCTCAACCACTATGCTACGATGCCAATATAGTAAAGGCCACAGCGCGGAGAGATGCCTGAGTGGTCGAAAGGAGCGGTTTGCTAAACCGTCGTAGTGCCTTAAAGCGCTACCGAGGGTTCGAATCCCTCTCTCTCCGCCATCACTCACTCCACACTTCCAATTCCCCTGACGACCTTCCTTTCGACGTCAGTTCGATCTTGTGGAGACCTGTGGCCAAACCGGCCGGCAGCTGTAGGTTAACTCGCGCCACACCGTGGATGAGCAATCTAAAAGGTCCATCGTTGTGACAATTTCATTTTCAACGATGATCTTTTTTTCGTCCGTTAGACGCGTAGGTGAAGTGAGAGATACACATGAGACTCACCCTGTTCACCAGCATCGCCTTGTTCGCGAGCCTGTCTCTGACAGCACAAGCGCTTCCGGACTTCACCCCGCCATCGCCTCTATTCGCCGCCGCATCCCGCAACAACACCGCTGAGGTGAAACGGTTGCTCGATGCGGGCGCCAAACCTGATGAGGTCCGCTTTATTGGCTTCACTCCAATCTTCTTCTCCGTGCTGTTTGAGAATGCTGACATGTTCCGCATCATGATGGATCGAGGCGCGGATATTCGCGCTGTCGATGGCTCGGGATCCTCCCTGTTGATGTGGGCGGCGGCGAATGAAAGCGGCAGTCCTCAACTCGTCGAAATGTTGCTCAAGCTGGGCCTCAATCCCAATCAGGCCAACAAGTTTGGCGATACCGCGCTGACATGGGCGCAGCGACGTGGCTACACGCCGACGGTCGCATCGCTGATGAAGGTCACTGCCGTAAAGGGAGATCCCCACAAGCAAGCAGTGGAGCGGGCTATTGCGGTGATGCAGAAGAGCGGGCCGCAGTTCGTGCGTGTTTCAGGCTGCGTTTCGTGCCACCACCAGAGCCTGCCGCAGATGGCGAACAGCCTGGCCCGTGCGCGTGGCTATGCAGTGAACGAGTCGATTGCGAAGCAGGAAGTAGGCGCAGTGGTGACCCTGCTGAAGGCCGTCAAACCCGCGATGGACAACAAGACGGACATGATCCCCGACACGCCGATTTCGATTCCTTACCTGCTGATGGGAATCCAGGCAGAGGGTTATGCCGCCGATGAATACACGACTTCGGCTGCCAACCTGGTGGCATCCAAACAGCTTGCCGATGGAAGCTTCGCATCATTCCCGGCGCGGCCACCGTTGGAGTCGAGCAACATTACGGCTACGGCGCTCAGCATCCGCAGCATTCAGCTTTATGGCCAGCCTACTGAAATGGCCGTCTCCAAAGCACGTGCCTGGTTGCTGAATGCCCCAGCGCGCAACACTGAGGAACTCAGCATGCGCCTTCTTGGTTTGGGCTGGACGAAAGCCAACCGGATGGAGATCCAGGCTGCGGCGAAGGCACTGAGGGAGGAGCAGCGTCCTGAGGGCGGCTGGGGACAGATCCAGACGCTCGAATCAGATGCCTATGCAACCGGGCAGGCTCTGTATGCGCTGCATCAGGCCGGCCAGATCACAGCCCACGATACGGTGTACCAGCGAGGCGCAGCTTACCTGTTGCGTACTCAGCTCAGCGATGGATCCTGGCATGTACGTTCCCGTTCAATGCCGGTTCAGATCTTGAAAGATAGCGGGTTTCCACATGGTAAAGACCAGTGGATCTCCGCCTCAGGCACGGGCTGGGCTGCAATCGCGCTAAGCCTGCCTGCGCCCATGAAGGCGCAGGAGAGCAGCGGAGCGGGCAACGATTAGTCGTCTTCGACCGCTTCGAGCCGCATATCGCGATCCAGCCATTCAGGCCGCTTGAGTACTTCACGCGGTCTGGACCCGTCTGGTGGGCCTATAACTCCTTCTTTTTGCATGCGGTCGAGGATGCGGGCAGCGCGCCCATAGCCGAGCCTCAAGCGGCGCTGCAGGATAGAAGTCGATGCTTTGCCCATCTCGCAAACTACCTTCACCGCATCCCCGTACATCGGATCGGCATCGCCCTCTGCCGCTTCATCGAGAGGTTCGTCGCTATCCTCACTCGGAGGGGCAACCAGGAAGCTCTGATCGTACTCAGGCTTGGCTTGACGCTTCCAGAATTCGACCACCGAATTGATCTCCTGCTCTCCGACATAGGAGCCATGCAGACGGTGCAGGCGTGAAGATGCCGGCGGCAGGAATAGCATGTCGCCCTTGCCCAGCAGATGCTCGGCGCCCATGGAATCGAGAATCGTCCGCGAGTCCACACGGGTGGTAACCCGGAAGCTCATGCGGGCAGGGAAGTTGGCCTTGATGACGCCGGTGATGACGTCGACCGACGGACGCTGGGTTGCGAGCACCAGGTGCATGCCTACCGCGCGGGCCATCTGGGCCAGCCGGGCCACTGAGGTTTCCACGTTGTTCCGCTCGAGCATCATCAGGTCGGCGAGCTCGTCAATGATGATCAGGATGTAGGGCAGAGGCCGCATATCGTCTTCGAGCAGGGCTTCAGGCTCTTCGTCAAACAAGCCTCGCGGCTCGTTGGCCATCTGACGCATCTTGCGATTGAATTGCTCGATGTTGCGCACGCCTCGCGAGGCGAGGAGCTTGTAGCGGCGTTCCATTTCGAGCACCGCGTTGCGCAGTGCGTTTGAAGCCTTCTTGGGGTCGGTGATTACCGGCGTCAGCAGGTGGGGAATGTCTTCGTAGATGCCGAGTTCCACGCGCTTTGGGTCGATCATGATCATGCGCACTTCGTCGGGCGTCGACTTGTAAAGCACGCTCATGATCATCGAGTTCAACATCACCGACTTGCCTGAACCGGTGGAGCCGGCTACCAGCAGGTGGGGCATGGTGTCGAGGGTAAAGATCTTGATTCGACCATTGATGTCTTTGCCGAGCGACATCGTCAGGCGCGAACTGGAATTCTGGAAGTCTTCGCCTTCCAGCACTTCACGCAACGCGATCACTTCGCTGTTGCGGTTGGGAACTTCGATGCCGATCGTCGGCTTGCCGGGAATTCGTTCGATCAGAATCGATTCCGCTTGCAGGCCAAGACAAAGGTCCTCAGTCAGGTTGGTGATCTTCGAATACTTGATGCCGGCCTCGGGCTTGAACTCAAAGGTTGTCACTACCGGGCCGGGGTTGATCTGTACAACGTTGCCCAGCACACCGAACTCCTCAAAGCGTTCCTTGATACGCGATGCTGTGTCGCGGAGTTCCTGGGAGTCGAAGACATTTCGCGCCTGAGGTTCGTTCAACATGCCGGTGGGCGGCAGTTTGTA
>Ga0163144_10007024_pt1 | contig 24749 bp, 15 predicted proteins | sample OliLak19BULKMAT1_FD_123175 | JGI IMG/M metagenome (GOLD analysis project Ga0163144, IMG submission 123175) | Freshwater microbial mat bacterial communities from Lake Vanda, McMurdo Dry Valleys, Antarctica - Oligotrophic Lake LV.19.BULKMAT1 | ecosystem: Environmental > Aquatic > Freshwater >... | reverse complement strand
TCACCATGTGTTTCAGACTGCTGCAGGGTGGGCCGGCCGCGCGCGTTTCCTGCGCCCGCACTGGCAATTCTTGCGCTGCTCCTGCTGGGCCCCGCCTGCACCCCGGAGCGTGGCCGGACCACGGTCACCATGGATGCTGGTGTGCCGGATGCGGGGGATACGCCGGATGCCGCGCTGCCGTCCACGCAGCCTCTTGGGTGGGATGAGGGCATCCGCATGCCAGACGCGGAGGACGTGAATCCGGATCCGGCCATTGTGGAAGTGGAGCTGGAGGCGCGCGTGCAGCCGTTGCCGCTGGCAGACGGCGGCATGTTGGAGATGTGGACGTACAACGGCCTGGTGCCGGGGCCGCTTATCTCCGTGCACAAGGGTGACCTGCTGGTGGTGCACTTCACCAACCACCTGCCGGAACCCACCACCATCCACTGGCACGGTCTGCGGGTGCCGGCAGCCATGGACGGCAGTGAGATGACCCAGCTCCCCGTGCAGCCCGGTGAAACATTGGATTACCATTTCACCATCCCGGATGCGGGAACGTACTGGTACCATCCGCACTACAATTCCGCGGCGCAGCTTGGGTTTGGGTTGTACGGCGCCATTGTAGTGCAGGATCCCGCAGAACCCGCGCACCTGGGTGATGACCTGGTGCTGGTGCTCAGTGACGTGAGCGTGACACCTGAGGGCACGCTGGCGCCGGCAGACCAGAGCGGCTGGCTGGGGGACTATTTTGGGCGTGAGGGCGGGTTGCTGCTGGTCAACGGACGGAGGCTGCCGCAGCTGAAAGCGCGCGCGGGTGTGCCGCAGCGGTGGCGGGTCATCAATGCGTCCCGCTCACGCTACCAGCGCTTCAGCATTCCCGGGCAGTCCATGGTGCGCATTGGCGGAGACAACGGGCTTATTGAGCACGCGGTGGACGCGCCGGAAGTGATCCTTGCGCCCGGCGAACGTGCCGAAGTCAGCCTGATCCCACGCGCGCAGCCGGATGGTCCCGTGATGGTGCAGTGGCTGGACTTCAACCGCTTTGACACGCCCCGTCCGTTCCCACCCAAGGACATGCTGGTGCTTGATGTGGTGGATGACGGTCCTGCCGCGCCGCTGCCAGACCTGCCGGTGCCGTTGCGGGTTGTTGCGCCGGTGGACACGCAGGGCGCGGCAACCAAAGTGCTGGAGCTGGGTGAGAAGGTTGTGGACGGCGTGGCGCTGCTCACCATCAATGGTATGACACATGAAGAGGCGCACCCGCTGCACGCGCAGGTCAACACCGTGGAAGTCTGGGAGGTGTTCAACAACACGGATTACAACCATCCCTTCCACCTGCACGGCTTCTTCTTCCAGGTGCTGGATGTTGACGGCGTGGCGCCGTCCGTCCTGGAGTGGCGGGACACCGTCAACCTGCACGGGCACCAGCGCATGCACCTTGCGGTGGTGTTGGATGACCGCGCCGGGATGTGGATGTACCACTGCCACATCCTGGATCATGCCGGCATGGGGATGATGGGCATGCTGATGGTGGAATGAATGCCCGGAGACTTCAGCTGATGGCCCACAAGAACCGCGCGGCACCGCCGTCAGATGAAGCGCAGGAGGGCCGGCGCCTGGTGCTGGCATCTCTGACGGTGGTGGCGGTGATTGCGCTGGGGACGGTTGCGCTGGAGTGGGTTGGTGATGGGCGCTGGCCGCTGTGGGACGCCATGTACATGGCCATCATCAGCGTCTCCACCGTGGGATTCCAGGAACTGCCCGGGTTGGAGCAGGTGCAGGGCGGACGCGCGGTGGCGGCGGGCATCATCATGGCGGGGCTGGGGGCGGTGGCGCTGTTTCAGAGCACGCTGACAGCGTTGGTGGTCCACGGCACGGTGGGACATGCGTGGCGGAGGCGGAGAATGCGGAGCCGGGTTGCAGCCATGGAGGGCCACGTGGTGGTGGCAGGTGTGGGGTCCACCGGATTGCACGCGGTGGAGGAGCTGGTGGCAACGGGCACGCCCTTTGTTGCCGTGGACCGTGACGCCGCCAAGCTGGAGCGCATCTCGCAGACGCTGACGGGCGGCGCCATGTTGTTTGTCTGCGGGGACGCCACGGAGGACCATGTCCTCAAGGACGCGGGCATTGAACGCGCCAGCGGTCTCATTGCGGCACTGACCCATGACAAGGACAACCTGTACGTCACGTTGAGCGCGCGGACCTTCAACGCCAAAGCGCGCATTGTGACCAAGGTGGTGGAGCTGGAAGCGGTTCCCAAGATGACGCGCGCCGGCGCCAACTCCACGGTGAGTCCCAACATCATGGGCGGACGCCGCATGGCCAGCGAGGTGGCCCGTCCAGAACTCCTGGAGCTCCTGGACGGCATGTTGCGTGACCGGGACAGCTCCATCCGTCTGGAAGAGGTGCCCATCCCCAAGGGCTCAGTGTGGGTATCACGTTCCGTTGCGGAGATTGGTTTCCAGCAGTCCACCCACGTGTTGCTGGTGGCCGTCAGAGACGGCACGCGTCAGATCAAATACAACCCTGCACAGGATGCCGTGCTGGGGCCGGACTCCGTGCTGGTGGTGCTGGGCCATGACGGGGATGTGGCCGCGCTCCGCCGGCTGGTGGCTGCCAGCGCGGTGTAGTGGGTGCGGTCCGCTGCCGCTTCCCACAGTGGACCTGTTTTTGTGTAACACCATTGACGCGCCACATGGCGGAGGCTGAACGCGACATGCCTTTGGCGCGCACTGTCCTTGTGCGGTCCCTCGGCCGGCTCTAGCAGGTTCACGGTCCACTGCACCGTGATCCGCTGGAGCAACACATGCGCACCACCGTTGTTGGGTTGTTCTCCGTGTGTTGTTCCTTCCTTGCCGGGTGTGACCTCCTTGTTGGACCGCCTTCATCCACCCCTGGTGGGCCGGCGGACGCGGCGTTTGTGGCCACCACCGCTGACGCTGGTGTGCCGGGAAGTGACGCGGGCCATGCTGACGCCGCCAGTCCAACGGACGCGGGCCGTGCTGACGCCGCCACAGCAACGGACGCGGGCGTGGCGGAGGATGCCTCAGTGCCGCCAGACAGCGGCCCGGTCTGTCTGGCTGGAACCCACTGGTGCAGCACCGCGTGTGTGCCGGATGACGCAGTGGACACGTGTGGAGACAACTGCACGCCGTGCCCCACCGTGGCAAACGCGCAACCCGTCTGCCAGCAAGGCACCTGCGGCTTTGCGTGCAACACTGAACACATTGCCTGCCTGGGCCAATGTATTTCCTCGGCGGATGGTCCGTGTGGGGTCAACCTGCCCGCCAACCAGTGGCAGCTCCTCACGCAGGATGACACCGGCCACCGCAACCAGGCCACACTCTTCTATGACAACGCGCAGGGTGAGTACGTCCTGGTTGGCGGCAAGAAGGCGTACGGGCTGCCCGGTCCCTATGACGTGCTGGGGCTCCGGCTGACGGACCCGCGCTGGCGCAACCTGTTTCCGGTTGGAAAAGAATCCTGGGGCCCGGAGGTGGGCAATGTGACCTTTGACGGGTTCCCGGATGAGTCCTTCCACACGGCGGACACGCAGGGTGTCACCCGCCCCAACTTTGCGCGCTACGGCGGCATGGAGAGCTACTTTCAGACGGCGCGCAATGCGGGCACGGACACGCTCCTCTTTTACTTATGGGGTTACACTTTTTCCTACCATGCCGCGCAGCGGACCTGGGAGTTCCTCCCGGTGAGCAATGACCCGGGCGGCGGGCCGTCAGACCGGGGAGACCACACAGTTCAAAGGCTGCTCTGGAGCGCCATGGCGTTTGATGAGACGGAGAACAAGGTCCTGCTGTCTGGCGGCGGCAACATGCTCACGGACAACGGATCCCCGGGGACGTGGATCTATGACGTTCAGGCCAACGTGTGGCGGCGCGTGATGGGGGCGGAACCGCCACCGCGCGCGTATTCGCCGCTGGTGACGGACCCGGACCGCCGCCGCGCGCTCCTGTTTGGCGGTGATCAGCTTGACCACCTGCTGGCGGACACCTGGTCCTTTGATTTTGTGAACGAGACCTGGACGCAGCTCACCCCGGGCGTGACGCCGCTGCCGCGCGCGGGGCACTCGCTGCTTTTCCTGCCCACCAGCAGGACCGTGGTGATGATGGGCGGTTACACTTATTCATCCACGCATGACTACACCGCCAGTCACTACAGCCCACTTCCCATGGAGCTGTGGCGGTTTGACTGGGAGCCCGCGCGTTGGAGCCTCATTCAGCACTCTGAGCCGGCCCCCAACGTTCCGCAAAGCAGGAGTTTCAGCGTGGCGGCTGTCGCGGGGCCCGGGGACGTGGTGGTCATGAACTACAAGGATGGCTACCTCACCAGTGATGAAGGCTCCCGCACGTGGGCCATCCGCGTGGACGCCGCAGCAACGGACAGCGCGGGCACCACGGCGTACGGTGCCGCTCCTGGAGCCACCACCTGGAGGACCGGCAGCTTTGACCCTGCCTGGTACAACGCACCTCCGGACGCCACCGCGGAGTCATTCCTGACGGGTGTGACCGCCAACCGCTGGACAAGGATCAACGCGCAGAACCAGCCCCAAGACAACCATGACTGGGGCACCGCCGCGTATGATGACGTCAATGGCGTGCTGCTCCGCTGGTCCGGTGGACACTCGGCCTACTGCGGCAGTGACGTCCTCCAATATGACGTGCAGACCAACAAATATTCCATTGGCTACGCGCCGGAGTTTCCACTCGAATGGGACTACGCCAATGACGGCGTCCCCGGACAATGGACGTTCAAGCACCGGCCGTTCCTGGGAGTGCATACCTACCGGATGTATGCGTATGCGCCGGAGTTCCAGCGCATGGTCATAGTGAAGGACGGTTACACTTATTTCTATGACCCGGTGACCAGGGAGTTTGATGCGGATGTGGTGTATTCGGCGGTTGGCGGCAACGCGTATGTGACGGTGTTGGCGGCAGTGCCTCAGGGCATGGTGGCGTGGACTCCGGACGGGTTGTGGACGCTGAACGCCAACAAGACCTGGACCGCGCTCCCCACCACCGGGGCTGAGCTGCCGCCGTTGCGGCCGGACCACAACACCATGGTCTTTGACAGCGCCCGCAACCGCCTGTTGCTCTTCAGTTCGGAAGAGCAGGGTCACGGACAGGTGTGGTCCGTGGACCTTGCGGGCGCCAGCCACGCCGTCACCGCGCTCAGTCCCGTGGGCCAGGCCGGGTTTGCCAGCCGCTTCTCACGTTTTGAGCGGGAGGCCGTCTACCTGCCGGGCCGGGATGTGGTCCTGATGCTGACCCACCCCCAGGGAGGCATGCCGTACAACCTGGGCGTGTACCACGCCGCTGAGAACCGGTGGTATGCGTATGACATTTCATTGGGTGACACGGAGCAGGAGCCGGAGCGCTTCTTCGGCGTCAGCACCGGCGTTGTGTATGACGCCGCACGGGACCTGGTGCTGGCGGTGGACAGTTGGAGCAACATCTTTGTCCTGAAGTTGGATGAGGCCGCGGTGGGGCGCACGGCGTTGTCCAACTGATTCAAACCGCGCCGGTGGCGCCGTCCATCAGGCGCTTTCACCCTGGTTGCGCCCGTGCGGATGAGGGGACAGAGTGCCCGGTACCTCATTGCGCGGAGAAGCCCATGTGTGACGTGAACACCCACCGCCCGCCGGTGCCGCGCCCGTGATGGAAGCCGCCCCTGCCGGCCCACGGGTGCCGCTGGACGCCTACCAGAAGCGCCTGGTGGTGTTTCTCTCCGTGGCTACCTTCTTTGAGGGGTATGACTTTTTTGCGCTGGCACAGCTTCTTCCAGAACTGCGGCGGGAATTTGGCCTGGAACCGGCGGCCGCGGGCTGGATGATTGCGGTCATCAACGTGGGAACCGTGGTTGCGGGCGTGGTGGTGCGCCTGGCGGACACGTGGGGACGGCGGCGGGTGCTGGCGCTGACCATTGCGGGGTACACGCTGGCGTCGTTGGCAACGGCCATGACGGGTTCAGTGGTGGGGTTTGCGCTGGCGCAGCTGGTAGCGCGTGCATTCCTCATTGGTGAATGGGCCGTGGCCATGATCATCCTGGCGGAGGAATATCCCGCGGACCGGCGCGCCACCGTGATTGGCATTGTGCAGGCGTCCGCCAGCCTGGGCGGGATTGTGTGTGCCGCGGTGGTGCCGCTGTTGCTGCAGACGTCCCTGGGTTGGCGCGCCGTCTACGTGGTTGGCGCGGTGCCGCTGGTGATTGTGGCCATCATCCGCCGCGGCATGCGGGAGACGCGCCGCTTCACGGAGCAACAGGCCGGTCCGGATGCGCGCACATTGTTGGCCATCATCCGGGGCCCGTACCGGCGGCGGGTAGCGCTGCTGGGCCTCATCTGGGCGCTGACCTACGTGTGCTGCCAGAGCGCGCTGACATTCTGGAAAGAGTTTGCCGTTGCTGAGCGGTCCTTCACCAACGGCCAGATTGGGATGACCATCTCCATTGCTGCGCTGGCCGCCATGCCTCTGCTCTTTGGCACCGGGCGTCTCCTGGATGTGCTGGGGCGGCGCATGGGCGGTGCCGTGGTGTTCTCAGTGGCTGCCGCCGGGGTGGTTGCGTCTTACACTTTGCACAGCCAGGCCGCGTTGACCGTGGCACTGGTGGCGGCGGTGTTTGGCACCAGCTCCGTGCTCCCGGTGCTCAACGCGTACACCACGGAGCTCTTCCCCACCGCGCTGCGCAGCGGCGGGTTTGCCCTGGCCAACAACGTCCTGGGGCGGGCCGGTTTTGTGCTGGCGCCCATCATGGTGGGAGAGGCCGCGGGTCACTGGGGATACGGACTGGCGGTGGCGGTGACGGCGGTGCCCATGATGCTGGCGTTGGCGCTCATCCTGACATTCCTGCCGGAGACCCGGGGACAGGAGCTGGAGGCCACCAGTGCCTGCTGAGCCACCCCGGGTACTTCTGGTGGTGTGGACGTCCACAACGGGTGGCACCCGGCAGATGGTGGATGCAGCGGCCCACGGCGCGCACCAGGTTCTGGAGCACAGCACTGACAACGTGGAAGTCCGCGTCCGGCATGCGCTGGATGCGGTGGTCCAGGATGTGCTGGATGCCGCCGCCGTGCTGATTGCAACGCCGGAGCACCTGGGCTCCATAGCGGGGCAGATGAAGATGTTTTTTGATAAGGTGTATTACCCATGTCTGGACCGCGTGGCCGGGCGTGTGTGGGCGCCCATGGTGTGTGCCGGGACGGACGGGCAGGGCACGGTGCGGCAGCTGCAGCGTATTGCCACGGGGCTGAGGCTGCGTGCCGTGGGTGAGCCGCTGATCATCCTGACCCACGCCCACTCTGCGCAGGACATTCTGGCGCCCAAGAGCATTGCCGCTGCGGAGCTTGAGAAGTGTGCCGCGCTGGGCGGGGTGCTGGCAGCGGGTCTGGCGTCCGGCTTGTACTGAGGGGTGGATCCCGGCCGCGGGAGGAGGTGGGCACGGCGGGGAAAGCCGCGCGCGGGCGGTTGCTGGCCAACATATTCCACCTATGCTATATGACCCTCATGTCATTGAAACATGCCATTCTGGGCTTCCTGGATGTGGAGCCCACCACCGGCTACACGCTGCTGCAGCGCTTTGAAGGATCCGTTGGGTCTTTCTGGACGGCCACGCAGAGCCAGATCTACCGGGAGCTGCACGCGTTGGAGGCGGATGGCCTGGTGCGCGTGCAGGTGGTTCCCCAGGACGGGAAGCCCGCCAAGAAGGTGTACCGGCCCACGCGTGCGGGGGTGGACATGTTGCGCGCGTGGCTGAGTGCTCCGGTGGAGCCCACGCAGTTGCGGGACCCGCTGCTTCTCAAACTGGTCTTTGCTGCAGAGGTTCCCCCGCGCACTCTGGACGCGGTGCTCAAGGGCTACCAGGACACGCTGGCCGCCACGCAGCAGGAGTACGCGCAGCGTCTGAAGTCCACTGAGATTTTCTCCCTGGCCCGCTCCGCACGGGAGCGCGTGCTGTGGGAGCTCTCCATCCAGAACGGATTGATGTGGGCGGAAGCGCAGCTTGCCTGGGTCAAGAAGGCGCGTGCCGCGCTGACGGCGGCGCGGAAACGTTGAACCAACGGAGGTGGTGATGGTGTTGCTCTGGGTTGTTGCAGGATTGTTCACTGCGTTGTGGCTGGTCCTCTGGCGCGCAAGCCGGTTTGAGCACGTTCCTCCGTTGCCACGGCCAACCCTGGACCGCCCGGCCGGCTGCGTGGAGACGGTGTGGTTTGCCGCCGTGGACGGAACGCGCCTGGAAGGCTGGCTCTTCACACCGCACGCGCAGAACGCGCCGGTGGTGATCATGGCGCCAGGCCTGGCCGGCACCAAGGAAGGCCACCTGGAACCCTACGCGTGGGACTTTGTGGCGGAGGGCTGCGCGGTGTTGATGTTTGACTACCGTTGTTTTGGCGGCTCCGGGGGCACACCGCGTCACTTTGTGCATCCACGCCGTCAGCAGGAGGACTACCAGGCCGCGTTGCGTTGTGTGCGTGAGACGCTGGGACCGTCGGGCCGCGTGGATGCCTCGCGGATTGCGCTGTGGGGCTCCAGTTTCTCCGGCGGGACCGTGTTGACCACGGCGGCTGAAGATCCGGGCATCACGGCGGTGATTGCGCAGTGCCCATTTGTGGGTACCCCCGCGCATCTGGAGCCACGCGGTTGGTCCATGTTCAAGTACGTGGTGCTGGCCACCCTGGACATGCTGCGCGTGTTTCCGCCGGTGTACATCCCCATCTACGGACGCCCCGGCGAGTGGGTGTTTGCGCCCAGCCGTGAGAACCCCCGGCGCGCGGACATGCAGGATCCCACCGCCGGTGCCTTCTGGCGCACGTTGCCCCCTGCGCTGCGGGGCGGCTGGGAGAACCGCATGCTGGCGCGCGTGCTGCCAGAGCTGGACCTGTTCAATCCCATGGACGCCATTGCGCGTGTGGCCTGTCCCATCCTGTTTGTTGCCGCGGAGCATGATGATCTGATCCCCGTGGCGCAGCTTGATGCGGCACGGGAGCGTGCCACTTCAAGCGCCAGCACGCTGGTCCGGCTGCCGTGCACACACTTTGAGCTCTACCTGCCGCCCTGGCGCGCAAAGAGTATGCAGCCTCAGCTGGAGATGCTCCACCACGTCTTCCAGGAAGGGCGGGGAACGCGGGACGCGGCGTGAATGGCGGCTTCGTCCAGGCATTAAAGTGTGACTTAATAGAATCCGGTGTTGCGCTCAGACCAGGCGTCCCTCGGCGGCGGCGCGGGCCACAGCGGCCGCCACGGCGGCGCGGGCAGCAGAGCGCGCCACCACGGAGCCCACGCGGGTGCGCGCGGAGGGTGGCCGGCCCAGGCGGGCCATCAATGCGGAGAGTTCAAGCTGGGTGACCACGCGCTTTCCTTCCACAGTGGCCATCATGGCGGCGCTGTCTGCCGCCGCGCGCGCCACGGCGGCGGCCACGCGCGCGCGCAGGGCGGACCGGGCAACACGCGCGCCCACCCGGGTGCGTGCCACTGCGGGTTTACCCAGATTGGCCAGGAGGGCGGCCAGCTCAAAGCTGCTGACGGCAGCGCGTCCCACCGGCGTGGCGCTGGCCACGGCGGCCTGCACCACGGCGTTGGCCACCGCGCGGCGTGCAGCGGACCGCGCCACGGCTGCGCCCACCCGCGTGCGCGCCGCCGCTGGCGTTCCCAGGCGGGCCAGGACGCGCAACGGATCCAGGAGGTCACCCGCCGGCGGCTGCCGCTGCGTGGCGTCCTGGCGCGTGGCCGGGGGATGGGATCCGGTTGATGGGAGTGCGGTCATGGGAACCTGCCGGTTGAAGGTTCAACGTGTGTCCATCAAGCGTGCAATCCCCGGGGCAACAAATCAAGACGCCGCAAGAATAAAGTGTCAGCGGGCTGCCTCAGCGCCCGCGGAGCACCTTCCCCGTTGTGGGAAGCGCAAGGTCCGCGCCCGCGGATTGGCCGCGGGCAAAGCCGCGCGCGTCCACGCGCAACGTCCGTCCCTTGGCCAGGCGGAGTGTTGCGCTGGCAAAGGCATCCACCTGGGCACGGCGTGACATGCGGTCCTGCAGCACCAACGCGCGGGTGGACTGGGCCAGTTCCGGCTCCAGCGCGGCGCCGGCTTTTTTGAGCCGCTCCACCACGGCGTCCGCCGCGCCCACGCGGAACGCGTCATGCCAGGCGCGGTTGCGGCCCTCGCCGTGGGTGGCGGAAAGCCATTCAATCCGCGGCACCAGCCAGGTCCACACGGACGCCACCACTGCGCGGTCTGAAGCGCGGCCGGCAACACGCAGCTCGGTCTCACCGCCGCGTTGAACCGAGTACGCAACGCAGCCATTCACCTCCGCCAGCCCACACGCCAGCGCCGCCTTCCACCGCCGCGGCCGGCGCGCGGACTCCAGCGGAGCATCAGCACCGTCCGTCAGCGGGTCTGCATCCGTGGCGGCGGGCTCCAGCAGGTGTGCCAAGCGGTGCCGTTCAATCAGGAGCTGGGCCTGCGCGGCCGCCGCCGCAGCCTCATGGACATTGCTGGAGGTTGCCAGGCCCAGAAGCTTGCGGATGCGCGTGAGAAGGGCCTGGGTGTCCATGGCTGGCCCCAGACTACACTTTCCTGGCGCCACTGCACTGTCCGGCGGTGTGGGCCGTGAGCGATCCAGAAGCGAATCGTATGCCTGGACCAGGCAAGCAGCCGCGGCGTGGGCCTTGGCAAATTGACGGATACCGCAGCGCCCTGTGGTTCCGTGGTGGCACAGCCGCTGCGAATTTGCCGCGAACATTCCCGCCGCTCACGCCTGATGCACAGGGCGCGCTCCGGCAAGTTTGTGACGGGTGGAAGACACCGCATGGCGGGAGGATGGCTTGGGGCACACCGGGAGCGCTGCACATTCACCTGACCACCGGGGCCGCCGGATCCTCAGCCAGGTTCAAGGCGTCATCCTCTGGGAAGCGGACCCCCTGGCGCTGCGTCTCTCATCCGTGAGCGAGTATGCGGAGACGCTGCTGGGCTACCCCATCAAGACGTGGGGGAGTGAAGCTGGTTTTCTGCAGCACCACGTCCATCCGGATGACTGGCCACGCCTGGTGCAGTCCCTCTACCGCGCCGCTGCTGAGGCGGGCCTGGAGGTGTGTGAGCACCGCATGTTCCGCGCGGATGGCACCACCCTGTGGGTGCAGACCTCTGTGCACCAGGGTCTGCTGACGCCGTCCGGGCGGGTCCTCCACGGGGTGACGGTGGACATCAGCAGCGTCAAGCAGGCAGAAGCAGCGCTGCGCGCCGGCGAGGAGAACTGCCGGCTCCTGGTGCAGAACCTGCGGGAGTACGCCGTCTTCATGGTCTCCCCTGAGGGACGCCTGGCAACGTGGAATGCCGGTGCGGAGCGTCTCAAGGGCTACCGCGCCGAGGAGATCCTGGGTGCGCCTCTGGCCCGGCTGTTCCCCCTGGACGAGGCTGCGCGGCACACGCCGGAGCACCTGCTCAGCCGCGCCTTGGCTGAAGGGCAGGCCGAGTATGAAGGGTGGCTGCTTCACAAGGACGCCGGTCCCTTCTGGGCGCACCTGTCCTTGCGCACCATGCAAGACGCGCAAGGCCGGTTGCTGGGTTTTTCCAACGTGGCGCGGGACCTGACGGAGCAGGAGCGGACCCAGCGCCGCCTCCGCCAGAGTGAAGAGCACTTCCGGCGCCTGGTGGAAAGCCTGCAGGAATACGGCGTGTTCATGACGTCACCAGAGGGCGTGGTGGAGAGCTGGAACCGCGGCGCGCAGCGTCTCACCGGCCACCGCACGCATGACGTTGTGGGTGCGCCCATCTCCCAGCTCATGCCGGAAGAAGAGGTGGCCAGGCAGACGCACCAGGCGGTGGTGGAGCGCGCCGCGCGTGTGGGTACCGCGGATTATGAAGGCTGGCTGGTGCGCAAAGGTGGTGCGCGCTTCTGGGCGCTGATGACCCTCAGTGCCATTGAAGACAACACCGGGCGCCTTCGCGGTTTCTCAACGGTGGTGCGGGATCTGTCAGAGCGCAAACGGACCGAGCAGGCGCTGCGGGAAAGTGAGGAGCACTTCCGGCTCCTGGTGGAGAGCATCCAGGACCACGCGGTGTTCATGGTGTCCGCGGATGGCGTGGTGGAGAGCTGGAACCGCGGCGCGCAGCGGCTCAACGGGGCCCGCGCCCAACAGGTTGTTGGTGCGCCCATCCAGCGCTTTTTCCCGCCGGAAGAGGTGGAGAAGGCCACGCCCCAGAACCTGTTGGCACAGGCGCGCCAGGACGGCACCGCCAGCTATGAGGGCTGGCTGATGCGCAACAACGGCAACCGGTTCTGGGCCAACATGACCCTCAACGCCGTGGAGGATGAAGAAGGCCGGCTGCGGGGATTCTCCAACGTGGCCCGTGACCTCACGGAGCGTAAGCGCACGGAAGAAACGCTGCGTGAAAGTGAAGAGCATATGCGCCTGCTCTTTGAGAGCCTGCATGACTACGGCGTGTTCATGGTCAGCCCGGATGGACGGGTGGCAAGCTGGAATGCCGGTTCGGAGCGGCTCAAGGGGCACCGCGCGGATGAAGCCATTGGGGCTCCCCTGTCCGTCTTCTTTCCCCCGGAAGCGGTAGAGCGCGGCCTGCCGGAGCAGCTGCTGCAACGCGCCCGCACGGAGGGACGCGCTGAGTATGAGGGCTGGCTGCTCCGAAAAAACGCCAGCCCCTTCTGGGCCACACTCATCCTCAACGCCGTGCGGGACGCGCAGGGGCGGCTGCGTGGCTTCTCCAACATTGCGCGGGACCTGACGCCGCGCATGCGCATTGAACGCGCGCAGCGTTTCATGGCGGATGTAGCCGGTGCGCTGGCCAGCTCGCTGGACTACCGCGCCACGTTGGACACGGTGGCGCGCCTGGTCACGCGTGAACTGGCGCAGTGCTGCGTGGTGAGCATGGTGGTCAACAACACCATCCAGCCGCTGGTGGTGGCGCACGCGGACCCGGCCAAGGAGCGCACCCTGCGGCAGGCGCTGGGAACCACGCCCACCGGCCTGGGGATTCCACGCGGTGCGTCCTACGTGATTGCCAGCGGCCAGGCAGAGCTCTACCCGGACGTCACGGACGGCGCCTGGCTGGGGGATGCCCTGCGCGTGGAAGACCCGCAGGTGCTGTTGGACCTGGGCACGCGCTCCTACATGTGTGTGCCCATCAACACCCGCGGCATTGCGTTGGGCGCCATCACGCTCATCTCCAGCGCACCCGGACGCCGCTACAGCCATGATGATTTGCTGCTGGCCAAGGAGCTGGGCCGGCGCGCCGCACTGGCCGTGGACAACGCGCGCCTGTACGAGCAGGCCCAACACGCAGTTGCATTGCGGGAGGATGTGCTGGCGGTGGTCTCCCATGATCTGCGCAATCCGCTCAGCGTTATCCTGATGGCGGTGCAGCAACTCCAGCGCACGGCGGGTGAGAGCACGGAGGCCGGGAAGGCCGCGGAGATCATCCAACGCGCCTCGCTGAACATGCGCCACCTCATCCGTGACCTGCTGGACTTCTCAAGCGTTGAGGCCGGCCGCTTCACTGTTGACCTGCGCCCGCATGATGTCCGCGTGCTGGTGGCAGAAGTGGCGGAGATGTTCCAGCCCATTGCTGCGGAGAAGAACATCCGGCTGGAGACCCAGATTGACGGCGCGGAGCCGCCCGGTGAAATGCGGTTTGACCGTGAACGGATCCTGCAGGTCTTCTCCAACCTCCTGGGCAATGCCCTCAAGTTCACCGGTCCCGGCGGCGCGGTCACCCTGGGCGTGAAAGCCGGCCGTGACATGGTGGAGCTGAGCGTGGCTGACACGGGTCCGGGCATTTCTGCGCAGGAGCTGCCGCACATCTTTGACCGCTACTGGCAGGCCAGGCGCTGCGCGCGGGAAGGGTCAGGCCTGGGGCTGGCCATTGCCAAGGGCATCATTGAAGCCCACGGCGGAACCCTGCACGCAGAGAGCACGGTGGGCGTGGGCACCACGTTCCTCATCCGCCTGCCCAGGGGCCGCGGCATTTGAGTATTTCACTTCATGGTGCTACTTCACGCTGACCAGTTCAATGTCAGCGTTGTTCCCGGTCATGCCGTCCAGCGGGGCAAAGAGGTTTGCGGCGAACACCACCGTATGGCCACTGGCCAGGCCCAGCGGCTGCAGGTTGGCGCTGCACCTGACGTTCACGGATTGGCCAGGCTGCAAGGTGGTGGAGAAACTGCGGCAGGTGGCCGGGGCGCCGCCGTTCCCAACGTCAATGCCCAGCGTGTTGTTGTCCACGGCGTACGCTGAGAGCCCCACATTGGAGATGGTGACCACAAAGTCCTTCTTGCGGGTGTTGGGCCGGAGGCTCCCCTTGAGCGGCACAACGTCCACGGCAAGATCCAGCAACGGATCAACCGGGAAGAGCTGGGTGACCACCAGGTCATCCTCGCCAACAAAACCGTCACCCGGCAACGAGTCCGGGTCATACGTGGTGGACTGGGAAACCTCCGCCTGGTTGGTCCAGGACGGTGTGCCGGTGACCGTTGCCGTGATCTGCAGGACCGCCAGACCCGGCGCCAGGTTGCCAATGGTCCACAGGCCCGTGCCCGGGTTGTACGCGCCAGCTCCAGTGTCAGACACATACGCCAGGCCGCCCGGCAGGACATCACTGACCGCAACCAAGGCCGCGGTGTCCGGGCCGCCATTGGTGACGGTGAGTGTGAACGTCACGTTCTGTCCAGCGTTGGGCGTGGTGTTGGTGACCTCAACCTCCAGGTGGAGGTCCGCAGTGTCCGGCGCGGTGACCGTGCCAAGGTCAAACTCAAGGGCCGCAATGGCAGCCACATTCACGGTGGCCGCCGTGGTGACACTTCCCGTGCCAACGGAAAGTGTCTTCAGGATCAGCGTGTCCATGTCGCGCTCGCCGCTCCACAGCGTTCCATCCGGCGCAAACGCCAGCATGTTGCTGAGGGATTGGGACAGGCTCACGCTGTCCACGGCCATGCCGGACGCGTGGCTCATCCGGTGCAAGGAACCACCTGCAGACATGAACAGCGCACCGTCCGCGCGGGCGCCCAGGCCCGTGGATCCGGTGCCGCAGTGGCACTCGCCCACTTTGGTGGCGGTGCCGTTTTCAATATCAATGCGGATGAGGTCATCACCAATGGTGGCGTCCGCGGAACCCTCACTCCACGCAAAGAGGGTTCCAAACGGATCAAATGCCATGTCCGGCACCTGGTTGGCCAAGGAGCCCGCGGACCCAATGATCTCCGCCGTCCCGTTGGTCTTGTCAACGGAAAGCAGCGTGCTGTCCGAGCGGTTCTCGCAGTCATTCATCACCGCGTACATCTGGCCGGTGGTGGGGTGGATGGCCAGCGCGGTCACGTGGCTGACCTGGTTGCCCCCCACGGTGACGTCACCAACCAGCGTTGCGGCGCCGGTGGTGCCGTTGAGGAGGTACAGGCTGGATGGTGCGCAGCGGGCGCCTGTGACGGCGTAGAAGTCTCCCGTTGCAGCAGAGGCCTGGGGCGCTGGGAGCAGCACTCCGGCAAGCAACAGGGCTAGAACAGAACAATGGATTGGGCGCGCAGTCATACACATCTCCGTTGTGGAACCGCGGGATGGCTGGCGGCAGGGGTGTGCCGGATCCGTGGTTCGTTGGGGGCGGAACCTCTGTGTATGCGCCAGGGTTCCCAGCTCCTGGGAGCCGGGGCGCAGCCGGCAGGACCTGGCGCCTGCAACGTTCCAGTATGACTCTTTGCCGCGTCCCGCCTGTGGTAGGGTGCAACCCTGTCCCTGCCTCCCCATCCAAGTGCACAGAACGCCCCGCCCCGTGCAGACTGGCGGGTGCGCCGCTGAAACCCGTCATCCCCACGGACCTCCGCCGTCACATCCTGCGCAACACAGCGGTGCAGCTCAGCCCGGCGCTGTGTTTCCAGGTGCACGAAGTCCTGCACCAGCACCGTCCCAACCAATGGAGCCGCCTCTGGCCGTCCGCGGTGGCGTTGAGCCAATGGTGGCTGGAGCAGCCCGCCGTGCTGCTGCCGGAATCTGCACTGGAGCTGGGGTGTGGTCTTGGCCTGGTGAGCATGACCATGGCGCATCTGGGCATCCGCGTGCAGGCCACGGACCGGGAGGTGCTGGCGCTGGCATTTGCCCAGCGCAATGCGCAGCTCAACGCGCTGACCGGCGTCACCGTCAGCCACCTGGACTGGAGCGAACCGGAGGGCGCGTCCACCGGTTATGTGGTGGCGTCAGATGTGCTCTATGAAAAAGGTATGCCGGACCGCATCTTTGATGTGGTGCATACGCAGGGCCTGCTGCGGCCTCTGGGCACGTTGCTCTTCTCCAGTCCGCAGGTCCGCCCAGAGCGCGCCGGTGAGCTGGTGGTCATGCTGAAGTCTGCCGGATACCAGCACCGCCAGGAAGCCCGTTGTGTGACGTGGGAAGGCCAGACTGAGCTGATAGACATCCACGTGCTGAACCGGCCGGGCTGACGCTCAGAACGCTTCCACCCGGATGCGTGACGTCCCCACCAGCAGCTCATCTCCGTCCTGAAGCGGGTGTTCCGCGCGGATCCTGACAAACGTTCCGTTGGCGCTGTTGAGGTCTTCCAGCACCGCGCGGCCGTTCTCCTTGAGACTCACCCGGCAGTGCCGCGCGCTCAGCGTCCCGTCATCAGGGAAGAGCATGGTGCCTTCCGCGCGGCCAATGATGAGCTCGCTCTTGCGCAGGCGCCGGACGTCTCCTGCTTCACCGCCGGCCATCACTTCCACCACACGTGCGGCGGGCTCTTCTGGTTTGGGCCCAATGAACTTGGAGTCATCCGTGATGATGAAGGTCCGGTCTGCCGGCGTCTCCTTGGCGGTGGATTCAAAACACAGCAGCTGCGCGCCCGCGCGGAAGAGCGAGCCGTTGGGCAGCTCCACCGCGCTCTTGATCCGCACAAACACGCCATTGCGGCTGGTGGCGTCCTGCACCGTCATGGAGTCCTTGTGGACCCGGAAGACACAATGCGCCGGGGAGACGTACGGGTCATCCACAATGATGGTTCCCTGCTCCCGTCCACACAACATTTCCGTGGCGTTGAGAAGAAATGTCATACGCAGCTTGCCCTTGCCGTCCAGCACCTGCAGGCGGTGACGGCTGTCCAGCACCGCGCGCGCATTGGCCATGTTGATGAGCGAGCTCTTGGGAATGGCAACCATGGTGTTGCCGCCGCCCATCCGCGCACCGCAGTGCGGACAGAACCTGGCGGTGGCGCTCATGCTGCGTCCGCACGTCCCGCAGCTGACATCCGTCTCACCGGACTCCGCCCGCTCCGCGCCGCCACTGCCCACTGCCGCCGTGGCAAACACGCCGGATTGTGCGGGGACCACCACCGCCATGGCCTTCTTGGTCTTGGTCTTGGAAAACGTCCGCTGTGCCGGCGCCGGTGCGGGACGCTGGAACGGCCATTCACAGGAAAAGCAGAACGTGGCGCCCAGCGGATTGCGGGCGTGACACTTCTTGCAGGCTTTCCACGTCACACTTCCAGCCGGCACGTTGCCCTCACTTGATGATGAAGTTCAGGATTTTCCCTGCCTTGTACACCACGCGGACCAGCTCCTTGCCTTCCAGGTATTTGGCAACTGCCGGGTTGTCCCGCGCCTTGCCCACGGCGGTAGCTTCATCCGCATCTTTGCGGATCTCAATTTCTCCGCGGACCTTGCCCAGCACCTGCACGCCAATCACCACGGTGTCATCCGTGGCATACTTTTCCTCAAAGGCGGGCCACGGCACGTAGGAGATGCCTTCTTTCCTGCCCAGGCCGCGCGCCCACACTTCCTCTGCAAAGTGCGGAACAAAAGGCGCCATCAACTGCACCAGCGGCTCCAATATCTGCCGGCTGCTGGTGCCCAGCGCCGTCAGGTCCCGAACGGCGACGTGGAACACGCTGATGGACGTGTTGAAACTCATGGTTTCAATATCCCGGCCCACCTTCTTGATGGCCTTGTGGAGGATGCGCAGCTCCTCTTCCACGGGCTCCTTGTCAGTGGCGCGCGGTTTGTCCTCATCACCTTCAAAGAACAGGCGCCATGCGCGCTTGAGGAAGTCAAACTGGCTCTTCATGCCGGTGGTCTGCCAGGGTTTGTCCGCTTCAAACGGACCCATGAAGCAGATGTACACACGCAGGGCGTCCGCGCCGTAATCCGCAATCACTTCATCCGGATTGACCACGTTGCCCCAGCGCTTGCTCATCTTCCCAATTTCAATGGAGAGCTCCGTGTCTGTCCCCTTCTTGTAGGGCTTGCCGTCACGTTCCTCCACGTCACCCAGCGGCACCACGTGCCGGTCCGGTGTGCGGTAGATGAGCCCCTGCACCATGCCCTGGTGACGCAGCTTCTGGAACGGCTCCGCATCCCGCACATAACCCTGGTCAAACAGGAAGCGCTGCCACATGCGTGCGTACATGAGGTGGCCAATGAGGTGCTCGGTGCCGCCAATGTAGAGGTCCACCGGCATCCAATAGTCACTCTTTTCCCGTGAGCAGAATTCCTTCTCATTGTGCGGGTCACAGTAGCGGAGAAAATACCACGAACTTCCGGCGCTGCCTGGCATCGTGTCTGTTTCGCGGTCCAGCTTCTGGCCTGTCCTGGCGTCCTGCACACTGACCCAGTCCGCGGCGCTGCTGAGCGGGCTGCGTCCGGTGCCGGTGGGCCGGTAGTCCGCCACCCGGGGCAGCACCAGTGGCAGCTCCGTGGTGTCCAGCGTGCGCACCACCTCATCACCCTTCTTGAGCACGGGGATGGGCTCACCCCAGTAGCGCTGCCGGGCAAACGTCCAGTCATGCAGCTTGTAGGTGGTGGCGCGTTTCCCCAGGCCACTCTTCTCCAGCCAGTCAATCACCTTCTTCTTGGCCAGCCCGTCCTTTGAAGTCACACCATTAAACTCACCCGAGTTCACCATCACCCCGTCACCCGGGTACGCCTCCTTCTGCACGTCTCCGCCGCTGATGACCTCCACAATGGGCAGTTTGAATTCACGGGCAAACGCGTGGTCCCGCTCATCATGGGCGGGCACAGCCATGATGGCGCCGGTGCCGTAGCCATAGATGACGTAGTCAGCAATCCACACCGGGATTTCCTGGCCGGTGGCGGGATTGATGGCCCGCGCACCGGTGTCCACGCCGGTCTTCTCCTTGTTGGCCTGGCGGTCTTTCTCGCTCTTGCTGGCGGCCTGCGCCTGGTACGCCTTCACCGCGGCGCGCTGCGTCTCTGAGGCAATTTTTCCGACGGCAGGATGCTCCGGTGCCACCACCATGAACGTGGCGCCAAAAAGTGTATCCGGGCGCGTGGTGAACACCGCCAGGGTTTCTGCGCTGCCGGCAACCTTGAAGGTGATGTGGGCGCCTTCACTCTTGCCAATGTGCTCACGCTGGCGGGTCTTGCTGCCTTCCGGCCAGTCAATGGTCTCCAGCCCCTCCAGCATGCGGTCTGAGTAGTCCGTGATCTTGAGCATCCACTGGCGCATCTTCTGGCGGATGACGGGGAAGCCGCCGCGTTCGCTCTTGCCGTCAATGACCTCATCATTGGCCAGCACGGTGCCCAGCTCCGGGCACCAGTTCACATACGCGTCCGCCTGGTAGGCCAGGCCCTTGTTGTAGAGCTGCGTGAAGATCCACTGCGTCCATTTGTAATACTCTGGCGCCGCGGTGCTGACCTCACGCGTCCAGTCATACGAATATCCCAGGCGCTTGAGCTGCCCGCGGAAGGTCTCAATGGACTCCGCGGTGGACTCCTGCGGCGGGACACCCTCTTCAATGGCTTTCTGCTCAGCGGGGAGGCCAAACGCGTCATAGCCCATGGGGTGCAGCACGTTGAAACCGCGTGCGCGCTTGTAGCGGCTGACAATGTCTGAGGCGGTGTAGCCCGCGGGATGTCCCACGTGCAGACCCTTGCCTGAGGGATAGGGGAACATGTCCAGCGCGTAGAACTTGGGCCGCGAGCGGTCTTCCGTTGCCACAAAGCTGTTGTTCTGGTCCCAGAACTGCTGCCAGCGGGGTTCAACCCGGGAAGGATCATAAGCCATGCCGGGGGGAGTAGTGCACCAGGGGCGGGGCTGTCAGCCACGGGGTGCTTGCGGCGCGCCTTGCGTGGCGTGGTAGAACTTGGCGCCCGCAGACGGACCCGGTGTAGATTTGCCGCGCTGCACATCCAGAGGAGGAAGCCATGGGTAAAGAACAGGTCAACAAGGGCAAGGACAACAAGCCCAAGCTGAGCACCGCCGAGAAGCAGAAAAAGAAGAAGGAAAAGGCCGAGAAGAAGGGCCGGTGACGTTGTCAGGGGACTGCGGGAGCGGGACTCCCGCGGTCCCGGCCAGAGTCCAGGGTTGGAGCGCCCTCAGCGTGCTTTGCCTTCCCCACCCGGCCCATCCCGCAAACCATTCCACAGACGCTGCTCCTCCTTGACGCCGCTGCGCTGGTTGCTCTCCTGCCGCGCCTCTTCCACGGCCTGCTGACGGCGCGCATCATCCCGCTCACGCTCCATGCCAATCTGCAGGCGCGCAGCTTCATCCTGTGCGCGGCGCAAGCCTTCCTCACGCAGCATTTCCGCGGCGGCGCGCGCCGCTTCCAGGCGCGTCTTGCCAAAGACCTGCGCCGCATCCAGCAGCGAGCGCCGTCCCAGCCCCGTGACAAACCCACCCATCTCCAGCCGCTCCAGCACCGGCCGCTCCCAGGTCCCGCCCAGCAGGATGGGCACGGTGACCCGGTCCGACGGCGCGTAGGTCCCGCGGGTCATCCGGCGAACCACCTCCGGAGACATGTCCGTGGTTCCGCTGAGCCGCATCCGGTCCTCCGCATCCACCGTGCCCAGGAGCGCCAGGTCACCAAAGGACGTGTTGGCGCGCAGCGGCTGGGAAAGTGTCACCGTGGTTCCCTGAATCTGCCCGGCAATGGACAGGTTGCGGAAGTACGGCCGGGGGTCACCCTGGGCCGCAGCCTCGCCGCCGCCGTCATCCAGCGGCTCCAGGCGTTCTTCCGGACGGTAGGCCCGGAATAGCAGCACAAAATCCCGCAGGCGCAGCTCCTCAGACTCCAGGCTGAATGGGCCCGCCAGGGACGTCTGGATGTCCCGGAATCCCAGGCCCACGGCGTTGAGGTTGGCGCTGAATGCCAAGGTGCCGGACATCGCGGTGGGATCTGCAAGTTGGACCTGGGCAAATTCACCAATGTCCAGGCCCTGCACCTGCACGTCCCAGCGGTGGCGCATCCTTGCGCTGGCCATATCAATGCGGCTGCCGTCTGCGTTCACCTCGGCGCCAAACGCCACAAAGGAGAGGCGGTCCAACAGCAACGCTCCATCTTCAAGCCGCACCAGGGCCACCACGTCTGTGAGCTGCGTTCGGTTGTGGCTGACAGAGTCCAGCACAATGTTGGCAGTGCCGCGCGCCTTGGACAGGCGGGCGCGCACGTCATCAGGGAGGCCGGGCACTGGGACCATGGCGTTGCCCGGCAGCTGGGGAGACTGGCCGGTTTCATCCATGACCCGCTGCAGGTTGAGCTGGGTGCCGCGGACCACCAACGCCAGTTCCGGCGCCTTCACGCCGTGCAGGGTCCCCTTGATCAGCACCTCGGATCCGCACGCCGCCACCGCCAGCCGCTCCACATCCAGCCGCAGGCTTTCCTGGTCCGCCAGCAGCATCTGGCCGCTGAGCGCACCCTCCACGCGTCCGGTGCGTGGCAGCCAGGCCGGTGGTTTCCACGCCTGCAAATCCGCCAGCTCCACATCCAGCGTCTCCAGCCGGACCTGCGCAAAGGGCCGGGCCAATGACGTCACCACCGCGGAGCCGGAGACGTGGCTCTTGCCCACGTGCGCTTTCAGGTTTGTCACCCTGCAGCTCACGGACTCCGGATGGCGCGGCTTTCCGGCAATACCCACCTGCGCCTGCGCGCGGCCGCCCACGGGGATGGCCCGCAGCGGAGCCCGCCATTGCTGGGGCACATCCAGCGTGCGGAACAGGCGCTGCACATCCGCGCCGCGAATGTCCACGTCATCAAGGTCCAGCCGGATCACGGGGTCCTGGGTATCTGTCAAAGACAGTGTTCCATCCAGGTGGCTGGTGCCCAGCCGCAGCTCCAGCGGGTCTGCGCGCATCACCAGGGTTTGCGGCTTGCGCGGATTGCCCTTGATGGTTCCGCGGGCATCCAGCGTGCCGCCGGCAGGAAGCTGATGCGCCAGCTCAGAGACGGCGCGCAGGTCATCAAACGCCAGGTGCAGTGGACCAATCTGCAGGTCCACCTGGGAGTCTGGCGAGGCCAGCCGCAGGACCGTGCCCCGCACCTGCACATTGGATTGTCCCAGGTTGACGTCCGCGCGTTCCACCTTCCCTTCTTTCCCGTTGTGGGTGAGCGAGATGAGCACGTTGGCGGAGTGGCCACGCGGCTTGTCCAGCGGCACCTCACCCTTCTTCCCAAGCACGCGGATGGCCAGGTCATCCAGCGTTGCGTGGAGCTGGCCTTTGCCCTCATCACCGGCCAGTGACGCCGTCAACGTCAGCAGCGCGTTGCCCCTGAGCTGGTGGGTTGGCGCGTTGACGTCCAGCGCACTGAGCAGGAACTGCGCGCTGGCGTTGGCCTGTCCCTTGCGCGTGTGCAGGTCTGCGCGGAGGCGGACGGACCCCTTGACGCGCCCACCGCGCCGCAAGGCTTCCGTGAACGGGGGAAACACGCGCTGCAACTTGCCCAGCGCCACCGGCTCTGAATCCAGCTCCGCTTCCATGAACCCTGTTGAGGACGTGGGAAGGTTGGCGCTGCCCACCGCAGTGGCTTCATCCAGGACCAGGTCCACGCGCGTAAGGTGGATGCGGTCCGCGCGGCGCTCCGCCTCCACCAGGACCCGCAGTGGGACGCCCGGGGCCTTGTCCATGACGCTGCCCCACACAATATGCGCACCATCAAGATCAACGCGCGCACTACCAATATTGGCATCACCCTCCACGCGGAGCTCCGCCGGACCGGCCAGCTTCAGGTCTGCCGGCACCCACTCTGATGACGGGGGAAGCACTGCCATCAGCCGCGCCAGGTCCCGCACTTTCAGGGTGACCAGCGCGTCCCGGATGCCGGCGCCCTCCACATCATGGACGGTGAGCCGCGCGTTGAGATGGGCGTCTGAAGACGTCACCTCCAGCGAACGCAGCTCCAGCACACGGCGCAGATCATCCGCCAGCACATCCAGTTGGAGCGCCAGGTTGATGGGTGCACCGGCCTCACCATGTTGTGTCAGGCGCAGCTCCTGAAGGGTCACGGAGCCCCGCACTTCCACGCTGCGGGCCGGGGGACGGATCAACGCGTGCAGGTCCGCGGATGCGCGGCCTGACGCTGGCAACACGCCTGCAGGGGGGAAGAGGAATGCCAGGCGTGCCAGGTCCAGCTCAGCTGCCGCAACGTGGACGGCAATCTCCGGTGTGGTGGCCAGGCTGAAGTCCGTGGGCAATGGCCGCAGCGTGAAGTCCAGGGAGATGGAGGCGGGGTGGCCAGCTTCATCCTGGTCCATGGCTATGACCACATGCAGGTCCTGGCCGGGGCGGACATTGGCGGCCTGCAGGGACACATTGCTCCAGGTGCGTGCGGGTTCGGCGTCTGGTCCGTGGCAGAGGATTGTTCCGCCGGTGACGGAGATGGTGCCGGCGTGCAGCACCTCACGGTCTGCCAGCCAGTGTTGCAGTGGGAGGAGCTGCCCTCCGGGATCTGGCGGAAGTCCACACCGGCCATCTGCGGTGCGGAGGAGGCGCAACGTTGGTTGGGCCAGGTCCAAGCGGCTGATGTCCACATGCGTGCCTGCGGACCAGAACAGCTCCCAGAGATTCACGCGCGCCGTGATGCGCTCCACCAGCACCAGCGGTGGCGCCAGCGGATCCACGCCGTGAACCGTTGCTCCGGACACCGTGATGATGCCTGGTGAGGCCAAAGCCAGCGTCGAGGATTGCATATGGACCCGCGCTGCCAGCGTAGGGCCCATCATGGCGTGGAGGAGCTGCGCAGTGAGGTGGGCTTCAATGGTTCCGGCCCGGCTCAGCAGCACCGCCAGCACCAGCGCGATGGTGATCAACGTGGCAAGGAGGATCTTTCGCATCTGGCGCGCGTTCTCCGTGGCGTTGCTGGGGGTGGGCTTGAATCAGTGTGGGGGTGGCAGGTCAAGACGTGTGCCGAGCTTCAACAGGCCACTCCCCGTCCCCCATTCCTGTTCACGCTGTGGATTTCCCAACGGGAGCGGCGCAGTCCATACCCGTGATGGCGTTGTCAATCGAGGGTCTCGCCACGCCCCTGCCGTGTCTGGCCCACCACGCCCCGCCCTGGCACCCAACCTATCCAAAATAGCCGTACCCCGCGTCCCTCGCGCCCATCAGATACGGCCAATGGCCCAAGCCTGGCAGGCCACCCCATGCCGCCGCCGATGTTCACGGGGCGCAATGCATGCCTCCCGCACCAACCGGCCATCACCGCCGTTGCCGCCTTTCGCGCCGCTCCGCCTCTGCATGTGTCGTCGTGTTGGCGCTGGTTGGGGCGTTGCTCTGGGAATGTTGGACGCTTTCAAGGGCAGGGTGACATCGGTGGTGACGGAAAGGCCGCCGTCAAAGGCAAGGTCAAAGGCGGCAACGGTGGTGATGGCCGGTTGGTGCGGAAGGCATGCCTTGCGCCCGGTGAACATCGGTGGAGGCGGCAGGTCGTCAACTGAGGCCGTCGCCACGCCGCTGCCGTGTCTGGCCCACCACGCCACGCCCCGGCACCCAACCTATCCAAAATAGCCGTACCCCGCGTATCGCGCGCCCATCAGATAC
>Ga0163144_10007023_pt1 | contig 24755 bp, 20 predicted proteins | sample OliLak19BULKMAT1_FD_123175 | JGI IMG/M metagenome (GOLD analysis project Ga0163144, IMG submission 123175) | Freshwater microbial mat bacterial communities from Lake Vanda, McMurdo Dry Valleys, Antarctica - Oligotrophic Lake LV.19.BULKMAT1 | ecosystem: Environmental > Aquatic > Freshwater >... | reverse complement strand
GCGGCGACGTAGACGCCGGTGGCGGAAGCCAGGACGGTCCCATCGCTCGGGTCGACGATGCGGGCCGCGGTGTCGATGATCCGTCGTCGGACGCGGGTGGTCCACCCCTCCGCGCGCACCGGCTGGCCGATCTTGACCGGGCGACGGAAGTCGACCTGCATGCGGGCGGTGACCCCCCAATTGTCCTCCGCCGCCAGGGCCCAGACCATGACCTCATCGAGGATCGTGCAGATGATCCCGCCGTGGGCGATGTCGTCCCACCCTTCGAAGCGCCGGTCCAGCTCGAAGTCCACCCAGGCCCGCTGCGGCTCGACGTGCAGGACGAGACCCAGGCCGTGCTCGTTGAGCGTCCCGCACGCGAAGCAGTGATGCGGGGCGACCTCGAATCGCGGTACGCCGGGCACGTCGATGACCCGGGACTCAGACGTCAAGGTTGCGCACCTTGCGGGCTTCGGCCTTGATGAAGTCCTTGCGCGGGCCGACCTTTTCGCCCATGAGCATCGTGAAGATCTCGTCGGCAAGGGCCGCATTCTCCGAGTCGACGCGAAGCAGGGTCCGGCTCTCCGGGTTCATGGTCGTTTCCCAGAGTTGGTCGGCGTTCATCTCGCCCAGACCCTTGAATCGCTGCACGGACAGGTTCTTGACGTTGAATTCCTTGATGATCCGGTCGCGTTCGCGTTCGCTCTGGGCGTACTTGGTGACTTTGCCTGTGCTCACCCGGTACAGCGGCGGCTGGGCGATGTACAGGTACCCGCTGTCGACGACCTGGGGCATGTGTCGGTAGAAGAAGGTCAGCAGCAGGGTCCGGATGTGGGCGCCATCGACATCGGCGTCGGTCATGATGATGATCCGGTGATAGCGCAGTTTGGCGAGGTCGAAGCTCTCGCCGATGCCGGCGCCCAGGGCGATGATCAACGGCCGGACGTTCTCGCTGGACAGGATCCTGTCAAGCCGGGCCTTCTCGACGTTGAGAAGCTTCCCCCGTAGCGGGAGGATCGCCTGGAAGCGTCGATCCCGCCCTTGCTTGGCCGAGCCGCCGGCTGAATCGCCCTCGACGAGGTAGAGCTCGCTTCGGGCCGGGTCGCGCTCCTGGCAGTCGGCCAGTTTGCCCGGGAGCGACATCCCGTCCAGCGCACCCTTGCGGATGACGAGGTCGCGCGCCTTGCGGGCAGCTTCACGGGCACGGGCGGCGGTCAGGCATTTCTCGATGATCCGGCGGCCATCGGCCGGGTTCTCGTCCAGATACTGACCAAGACTGTCCGCGACCGCGGTCTGGACCTGACCCTTGACCTCCGCGTTGCCGAGCTTGGCCTTGGTCTGGCCCTCGAACTGCGGTTCGGTCAATTTGACGCTGATGACGGCCGTCAGACCCTCGCGGACGTCATCGCCGGACAGGTTCCCGTCATTGTCCTTGAGGACCCCGGCTCGACGCGCCCAGTCGTTGAGCGAGCTGGTGAGGGCAGCCCGGAAGCCGGTCACATGCGACCCGCCATCCACCGTGTTGATGTTGTTGGCGAAGGCGAGCACGTTCTCCGTGTACGAGTCGTTGTACTGGAGCGCGACCTCGACGGAGGTCTGGCCTTCGCGACGCTCGACGTAGATGGGTCGGCTGTGCAGCGCTTCCTTGTTCCGGTTGAGGTGCCGGACAAAGGACTGGAGCCCGCCCTCGAAGTAGAACGAGCGCTCTCGGTCCACCCGCTCATCGATCAAGGTGATCCACACGCCCTTGGTCAGGTACGCCGACTCACGGACGCGCTGGCTGATGGTCTCGAACGAATACTCGATCGTCTCGAAGACCTGGGGGTCGGCACGGAAACTCGTCCGCGTGCCCCGACGCTGGCCCTGGATGCCTTCCTTCTTGACCGCCGTGATGGGCTTGCCGCGCTCGTACTCCTGGGACCAGATGTGCCCATCCCGAGCGGATTCGACGCGCATCCACTCGGACAGCGCGTTGACCACGCTCACGCCGACACCGTGAAGGCCGCCCGAGACCTTGTAGCCCCCGCCACCGAATTTGCCGCCGGCGTGCAGGACCGTATGCACGACCTCGAGGGCGTCCTTGCCGGTCGAGTGTCTGCCGACGGGTACACCGCGACCGTCGTCCTGGACGACGACCGTGCCGTCCGCCTTGACCGTGACCTGGATGGTCGTCGCGTGGCCGGCCATCGCCTCGTCGATCGAGTTGTCGACGACTTCCCAGACGAGGTGGTGGAGGCCGCGGTCGTCCGTGGAGCCGATGTACATGCCGGGGCGGCGCCGGACCGCCTCCAGGCCTTCCAGGACCTGGATGCTCGCAGCGGTGTAGTCACCGGCGGCCGCCCGAGCGCGCTTGCCCCGCGCGATCGAGTCGTTGGAGCCGGTGGCGCCATTGGCGCCGTTCGACGCCTTCGTGATGGCTTCCTCGGTCACGCGTTCCCTCCGGTCAGGCGGTCGTACAGTCGGCCCAGTTCCTCGTCGCTGTAATACTCGATCACGATGCGACCTCCCCGACGCGTGCGGGCCAGGCTGACCTTCGTGCCCAGGGCGCGTCGCAGGTCTTCCTCCACCCGGTCCATATCCGGGTCTCGGATCGCCGGATCGTCGGCCGCCGTGTTGAGCGTCGGGCGCGGCTCGCGGAGTCGCCGGACGAGTTCCTCCGTCTGGCGGACGGACAGGTCCTGGTCGATGACCGACTGGACGACGTGCTCCTGGTGCTCGACCGACAACCCACCGAGCGCCCGGGCGTGACCTTCCGTCAGGACGCGATCGATGACGGCCTGCTGGACGACCGGGGCCATGTCCAGGAGGCGCAGCATGTTGGCGACCGTCGAGCGAGCGCGCCCGACTCGCGCGGCGATCTGTTCGTGACTGAACCCGAACTCGTCGATGAGACGGCGGAATCCGTGCGCTGCCTCGATCGCATCGAGGTCCTCGCGCTGCAGGTTCTCGACCAGCGCGACCTCCAGCTGCGCCTGCTCGCCGAGCTGCCGGACGACCGCCGGTACGCGCTCCAGCCCAGCTGCCCGGGCCGCTCGCAGACGACGTTCGCCGGCGACCAGCTGGTAGCCTTCCACCGTCTCCGTCACGAGGACGGGCTGAAGCACGCCGTGCTCGCGGATGCTGGCAGTCAACGTGGCGAGTTCGGCCTCGTCGAAGCGCTTGCGTGGCTGTTGTGGGTTGGATCGGATCCGGTCGATCGCGATCTCAGTCGGACCAGGCTGGCCGGCGGCGCGCTGCGGGATCAGCGCGGCAAGGCCTCGACCGAGGCCCGGGGCTCGCTCCGGTCGGACGGTCATGACACCACCAGCGCAGCCGGCACTCGGGCCGTGGTCGATGCGTCCTGGGCGATCGCCGATCCGAGATGCCGGCGCGTGAACTCTTCAGCAAGTTCGGCATACGCGTGGGCACCGCGTGAGTCGGGTGCATACCGATCGATCGGCAGTCCGTGGCTCGGCGCCTCGGACAGGCGCACGTTCCGCGGGATGACCGTGTCGTAGACGAGCGCACCCAGATGTCGCCGGGCCTCGCCGGCGACGTCGGAGGACAGGTTCGTTCGGCCGTCGGCCATGGTCAGTACCACGCCATCCAGCGCCAGGCGCGGATTGAGGTGATCGCGAACGAGGTCGATGGTGGCCAGCAACTGGGTCAGTCCTTCAAGCGCGTAGTACTCGCACTGGAGTGGGATGAGCACCGCATCGGCGGCGGTGAGGGCATTGACGGTCAGCAATCCGAGCGACGGTGGGCAGTCGATGAAGATGTAGTCATAGCGCTCCGCTACCCCCTCGATGAGGCGTCGCACGCGACGCTCACGTGCATCGGCGTTGGCCAGTTCAACCTCCGCCCCTGCCAGGGCGATCGCAGCCGGGATCAGGTCCACCCCTGCGGCCGCCGTCGCCACGATGAGCGTTTCCAGGGGCAGACCATCGACGACTGCGTCATAGATCGACTGCTCCAGCGTGGACCGGTCGATGCCGAGGCCACTCGTGGCGTTTCCCTGCGGATCAAGATCGACGACCAGCATGCGCTCGCCGGACGCCGCGAGTCGACTCGCGAGGTTCACCACCGTCGTGGTCTTGCCAACGCCCCCCTTCTGGTTCGCGCAGGCGATGGTGTGGGCCAATCAGTGACCTTCTCGGGGCGCTCTCACGATGCCCGATTCTATCATCGTCGGGCGTTCGACCTTGTTCAGTGGCGGGAGTCCAGCCTGCCACGGAGCGCGTAGCTGCGCGTTATCTGGCCGTTATCTGGGCCCGTTGTTTGGGCGCTCCCCCATCCAGCGCCGCGACGCTGTGTTTCACGTGAAACACAGCAGCCCGAGCCCAGGCGGGTCGTTGCCCGATTCGGACCCCCGTGGGATACTCGGTCCAGACGTCGCCGCCGATTCGGTCGTCTCGAAAAGCCGGGCAGGTGGGCGCGCGACCTTTGGCCGATTCGCCGAGGAAACGACCCATCCCATGACCCTGCTACTCGCTGCGGTCGGCGCGGTGGTGACGGCATTGCTCGAACTCTCCGTCGGCCCGTATCTACGCGTTGGGGATGCCCAGCCACACTTCGTGCTCGTCCTCGGCGTGGTCATCATGATCGCTGTCGGCTTCGAAGCCGGATTGACGTGGGCATTCATCGGGGGATTGGCGCTCGATGTCCTTGCTCCGGAACGTCCACTCGGCTCATCTGCCTTCGCCCTGCTCCTCTGTGTCGGCGGTGCGTCGGTCCTGGGTCGCTCGCTTGCGCGGCTGCGGCCGATCGTCCCGATCGGCGCGGTCCTCATCCTCAGCATCGGGTATTCGATGATCCTGTTCGGTACCTACGGGGCCCTCGGGGCGCCGTTGCCAGTCGCAGATCCCATGGGGACGATCCTGCCCGGCGCGCTGTATAACGCGGTCCTCGCGATCCTGATCGGCCCGCTGACGATCGCCGTCCACGACCGGCGCATCGAACAGGAACGGGTCGACTGGTGAACACCTACCTTGATGGTCGGCCCGCCGCGCCAGCGCGGCGCTTCTCGCGCTTCCTCGTCTTCGGGTTGGTCGTGCTCCTGGGCGTCGGCACCCTGACTGCCCGGTTGTTCTACCTGCAGATCGCGACCGGATCGGAGTATGCGGCACGTTCGACCAGCAATCGGACTGTCCTTGAGCCGATCACGTCGCCGCGCGGGCTGATCCTTGACCGAAACGGGCGCCTGCTCGTCACCAACGTCCCGACCTACGCGGTCAAGGTCCGCCCGGCGGACCTCCCGAACACCAAACGAGACGATGTCGTGGCGCGGCTGGGAGCATTGCTGACCCTTGACCCGGCTGATATCAACGCGTCGATCGATGGCAATCCTGGGTCGGCCTTCGACCTTGTGCGCATCGCCCAGGACGTCGACAAGTCGACCGCGCTCCTCATCTCCGAGGCAGGATCCGACCTGCCGGGCGTCGAAGTCACGATCGAGGCTCGCCGCCAGTACACCGACGGTCCACTGATGTCCCATCTCCTCGGGTACACGGGTCCAGTCTCCGCTGAACAGCTTCCGGATCTGCGAGCGCTCGGCTATCAGCCGGACGACCTGTTGGGCAAAGTCGGGCTGGAGCTCCAGTACGAGAAGGACCTGCGCGGTACGTATGGCGCCGAGAGCGTCGAACGCGATGCCACTGGTCGCAAGACGCAGGTCCTGAGCACGGTCCGCGACGCTGTTCCAGGCGCGTCCCTGACGCTCACGATCGATACGCAGGCCCAGGAGGACGCCCAGACGGCCCTGACCTGGGCCATGGAGAGGATCGGAATGACCCGGGGCGTCGTGGTCGTGATGAACCCGCAGACCGGCGAGATCCTGGCGATGGTCAGCTTGCCGACGTACGACAACAACCTCTTCTCGCGAGGGATCTCCACCGATGATTTCAAGAAGCTGCTCGAGAACAAGGACAAACCACTCCTGAACCACGCCGTCCAGGCCCACTACGCCCCTGGCTCCACCTACAAGCTCGTGACCGGGACCGGCGGCCTCGCCGATGACAAGATCAACCCGGGCACGCTGCTGACCACCAAGGCCTATCTGACTCTGGGCAGCACCAAGTTCTACGAGTGGAACCGGCGTGGCTGGGGCCCCTGCAACATCTATTGCGGGTTCGGGCATTCCAGCGACACCTTCTTCTACCAAGTGGCGGGCATGCTCGGCGCGGACCGATTGGGTTACTGGGCCAACCAGTACGGATTCGGTGCTGACACCGGGGTCGATCTGCCCGGCGAGGTGTCCGGGATCGTCCCGACGAATGCGTGGAAGCAGGACGCGTTGGGCGCCAGGATGTACCCGGGCGAGACGTACCAGGCGGGCATCGGCCAGGGCTATGACTCCGCGACCCCAATGCAGCTGATCAACGCCTATGCGGCCCTGGCCAACGGAGGGACCCTCTACCAGCCGCAGGTCGTCCGCGACATCGTCGGTCCGGACGGGGCGGTCATCCGACCGTTCCAGCCCAGGGTCCTGCGCCAGATGGACGTCAAGCCCGGTATCTTGCGCGTCATGCGCAACGCGGCTCGCGAGACGGTCATGCTTCGCCACACCTACAACCTCGTCGACATGCCGATCAAGATCGCCGGCAAGTCGGGGACGGCCGAGTTCGGCGTGGCCGACGCCAAGGGTCGCCTGCCGTACTCCTCGTTCTTCGTCGGGTTCGTGCCCAAGGACCCCTACAACGGTTCATTCGACAAGGCGGACTCGGAGCTCGTGGTCATGGCCTTCGCGCACGATTCCCGGACCGTCGGCAACGCGGCCACGGAGATCGTGAAGTACTTCTTCCAGCTCCACTTCGATATCCAGAAGGATTACCGCCTGCCGAACCTCCTGGAACGCGGCAACTTCTACTCGAACGACTGATGGGTGTGATTCGCGCTCAGCCTGCACGGGTCACGGACTGGGCCGCCAAGTCCGTCGGGACCGCCTGGCGCGCCTTCGACATGCAGCTCGTGACGTACGCGGCGCTGCTGGCAGCCACGGGCCTTGTGATGGCCTACACGAACAGCGTGGAGAGCGGCGGTACGCCCCTGGAAGTCGGAACGACGTTCACGCGAGGGCTGATGTGGGCGGGGCTCGCGGTCATCGCCTTCATCATCGCCACGGCCTTCGATTACCGGTGGCTCAAGACGTTCGCCTGGCCGGTCTACGCGATCCAGTCGGGCCTGCTCATCCTCACGTTGCTGATCGGCGACGGCGTGGGTGGCTCGGCGCGGTGGATCAGCGTTGGGCCGCTCACCTTCCAGTTCAGCGAGCTCGCCAAGATCCTCATGATCATCGTCCTCGCCAACTACCTCTCGTCCCACCAGGCGAAGCTCGATTCACTGTCGACCATCCTCGGCGCCTGTCTGCTGGTGGGGCCGCCGCTGGTCCTGGTGATGCTCCAGCCCGACCTTGGGACATCGATGGTCTTCGCGGCCATCCTCGCCGGCATGCTCTGGATGTCCGGTGCCAGCCTGAAGTGGCTGACGGCCCTCGCGGCGGGGTTGGTCGCGATGGTCCCGATCGCGTGGACGTCCATCCTGAGGGACTACCAGAAGGAACGACTGGCCGCCTTCCTGTCCACCGACAAGGACATCCAGGGCGCCGGCTACCAGCTCCACCAGGCGCAGATCGCCATCGGATCGGGCGGCTGGATGGGCAAGGGCTTGACCAACGGGACACAGGCCCAGGGCGATTTCCTGCCGGTCCAGACGACTGACTTCGTCTTTGCGATCCTGGCCGAGGAGCTTGGGTTCGTCGGCGCCATGGTCCTGTTCGGGCTGTTCATCCTGCTGCTCTGGCGGGTGCTGGTCGCCGGCTGGCGCTCGCGTGACCCGTTCGGGACGATGTTCGCGGCGGGCCTGGGCGCCATGATCCTGTTCCAACTCGTGGTGAACGTGGGGATGGTCATCGGTATCATGCCGATCACCGGGATCCCGCTCCCGTTCGTGACCCACGGTGGCTCGTCGCTGGTAAGCATGGCCCTGGGCCTGGGCATCCTCCAGAGCATCAACATCCGCCAGACCCGGAAGGAGTGGTGACAGGCGTGCAGGGGCTTCATCGATGATCCTGGCCGTTGGGCCTCCGCCGGTCGTACCGGACCTGGTCGCCGGGGTCTCCGCCGCCCCGCTCGGGGTCATGCTGACCCTGTTCGTCCTGTTCGTCGGCGCGAAGGCGGGCGAGGAGGTGGCCCGCCGCCTGGGTCAACCGGCCGTCGTCGGCGAGCTGGTCGGGGGATTCATCGTTGGTCCCGGCGCGCTCGCGCTGGCGGTGCCCGGGGAAACGGCTTTCGTGCTGGCGGAGATCGGGGTGGTGATCCTCCTGTTCTCCGTGGGCCTGGAGGTTCGGCTGGACGACCTGCTCGCCGTCGGACGCCCTGCGGTCCTGACGGCGATCATCGCGATGATCCTGCCCATCCTGGCCGGTGTCGGGATCGGCCTGTTCATCGGCGAGGGGGCCCTGGCTGCCACGTTCACCGGTCTGGCGCTGGCCGCCACGAGCATCGGCATCACCAGTCGCGTGTTGGCCGAGATGGGCGTTCTCGACCGGGATTTCGCGCGCGTCGTGCTCGGCGCGGCCGTCATCGACGACGTGTTGGTCCTGATCCTCATCGGCATCGTGTCCGGTGCCGCGGACGGCGACGTCTCCGGCTCGACCCTGCTGGTCGCGGTCGCCGCGTTCGGCCTGGTGGGCATCGGGTTCGCGGCGGCGCGCCGGGCTCGCGGGCTCAAGCGCGAGGTCTTCACCTTCCCGCTGTTCGCGGACACGCCACTGGTGCCCGCCTTCATCCTCATGTTTGCCGTCGCGCTCGTGTCCGCGGCGATCGGGCTCGCGGCCATCATCGGGGCGTTCGTGGCCGGCCTGATCGTGGCGGAGACGGAGGCCCAGGACGAGCTGCAACACGAGATGCGCCCGCTCGGGCAGATCTTCACCCCGTTCTTCTTCGCGGTCACCGGTGCCCAGCTGGACCTGAGCGCCCTGCTCGATCCGTCGATCGCCGTCCTCGCCATCGTGCTTGCGGTGGCAGGCATCGCGACCAAGGCGGTCGGCGGGTTCATCGGGGCCCATGAGCTGGGTCGTTGGGGGGCCGCGACCGTCGGCTTCGGGATGGTCCCGCGCGGCGAGGTCGGGATCGTCGTGGCCAACCTTGGACTCGCCGCGGGCCTCCTCTCGGCCGGCGTGTTCAGCGCGGTCCTGGTGGCCGTCGTCCTGACCACGGTCGTGGCCCCGTACCTGTTGGCCTGGTCGATCCCGAAGGCGACTGCAGAGGCTGCCACGGCCGACTGAGGCAGCGTCGGCGTCGGCGTCGGCGTCGGCGTTCGGCCTGACGTCGGCGTCGGCGTCGGCGTTCGGCCTGACGTCAGCGTCGGCGGAAGAGGCCTCGCCGCCCCGTGGGCTCCACGTCAGCGGACTTGCGCCGCCCGGCCCGCCGCAGGATCGTGTCGATCTCGTCGCGATACGGTCGACCGATCGGCGTCCGGTCCAGCCACTCGATGTATTCGACGTTGCCGCGGGCGATCTCCCCCAGCGACCAGCCGGAGTACCGGCCGAAGGTGAGGACACTCCCCGAGGCGTTGCCGGGGGGCGGACCCGCTGCGCCATCGCCGTCGGCGGTGCGCATGGATTCGTCGTAACCGCCTCCGAACGTCGATCGGCCGCTGGTCCAGTCCCGCGATACCGACTCCGGCTCCCGGCCTGGAGGCCTCGCCGGCGCGCCTGATGAGCCCGGCGCCGTGGACGGGGCTCCGGGGGACGGCCTGGCGGGCGTCGAGGAGGGTGCCACGGGGCCATGTGGTGGGAGGGTCGTTGCTCGCGCCCGCTCCACGGCGGCCGCGAGCGCCCGCTCGCGATCGAGGGCCGCGCGCCTGGCAGGATCACCGAGGATCTCCCACGCGGCGTTGATCCCCGCCATCCGCGGCGCGCCACCCGGCCCGGCTGTGTCGGGGTGATATTTCATCGCGAGCCGGCGATATGCGGCCGCGATGACCTCCTCCTCCGCCTCGGAATCAACCTGGAGCGTCTTGTACGGGTCGGGCGGGGCAGTCACGGCATGCCCGTCCGGCGGTCCAGTCCAAGGCCATCCAGCGAAGCGGCCAGAGAGTCCGGCGCGCCCGGCGTGAGCCGCCGGAACAGGTAGCGCAGGATGTCGCGCGAGGCGGCGGCGATGGGCAGGGCGAGGATCGCCCCGAGCAGTCCGGCCAGCCCGCCACCGACCACGATGGCGAAGATGATCGCGGCCGGATGCAGCTTCACCGCGTCGCCCTGGATCTTGGGCACCAGGAAGTTGTTCTCCACCTGCTGGACGAGCGTGTACAGGAGCAGCGCGGCCACGACCGGCTCCAGACCTGCGGTCGCCGCGAGCAGTACGGCGGGGACCGCGGCGATGATCGGACCGATGATCGGAACGAGTTCCAGGATGCCGGCGGTGATGGACAGCAGGATCGCGTAGCGCCCGAACACCGGATGCACGATCGCGCTCAGCAGCATCAACCCGACGAACGTGAATACGCCGACCGTGATGCCCAGCAGCAGCTGGCCACGGACCCATTGTCCGAACACCCGCTGGACGATGCGGATCACCGCCCAGATGTCGAAGCGCCAGGCCGCCGGCAGGGCGGCGTCGAACTGGGTCATGAGCGCCACCCGGTCCTTGAGCAGGTAGAACACCCAGACTGGCAGGAGGATGTAGCCAAAGACCGCCCCAAGGAGGCTCCCGGCCCCGGTCAGTACTGGCAGCAGGAACGAGATACTGAGGTTCGGCGTGGTGCCGCCCTGGCCGGCCCCGGCGATGATCGCGTCGATCCACTCGCGCATGGCGTCGGGGATCTGGAGGCGCGCGTAGAACTCGGTCAGACGCTCCAGCTGCGCCTGGAGCTGGATGGCGAGTTGGGGCAGCTCCTCGACGAACCGCAGCATCTCGTTGCTGAGCGGCGTGAGCGTGAGGTTGAGGAGCTCGACGATGCCCACGAGTGCGACGACGTACACGACCACGACGGCCAGCGAGCGGCGCAGGCCGCGGCGAACGAGCCAACCGATGGGCGGGTCCAGCAGGTAGACCAGGAGCAGGCCGAAGATGAACGGATGGACGCTGTGGCGGGCCATCCAGAACAGTACGCCCAGGACGATCGCGGCGCCGATGAGCACCGCCACGCGAGGCGACAGGCGCGCGAACCGGGGCACATCGCTTGGCGCCAGCGGATCGATGAACGGGGGAGGGGGCAGCGCCGCCACCCAGGCGGGGTCGAGCGGGCGATCGGAATGTGACCGGTCGGACTCGTCCATCGTCCGGCAGACTACCAGACGTGCACGACGAGACCAGCGACGTGGATGGACGGCCCGCGGCGGCGCCTGCGACGGCCGAGGCTACCGTGGCGCCCGCTGCGCCGCCGACCGAGGCACCGACCGAGGCATCGACCGAGGCACCGCCGCGCCCTGCGCCAGCTGCGCCGCCCGAGGCTCGCCAGCGCTGGCGCCTGGTGGTCGGCCGGGCGGCCGAGGCCCCGTCCCAGACGCAACGCGAGCTCGCGGAGGCCTGGAAGGTCGCGATCGAGGGAGCCGGGATGCCGCTGGCGCGGGCCGGCGAGGCGCGGTCACGGCCGCGGATCTCGTTCGGTGCGCCACTCCCCGTCGAGATGGCCGCGGACGGCGAGCTGATCGACCTTGTCTTGACGGCTCGATGGCCGGCATGGCGCGTCCGCGAAGCGCTGACGCCGGTCCTCCCCGACGGTTGGCGGCTCGTCGACCTCCACGACGTCTGGCTGGCCGGTCCGGCGCTGGCCGGTCGGGTCGCCGCCGGCGAGTACCGGATCGTCCTGGCTGGGGCCCAACGGGTCGATGCCCAGCGCATCGTCGACGCCTGCACGGCGCTGTTGATGTCCAGGCGCGTTCCGCGCACGCGACGAAAGGGCGACTCGACCGTCTCCTACGACCTGCGGCCCCTCCTCGTCGATGCCCGGATGGAGGACGCCGGTCCGCCGCCGGTCATCGTGATCCAGACCCGCTTCCACCCGGAGCTTGGGACCGGTCGACCCGAGGAGGTCGTGGGCGCGATCGCCGATCTGCTCGGCGAGCCCCTGGAGGTCGGGACGATGGTCCGCCTGCGGGTCATCCTGGCGGACGACGTCGGTCGCGGATGAACGTGTTCTCGATCAGCGCTGGGCTCGCGGCTGCCGTCTCGGCTGACGACTCCGCCATATGTGCGCCTACGGAGCCGTTAGGCGCACCGGCCGGCTCCGGACGGCGACCTCGTGTCACTTCATCGGGTTGATTCGTGCGTGGATCGTGGTGATCAAGCCGCCAACGCTTCGGCTTCGAGCCTCCTCGAGGGTGACGAGGCCGCCCAACGCTCCCCGGGCGGGCATTTGGCGGAGTTCTTGCCCGCCGCCCGCCGGCCGTCGATGCCGCCGGCCGTCGATTGACCAGATCGGCGGTTCGGCCGTACACTCCACCGTCCCCGCCTCGGCCGATGCCGAGCGTCATCCCATGTCCGACAGCCCGATCGCCACGCGCTCGCTGAGCCGTCGTCAAATGAAGTCCGGAAGGTTCCATGTACGCAGTCATCGAGACCGGCGGAAAGCAGTATCGCGTCGAAGTCGGCACGGAGCTCGAGGTCGAGCTCCTTGACGTCGAGGCGGGCAAGTCGATCACTCTCGATCGGGTCCTCCTGATCGCCGACGGCGACAGCGCCGCCATCGGACAGCCGTTGGTCGACGGCGCGGTTGTCAGCGCGGACGTCCTGCGTCGCGATCGTGGCGAGAAGCTGATCTCGTTCAAGTACCGACCCAAGGCCCGCAGCCGGGTCAAGAAGGGCCACCGTCAGGAATTGACCGTCCTGCGCATCAGCGACATCGTCTTTGGTGGGAAGAGTGCGGCCAAGACCGCCGCCAAGGCCGAACAGGATGCCAAGACGGAGCGCCAGCGCCTCGAGGAGGTCGCCAGCGCGCAGGCCGCCAAGGACGCGGAGTTGGCAGCCAAGCTCGCCACATCGGCCAAGAAGTCGACCGCCAAGGCGTCGGCCGACGCGAACGAGACGACCGTCGAGGCGCCCGCCAAAGCCGCTACCGCCAGCACGGCCATCAAGACCGCCAAGCCGGCTCCGAAGCGCGCCACGGCCAAGGCCGAAGCGTCAGATCCTGACGCTGGTTCGACCGATGCCCAGGCCGCGAAGGCTGCGCCGAAGAAGAGCGCTCCGAAGCGCGCCACGGCCAAGGCCGAAGCGTCAGATGCTGACGCTGGTTCGACCGATACCCCGGCCGCGAAGGCTGCGCCGAAGAAGAGCGCTCCGAAGCGCGCCACGAAGAAGGACGAGTAGACGATATGGCCCACAAGAAGGCAGGCGGCAGCGTCAAGAATGGCCGCGACAGCGCCGGGCAGCGGTTGGGCGTGAAGGCCGGCGACGGGCAGCTCGTCCCGGCCGGCTCGATCATCGTCCGGCAGCGCGGCATGACGTTCCTCTCCGGCCCCGGCACCGGCCTGGGCAGGGATTACACCGTGTTCGCGACGTTGACCGGCAGGGTCAAGTTCGAGCACGCCACCAAGAGCAAGAAGCGCATCCGGGTCGTGGCGGTCGAAACCGCTGCGGCGACCGCCTGACGGCGGCCTGACCAGCCGGACATAGCCGGCGACCACCGGCGGGGCCAAGCCCTGCGCGGACGGCGTCGGAGGAGAGACACCCCGTGAAGGCCGACATCCATCCCAAGTACTTCGAGGCGAAGGTCCACTGCGGCTCGTGTGGTCGCGACTGGACCGTCGGGTCCACCCGACCCGAGCTCCGTGTCGACGTCTGCAGCCAATGCCACCCGTTCTTCACGGGCACGCAGAACATCATCGACACCGCCGGGCAGGTTGAGCGCTTCCAGAAGCGTCTTGAGCGGCAGGCTCGCGGCTAGATCACGTCCCGCACGTTCCCGATCGACCGCGTCAACGGCCGGCCCGCCTGGGTCGGCCGTTCTGATTCCCGGAGAGCCTGCCCGCGCCGCCTGCCCGCGCCGCCTGCCCGCGCCGCCTGCCCGCGCCGCCTGCCCGCGCCGCCTGCCCGCGCCGCCTGCCCGCGGCCACGGTCAAGGCCATTCTTGGCATACAGCAGTGTGGCTGCTGGTAAGTCGTAACGGCGCGATCAACAGTGCGATCCACCACGAATCGGCACCCTTACAGCAGTCACAGCTCTATTTGCCAAGTTCTGGCGTCCAAGGTCGGCCAAAGCCGCACATACCAGAGGTCACAGCTCTATTTGCCAAGTTCGAGATGAACCGGCGGACGGGCACGCCGGCGATCGGGGCACAACGGTGAACGGCGGACGGGCGCACGCGCAGCCACGAGGCACGCGACAGCGACCCGGGCACGCGACAACGAACCGACCCTGCGACCCCGCGAACGCGAGACGTGGGAGGACCTCGTCCGTCCGGCGCACATCGCCGGTAGACTTCCCGCCATGCCCAGATACGCGTATGGGGGCCAGGCCCTCATGGAAGGCGTGCTCATGCGTGGTCGCGATGCGATCGCAGTGGCGCTGCGCCACCCGGATGGTCGGATCGTCACGGCCACCGAGCGTTTGGATTCCGGGATCCACGGCAAGCCCTGGGCCAAGTGGCCGCTCATCCGCGGGCTGGTCGTGCTCTACGAGACCCTCGTCATCGGGACCCGCTGGCTGGTCCGCAGCGCGAACGTCCAGGCCGAAGAAGACGATGTGGAGCTTGGCAAGGGCTCCGTCGCGATCATGCTCATCGTCACGTTCGCGGTGGCCATCGCGGTGTTCTCGCTGCTGCCCTTGTTCATCTCCAGCGTGGCCACGGCCGGTTCCGACCAGGGCTGGGCGCAGCCCGTGGTCGAGGGCGTCATCCAGGTCGCCATCTTCCTCGGCTACCTGACCCTCGTCTCGCGAACCCCCGACATCCGGCGGGTGTTCCAGTACCACGGCGCGGAACACATGACCATCCACGCCCTCGAAGCCGGCGATCCGCTGACCGTCGACGCGGTGCGCAAGTACCCGACGGCCCACCACCGCTGCGGGACCGAGTTCCTGGTCGTGCTCGTGATGCTCTCGATCTTCACCTTCTCGCTGGTCGGCAAGCAGGAACCGCTGGTCATGGTCGCCAGCCGCATCCTGGGGATCCCGCTGCTCGCCGCGGTGGGCTACGAGGTGCTTCGGCTGGGCGCCCGATATCGGACCAATCCGCTGGTGAAGGTGATCATGTACCCGGGGATCCTGGTCCAGATGATCACGACCAAGCGGCCCGATGACGACATGATCGAGGTGGCCATCACGTCCATGCAGGAAGCGCTGGTCGCCGATGGCAACGAAGTTCCTGCGGGCTCCACCCCGTTCGAACGCGAGCCGATGAACCTTGGTGGCGCCCCGACCGCCCCGACCGCCCCGACCGCCCCGACCGCCGCCGCCCCGACCGCCCCGACCGCCCCGACCGCCCCGACCGCCCACGCCGGCGAGCCGCCCCCGCTGACATGAGCCACCTCGACGCCACCCTGGTGGAAGTGGCGGCCCAGTACGACGAGGTCCAGGCCCAGCTGTCGCGCCCGGAAGTCAGCGCCGATCCGAGCGAGATCCGCAGGCTGGGACAGGAACTGGCCCGACTCGAACCCACCGTGGAGGCGTTCCGGCGGTTGAACGTGATCCGCGAAGAACTGGGCGGGGCCCGGGACCTGCGCGAGTCGACGGCCAGCGACGACGAGATGCACGCGATGGCCCGCGAGGAGATCACCCGCCTGGAGGCGGAGGAAACCCGGCTCCTGGAGGAGCTCAAGGTCCTGCTTCTGCCGCGTGACCCCAACGACGACCGTGACGTCATCCTGGAGGTCCGCGCAGGCGCCGGCGGCGACGAGGCAGCCCTGTTCGCCGCGGAACTCCTGCGCATGTACCTGCGCTATGCCGCGAACCATCGATTCCCGACGGAGGTCCTGAGCGTCAGCGAGACCGGCATCGATGGGATCAAGGAGGCGATCGCCCAGGTCCGCGGCGATGGCGCCTACAGCCGGCTGAAGTTCGAGGGCGGGGTCCACCGCGTCCAGCGCGTTCCGGCGACCGAGTCGAGCGGGCGGATCCATACCTCCACCGCCACGGTCGTCGTGATGCCCGAAGCCGACGAGGTCGAGATCGAGATCGACGAGGAACGGGACCTCCGGATCGATGTCAAGCGAGCCTCCGGGCCCGGTGGGCAGTCGGTCAATACGACGGACTCGGCCGTGCGCATCACCCACCTGCCGTCCGGGTTGGTCGTGGAGATCCAGGATGAGAAGAGCCAACACAAGAACAAGGCCAAGGCGATGTCCGTCCTGCGCTCGCGCCTCCTGGACCTCCAGGTGCAGAAGCAACGGGCGGCCGATTCCGTCGCGCGCAAGTCGATGATCGGCAGCGGCGACCGGAGCGACAAGGTACGGACCTACAACTTCGCCCAGGACCGGGTCACGGACCACCGCATCGGCAAGACCGTGCACAACCTGCCAGGGGTCATGGCCGGCGACCTGGATGACTTGATCGATGCGCTGGTCATGGCCGACCAGGCCGAGCGGCTGGCGTCGGTGACCGGTGGCGACGATGCTGGCGCCCATGACTGACGAAGCGGCCGTCCGGTTCCTGCCGGCCCGGGTGGTCCCCATCACCACGGCCACGGACCTTGGCTCCGTGCAGGTCCTCAAGCACGGCAACCGGTACCTCCTGACCGACGCGTTCGGTGACATCCTCTCCGATTCCCGGGGCCTGGGCATGTACCACGGCGACACGCGGATCCTGTCGTGTTCCGTGCTGCGGGTCGGTGGCGGTCGGCCGGTCCTGTTGCAGGCGTCCGTCGGCGGGAACTACCGCGGCGGGATCCAGATGACGAACCCGGCCGAGGACCGCAATCCGGACATGAAGGTCCATCCGCACGCACAGGACGACCTGGTCGGGCGGACCCTCCGGATCAGCCGCGAGCGGCTCATCGGTGGGGACGCGGTCCAGGAACGGCTTCGGATCCAGAACCATGCCGAACAGGCGGCCCACGTTCCCATCGACCTTGAGCTGGGCGCGGACGGCGCCGATATCTTCGAGGTGCGCGGCTATCCGCGCCCCGGGCGTGGGCGGTTGCTCCCGGTCGCCGCGACCGACCAGCGCGTGACGTTCCGCTACGACGGCCTGGACGGGATCCAGCGCTTGACCCACATGGCCTTCACCGAACCCGCTGCCGAGCTTGGCCCGGTCATCGAGGTCGCCCGGGATGGCACTGATGTCGGCGCGACGGTCCACCTTCGTTGGCACCTGGCGCTTGGCCCGGGCGAAGTCCACGAACTGTGTTGGACGACCTGGTGCACGGATCGACCGGCGCCGGACGCGAGCCGCGACGAAGCGACTGATGGGGCTGAACTTGCCGCCCTCTTCCCGCCGGTCCCATCCGTCTCCAGCGACGAGGGCGCCGCCGCCTACCATGCCTGGGAGCGCGGCACGACCACCGTGGAGAGCGACCACGAGCTGTTCAATCTGGTCCTCAAGCGCTCGGTCGCCGATCTGCGCCTGCTCGTGAACGATGGACCGGGGCCGGGTCAGCGCTACGTCGCCGCCGGGGTGCCGTGGTTCACGACACTGTTCGGTCGGGACGCGTTGATAACGGCGTTGCAATCGCTCTCCGTCCGGCCACAGCTGGCGGTCGAGACGCTGGAGGTCCTGGCGGCCTACCAGGCGACCCAGGACGATCCGTGGCGGGACGCCGAGCCCGGCAAGATCCTCCACGAGCTCCGGACCGGGGAGATGGCCCGGGCCGGGGAACTGCCCCACACCCCGTACTTCGGCTCGGTCGACTCGACCCCGCTGTGGCTCGTGCTGCTCGGCGCGACGTTCGACTGGACCGGCGATCGAGATCTGGTCGATCGGCTCTGGCCGAATGCGCTGGCGGCGCTCGAATGGATCGACCGCTACGGCGACCTGGATGGCGACGGGTTCGTCGAGTACGAGCGGCGGTCCGCGCGTGGCCTGTTGAACCAGGGCTGGAAGGACTCCGGCGACGCGATCCGCGACCGCCACGGCCGCGAGTCGGTGGCACCGATCGCCCTCGCGGAGGTCCAGGGCTACGTCTTCGACGCCAAGCGCCGCATCGCCCGACTCGCCCGCATGCGTGGCGACGAGGCGATGGGCGAGCGCCTGGATCGCGAGGCCACGGAGCTCGCGGCCCGGTTCGAGGCGGCCTTCTGGATGGAGGATCAGCGCTATTACGCGATGGCGCTCGACGCGGACAAGCGCCCGGCCGATGCCATCGGGAGCAATGCCGGTCAGTGCCTGTGGTCCGGGATCATCTCCCCCGAACGCTGCCGCGACGTCGTGGATCGCCTGCTCGGACCGGCGATGTTCTCCGGCTGGGGGATCCGGACCTACGCGTCCGACCAGGTCGGCTACAACCCGATCGGCTATCACACGGGGACCGTCTGGCCGCACGACACGTCGTTGATCGCTGCGGGCTTCAAGCGCTACGGGTACGACGATGCGTCCAACCGCCTGGTCGGGCCGATGATGGAGGCCGCCCAGCGCTTCACCGACTACCGACTGCCGGAGCTGTTCTGCGGGTTCGACAAGGCGGAGGCCCTGGTCCCGGTCCCGTACCCGGTCGCGTGCTCACCGCAAGCCTGGGCGGCCGGGTCATCGTTCCTGTTCCTGGAGACGATGCTCGGCCTGCGCGCTCACGCCGACCGTGGCGAGCTGGAACTCCTGCACCCGAACCTGCCCGATTGGCTGCGTAGCGTCAGGGTCAATGATCTGCGGGTCGGCGAGGCCTCGGTCGACCTGCTGTTCCACCGGTGGCGGGGAACGACGAGCGCGGAGGTCCTGCGCAAGGTCGGTGACATCGCCGTCACCATCCGACTCTGAGCGCATCGATGGCGACCACGCGGGAGCTGCTGAAGGCCGGTATCGCCACGCTCCGCGAGGGGGGCAGCGAATCGGCCCATCTCGACGCCGGATTGTTGCTGGCCCACGCCAACGGCGTCGACCGGACGACGATCCTGGCGCACCCGGATGCGCCGGTCGGTACCGGTCCAGCGGCCGCGTACGAGGCGTTGCTGGCGCGCCGCGTGTCGGGCGAACCGGTCGCCTACCTCCGGGGCATCAAGGAGTTCCACGGCCTGGCCTTCAGCGTGGATCGTCGCGCGCTCGTTCCCCGTCCGGAAACCGAGCAACTGGTCGACCTGGCCGTCGTCGAAGTGATGCGGGCGTTGGTGGCTCGTTCGTCGGCGGCTCGTTCGTCGGCTGGCGCGGCGGCCGCCGTGGCGGCCGCGGCGACCGGGGGTGGTGGCCCGGTCCAGGTCGTGGACGTGGGCACGGGCAGCGGCGCGATCGCCATCGCCCTGGCGGTCGCGTTGCGGGCCAGGCGCGTGCCCGCGGAGGACGTCGCGATCGTCGCCATCGACATCTCCCCGGAAGCCCTGGACCTGGCCCGGGAGAACGCGGTCGGCCATGCGGTGGGCGACCGACTGCGGTTCGTGGGGGGCGACCTGCTGCCGCCCGGGACGATCGCCTGGGACCTGGTCCTCGCCAACCTGCCCTACGTCCGGTCGGACGCGATGGCCTCGCTGCCGATCGCCACGACCTTCGAGCCGGCACTCGCACTGGACGGCGGTCGGGACGGGCTGACTGTCATCGATCGGCTGCTCGATCGCCTGGCCCGGTCCCTGGCCGTTGACGGCGTGGCCCTCCTGGAGATCGGCGCCGACCAGGGTGAGCGAATCGTCGCCCTCGTGGCCGATCGATTGCCGGGTTGGTCGTGCGTCGTCGAGCGTGACCTGGCCGGACTGCCGCGAATCGCCCGAGTCGCCCGAGGGGCCCGAGTGGCCCGGGTCGCTCGGATGGCGCAGGGTTCGGCATGATCGAGCCGGCCTTCCCGATCCGGCTGATCGCGCTGGACATCGACGGCACGCTCATCGACGACGACCTGACGATCGGGACGCGGACGCGGGCGGCCATCCGGGCAGCCATGGCGCGCGACGTCGCGGTTTCGCTGGTGACCGGTCGAATGGTCTCGTCGGCCATCCGGTTCGCACGGGAACTCGGCCTGTCCGGGCCGGTCGTCGGGTACCAGGGCGGTCTCATCCGGGCGATGCCCGAGGAAGGGTCCAAACGGCTGGGTCGGTTGTTGCTGCACACCCCGCTCCCGGCCGACGTGGCCCGCGAGATCGTGGTGTGGACCCGGGAGCACGGCATGGATCCCCACGTCAACCACCTGGAACGGTTCATCCTCCGGGACGGCGACCCGCGCGCGGACGACTACTCGGCCTTCATGGGGGCACAGGCGGAACTCGTCCCGGATCTCGTTGCCGCCATCCGACAGCCGGTCACCAAGGTGCTGGCCGTCGGGGAGCCGCCGCTCCCCCATCAGATCGCGCCGTTGGCTCGGGCGCGGTTCGCGGGGAGCGCCGATGTGACCATCTCACACCCGCGGTTCCTGGAATTCGTGGCCCCGGGCGTGTCCAAGGGCCGGGCGATCCGCTGGCTGGCGCGTCGACTCAAGGTGCCGCTGGCCGCGACACTCGCGATCGGCGACCAGTGGAACGACCTGGAGATGCTGGGCGAAGTCGGCCACGGGACGGCCATGCCCACGGCCCCGGCTGGAGTTCGGGTCGTCGCCCGGTACCTCGCTCCACCCGTCACGGAGGAAGGCGTCGCCACGATGATCGAGCAGCTGGTCCTCGCCTCGCCCGCGGACGCCCTGGCAGCGTCACGTCGGCTCGCCGCGGAGGCGCTGGAACGCCGTTCCGTGCCGGCATGACGGCCCGGGCCCGCGTTCTCCCGGACGGTCCAGAGGGACGGTGGTCCCGCCTCCACCGTGGTCGACTGCACCGACGATCGACCGACTATCCTGCGGATCGGGGCCGTGCCGCTGGAGCGCGTTGCACAGATCCTGGACGCGGCGGACGCCGCGGGCGTCCTGCACGCACGACGTGGGAAGATAGCCCGCACGCGCGATCGCCGGTCGGAGGGGCGGGCCGGCAGATGGGGGCGCACGCTGGCACCGCGGGGCAGATAAGGGAGTTCGGCCATGACCATCTCGCACGCGCGCGATCTCGCGATGGGATCGATCGCCGATGTCGACCCGGTGCTTTGGGAGGCGATGCAGGGCGAGCGCCGCCGCCAGCACGACAAGATCGAGCTCATCGCCAGCGAGAACTATGTGTCGGCCGCGGTCATGGAGGCCCAGGGTTGCTGGCTGACCAACAAGTACGCCGAGGGCCTGCCGGGCAAGCGCTACTACGGCGGCTGCGAGTACGTGGACATCGCGGAGCGGCTGGCTCAGGAGCGGGCATTGGCCCTGTTCCCGGGCGCGGAACACGTCAACGTCCAGCCCCATTCCGGTGCCCAGGCCAACATGGTCGCCTACTTTTCCGTGCTCATGCCTGGTGACCGGATCCTGGGCATGAACCTGGCCCACGGCGGTCACCTGACCCACGGCATGGCTCTCAACTTCAGCGGCAAGCTGTACGAGGTCCATGCCTATGGCGTCCGTCACGACACGGAGCGCATCGATTACGACGCGATGGAGGCGCAGGCCCGCGAGGTCCGGCCCAAGCTCATCGTGGGCGGGGCGAGCGCCTACTCGCGCCTCTGGGATTTCGAGCGCATGGCGGACATCGCCCACAGCGTCGGCGCGATCCTGTTCGTGGACATGGCCCATATCGCGGGCCTGGTCGCGGCGGGCGTCCATCCCAGCCCGTTCCCGCACGCGGACATCGTGACCACGACGACGCACAAGACGTTGCGTGGCCCGCGCGGCGGCCTGATCTTCTCGCGCGCCGAGCTGCACCCGGCGCTGGACCCGGCCGACTTCCCGGCGCTCAAGGGCTCGCTCGGCGCGGCCATCGACAAGACCGTCTTCCCGGGCGTCCAGGGCGGGCCGCTCATGCAGGTCATCGCCGGCAAGGCCGTGGCCTTCAAGCTGGCCATGGAGGAGACCTTCCGCGAGGATCAGCGACGGACCGTGGCCAACGCCCGGGTCCTGGCGGAGACGGTCGCCTCGCTTGGCGCGCGGGTCGTGTCCGGGGGCACGGACAATCACCTCCTGCTGGTCGATGTGACGCCCCTGGGGGTGACCGGCAAGGAGGCCGAGCACCTGCTGGACGAGATCGGGATCACGGTCAACAAGAACGGCATCCCGTTTGACCAGCATCCGCCCAACACGGCCTCCGGCATCCGCCTGGGCACGCCGGCCACCACGTCCCGTGGCTTTGGCGAGGACGAGATGCGCTCGATCGGCCGGATCATCGTGGAGGCCATCCGCGCTCGTGACGACGAAGCGGCGCAGCGACGCCTGGCCGGGGAAGTCGCGGAGATCGTCGTGCGCTTCCCGGTGCCCGGGCTCACGCTGGCGTCAGGCCCCCCGCCCACGTGAGGCTCTGCGGACCCGTGAGGCCCCCCGCTCGCGCGAAGCCTCGCGCTCGCTCGGCGGCCCACGCCCGCGCGACGGCCCGCGGGTCGACCCCCCACGCCTCGTGACGTTCATCGAGGGCGCCGACCGGAGTCTGGGCCCGATCATCGTCGTCTTCCTGGTCGCCGGACTGCTGGCCCTGGTCGTGACGCCCATCGTTCGACGGATCGTCCTCCGCTTCGACATCGTCGATCGGCCGTCGGCCCGGCGGGTCAATACCGCCCCGGTCCCGCGCGGTGGCGGGATGGCCATCGCCACGGCATTCCTGATCGCGGGGGTGGGCTTCGTCATCCTGAACGAGCGGGCCGGCTGGGTGCCGGGAGTCCTGACCCTGGCCGACACTGACATGATCGCGCTCTTCCTGGGCGGTGCCGTCGCCGCGGCCATCGGCGCGCTCGACGACCTGTTCGATCTGCGAGCGCGCTGGCAGTTGGGCGGTCAGGCCGCGCTGGCCATCCTCGCGGTCGCGCTGGGTATCGGGGTCGATTTCATCGCCAACCCGTTCGGTGGTGGCGTGATCCCGTTCAACGAGGCGTTCTCCGTTGGGTTCACGGTCTTCTGGATCATGGGCATGATCAACAGCATCAACTGGATCGACGGGCTGGATGGCCTGTCCACCGGGATCGCCCTGATCGCCGCGGTGACCCTGGGCGTCATCAGCCTGACCACCCAGGGGACCACCCAGGTGAGTCAGCCGCTGATCGCCGTGCTGTGCTTCGCCCTGGCGGGCGCGCTGCTCGGCTTCCTGCGCTGGAACTTCCACCCGGCGACCATCTTCTCCGGCACCAGCGGCGTCCAGTTCGTGGGGTTCACGCTGGCCGTGCTGGCCATCCTTGGATCGGCCAAGGTCGCGGTCGCACTGCTGGTCCTGGGCGTTCCGATCATCGACACGTTCTGGATCATCGTGCGTCGGCTGCTGAACCGTCGATCGCCGTTCACGCCGGACCGGTCCCATATCCATCACCGCCTGCTGGACCTGGGCCTGTCGCACCGCGAGACGGTCCTCGTGATCTACGGCATCTGCGGTGTCCTGGGCCTCGTGGCCTTGGTCCTCTCCGAGGACTCGCAGCTCTACGCGTTCCTGGGCGTCTTCGTCGTCTCCGGGCTGGTCCTCTTCGGCCCGACGCGTGGCGCCTTCCGGCGTCCCGAGGAGCTGGAGGCAGAGGCGTACGAGACCGGCGCGGTCGATACGCCACCGGATGGCTCGCGATCAGGTGGCTCGCGCCGATGAGTTCGTTGATGCCGGGTGCTAGCATCGCTTTCGAGCGCGCGTAACTGGACGTCGCGCCAAGCGGGAGGCTGCGCCCCGGGGCGGACCCATGCCGACAGAACTCATCGTGATCGTGCTGGGGACGGGTCTGGCGATCGGTCTCGGCGCAGTCGCGCTCGGTCGATCCGGAGCGGCATCGCAGGCGCATCGGCGCGGTCCGCTGGCGACCCTGGGGGTGCTGCTGGACGCCTCCGTCGGGATGTACTCGTTCCGTCGGCTGCTGGGTCGATCCACGCTGACCCGGACGGACCGCGCTGCCGCCCGAGCGCGTGCCACCGCCGAGGCCCAGGCCGCTGGGGACGCCACCCTGGCTCGACGCGCGGCGGCGATGGGCGGTCCGGTGCCGGTGGGGCCCTCGCGCCTCGTCGTCGCCGGCACCGCGGCCATCCCGCCCAGGCCAGGGGAGCGAGACCGCCAGGCCCATCCGGTGTCGGCGGTGACGTCGGCGATGGGAGGGGGCGGGGTCGTGGGGGCTCGCGGACTTGATCGGGGTCGGCTTTGGCGAGACACGGCCGCGGCCCTCATCGGCGTGTCTGCCGTCCTGGTCATGGCCGTCGCCCTCTGGCCGCGCGGTGATGGTGCGGTGCTTTCGGCTACAGGGTCGCCGGGGCCGACCGCGGATCCGACCGTGGCGCCGACATCGACGCTGACCGCATCGCCGAGCGCCCTCCCGACCCCGACCTTCACGCCCGGCCCGACGGCGACGGCAACGGCGACGGCGACGGCGACGGCGACCCCGACGGCGACGGCGACCCCGACGGCGACGGCAACCCCGACGGCAACGGCAACGGCAACGCCGACGGCGACGGCGACGGCAACCCCGACGGCAACGGCGACGGCGACGGCAACGCCGACGGCGACGGCGACGGCAACCCCGACGGCGACGGCAACCCCGACGGCAACGCCGACGGCGACGGCGACGGCAACCCCGACGGCGACGGCGACGGCAACCCCGACGGCAACCCCGACGGCGACGGCGACGGCAACCCCGACGGCAACGGCAACGCCGACACCGGACCCGACCCCCACGCCGACACCGGACCCGACCCCCACGCCGACCCCGCACCCGCCCCCCCCCCCGACGCCGCCGCCCCCGCCCCCCGCCGCCCCCCACACCCCCACCCACCCCCCCACCCCCCCG
>Ga0163144_10007022_pt1 | contig 24755 bp, 13 predicted proteins | sample OliLak19BULKMAT1_FD_123175 | JGI IMG/M metagenome (GOLD analysis project Ga0163144, IMG submission 123175) | Freshwater microbial mat bacterial communities from Lake Vanda, McMurdo Dry Valleys, Antarctica - Oligotrophic Lake LV.19.BULKMAT1 | ecosystem: Environmental > Aquatic > Freshwater >... | reverse complement strand
GTGCTGGTGCCGCTCGACGTGCAGACCCCGCTCGTGGCAAGCGCGGAGATCAGTGGGTCCGGTGCAGTTGGGGTCGCAGGGGGCGGTGGCGTGACCAGGGCCGGTAGTCCCGTGAATGGCATAGCTGGCCTCACGGGTGGCGTGAGCGGCCCCGCGAGCCCGGTGACCGGCGGCGGCGACCCGGCGGCGAGCGCCACCGCGAGCGACCTCCAGGCCGGGCGCACCGCGCGCGTGCTGGTGTCCGCGAACGTGGCCGGGGCGGAGGTGTCTCTCGACGACGCGCCCTTCGTCCCCGCGCCGCTGACCGCGAACGTCACGCGCGGCCCCCACCGCGCGCGCCTCCGGGCAGCCGGCTACGACGACGCGGACCTCACCGTGCCCGCCGTGCCCAACGAGCTGGTGGCGCGCCACGTCAGCCTCCACCCCAAGCCCGCGAAGCTCACCGTGACGGGCACCCCCGGCGCGCGGATCTCCATCGACGGCCAGGTCCGCGCCACGGTCCCGAACCAGGCCCCGCTCGCCGTCGAGCCCGGCTCCCATTTCGTCGCCGTCACGCTGCGCGGGCACGAGCCGTTGACCCGCCGGATCGAGGTCGCGCGCGATCAACCCTTCGATCTGAAAGCCGAGCTCTCGTGGACGCGGCAGCGCGTGATCGCCTGGAGCACGCTCTCCGTCGGCGCGGCCGGCCTCGTCGCGACAGGCGTGCTCACGGGCCTCACCTTCTCGCGCCAGAGCGAGGCCCTGACCCTCTCCGGTCGCCCCGCCTCGGAGCCGCTCTCCCCCACCGAACGCGACACCTACAATCGCACCCTGAAGGACCGCAACGACTTCGGCCAGGCCGCCGGGATCGCGGCCGGCGCGTCGGCGGCGCTGCTCGCGGCCGGCGTCGGCCTGTTCGTGCTCGACGAGGCCGAGGTCGTGGTCCCCGAAGCCCAGCCCTCGGGCCCGGCGACCCCGGTGCCGCGCGCCACCTTCGAGGTCGGCCTCGCGTCGGTCGGCGTGACGGTGCTCTTTTGACCGACGGAGCCCGTCGCGCGACGGAGAGCTCTTCGACGCCCCGAGCCTGTCGCGCGGCCTTCGCCTGAAGCCTCTCGATGGGCGGCGCCTGTGGCCCGATCGGAGCCGTTCGAGGCCAGAGCCCACGGCGCTCGGGAGGGATGCCCCCGAGCCGCCGACCTCGTCGCGCGGTTGGATTCTCGGGCCGTAAGGCGGTAAAAACCGCCGTGCTCCACCGCTCGCCGTTTCCCCGCCCACCCGCCACCGCCATCGACAAGGCGCGCCGGCTGCTCGAGCGCGCGCTGGGCCCCTCCAAGGTCATGGTCGAGCGCGACGCCTGCGCGGCCTACGCGGGCGACGAATCCGATCAAGATCCGGTGGTCCCCGACGCCGTCGTCATCGCCGAGTCACCGGACGACATCGCGCGCGCCCTCGCCGCCGCGGCCGAGGCCGAGGTCCCGATCACGCCGCGGGCCGCCGGCTCCGGCAAATCGGGCGGCTGCGTCCCGGTCGCCGGCGGCATCGTCCTCGCGACCCACGGCATGCGCAGCATCGTCGAGATCGATCGCGAAGAGCTGGTCTGCGTCGTCGAGCCCGGCGTGATCCTGGCCGACCTGCACGCCGCCGTGGAGGCCGAAAACCTCTTCTACCCGCCCGATCCGAACAGCGTGAAGATGTGCGCGCTCGGCGGCAACATCGCCGAGAACGCCAGCGGCCCGCGCGGCTTCAAGTACGGCGCGACGCGCGACTACGTCCTCGGCCTCGACGTCGTGACCATGGACGGCGCGCACCTCCGCACCGGCAAGCGCACCGTGAAGGGCGTCACCGGCTACGACGTGACCTCCCTGCTGGTCGGCAGCGAGGGCACCCTCGCCATCACGACGCGCGCCACCCTCAAGCTCATCCCCAAGCCCCAGGCCGTCGCCACGCTGCTCGCCCTCTTCGAGAACGTGACCGACTGCGGCGCCGCGGTCAGCGCGATCGTCGCCGCGCGCTTGCGCCCGCGCTGCATCGAGCTGCTCGACACGACCACCCTCCAGGCCGTGCGCGCCCGCGGCGTCCCCATCGACGCCCGCGCCGGCGCGATGCTCTTGATCGAAGTCGACGGCAGCACGGTCGCCTGCGAGGAAGAGATGGAGCGCGTCGGCCAGGTCTGCGCCGAGTCGCGCGCCCTCGACGTCCTCGCCGCCCAGGACGCCTCGCAGCGCGAACGCCTCTGGGAAGCCCGTCGCATGCTCTCCGTCGCGACCCGCGCCATGGCGAAGCACAAGATCTCGGAAGACGTCGTGGTCCCCCGCCCGCGCCTCGCCGACCTCCTCCAGGCCGTCGAGCGCATCGCCGAATCCACCGGCATACGAATGCTCTCGTACGGCCACGCCGGCGACGGCAACCTCCACGTGAACCTGCTCTGGAACGACCCCGATCACGTCCCCCGCGTGGAAGAGGCGCTGGACCAGCTCTTCCGCGCGGTCATTGAAATGCGCGGCACGCTGTCCGGCGAGCACGGCATTGGAAGCTCCAAGGCCGAGTTCCTCGCGCTGGAGCAATCGGCCGAGCTCATTGATTTGCAGCGGCGGTTAAAGGCCGTCTTCGACCCGCGCGGGCTATTGAACCCGTTCAAGATCTTCCCGCGCAAGGGTCACGGGAGCTGCTGATAGCAAGCTCCGCTGGCTACCATCCCTGGCGAACGAGGAGAACGCCGTGACGCACGGTAAACGCCCTCGTCAAGAAGCCGTCGGCGATCAGGCTCGTTCCCCATCGCATCGCGCTCTGTGCTGGTACAGTCCGGCCGCTCGCGGGTACCGCCCGTGCTCGGACACCGCCGGAGACACCATGGCCTCGGGGAGAAAAGACAAAATGCTCGAGAGCACCGCCGCCGCGCCGCCTCTCGTTCTCCTCTCGCCGCCCGCGGTGCCGACGGTCTCTGCGGTCCTCGCCGTCCTCCCCACCGGACGGCTCCTCGATCTTTTTCGGCTGCTCGGCTGCGACGTACGCGACCTCTCCGGCGGCAAGGACCAGCTCATCGCCAAGCTCTCGGACCACCTGGGAGGCAGCCTCCCCCGTCTGCTCCGCGAGCTCGGACGCGATGAGCTTCGCGCCGTCTGCCGCCGTCACGCCCTCGATCCCTCCGCTCGCGCGCGGGCCGACCTCCAGGCGCTGGTCCTCACGGCTGCAGGGCTCGACCCGCGAGCGGCCTCCATGCGACCACCACCCGCGAACGCCGACGGCCTGCCCAGCAAGGGCCAGGTCGTGCACGCCCGGCACCGCCAGTGGCTCACCGAAGACGTCGTGTCGGGCGGACCCAACGAGTCGCCGCTGGTTCGGCTCGTGTGCCTCGACGACGACGATCCCGGCCGCCAGATCGACGTCCTCTGGAACCTCGAGCTTGGCGCCCACGTCGTCGCACCGGAGACCCACGGCCTGGGCGAAGCCTCGCGGCTCGATCCCCCCGCGCACTTCGGCGCCTACCTGCACGCGCTCAAATGGAGCGCGGTGAGCGCCGCGGACGCGACCCGCTTTCAGGCCCCTTTCCGCGCCGGCATCAAGCTCATGGCGCACCAGCTCGCGCCGCTCATGAAGGCGCTCGAGCTGCCGCGCGCGAACCTCTTCATCGCGGACGACGTCGGGCTCGGCAAGACCATCGAGGCCGGCCTCGTGCTCCAGGAGCTGATCTTGCGCCAGCAGGCGAGCTTCGTCCTCATCGTCTGCCCCGCCTCGGTGTGCCTCCAGTGGCAGGGCGAGATGCAGCGCCGCTTCGGTCTGCGCTTCGAGGTGATGACGCGCCAGTTCGTCGCCTACCGTAGGCAGGAGCACGGCTTCGGGACCAACCCCTGGAGCACGCACAACCGCTTCATCGTCTCGCACGCGTTGCTGCGCAGGCCCGAGCACCGCGACTCGCTCCTTCATCACCTCGGCGAGAGGGCGCGCAAGGGCCTGCTCATCCTCGACGAAGCCCACGTCGCGGCGCCCGCCTCGGCGAGCAAGCACGCGACCGACACCGACATCACTCGGACCGTCCGCGACCTCGCGCCGCGCTTCGACAACCGCCTCTTCCTCAGCGCCACGCCGCACAACGGGCACTCGAACAGCTTCAGCGCGCTGCTGGAGATCCTCGATCCCGTCCGCTTCACGCGCGGCGTCCCGGTCGAGGGCAAGAAGGATCTCGAGCCGATCATGGTGCGCAGGCTCAAGCGCGACCTTCGCCAGCTCGGCGTCGAGCGCTTCCCGCGCCGCATCCTCGTGCAGCTCGCCCTCTCGAACCTCGGTGGAGCGTGGCGCCTCGAGCAGACGAGCTACGACGCCGAGAGCGGAGAAGAGCGCCCGGGCGTCACGAGCGAGCTGGCCCAGGGGCAGCCCATCGAGCTCATGCTCGGAGACAGGCTCCAGCGCTACACCGAGCTCTGCGCGCCGGCCTCCGGGCAAGGACGGCTGCCGTTCATCCAGTTGCAACAGCGGCTCCTGTCGAGCCCCGAGGCCTTTGCGCGCACCATCCAGGCACACGCGCAGGGGCTGGCGAAGAAGGGCGGACCGATCGCTGCGCCACAGCAACAGAACCTCGCCCTCGATTCACCCACGGCCAGGCCGAAGGCTGCGACCGACCTCGAGACCGACCCGGAGACGCACGGCCTCTCCGACGAGGCCGTGGCCGAGGAGAGCGACGCGATCGTTCGTCGGGCCAGCGCGTTGCTCCCGACTCCGACGGAGGAGGCCCGTGCCCTCCTCGCCGAGATGCGCGCTCTCGCCGAGAAGGCCCGCAGCGAGCCCGATGCCAAGTCCCTCGCGCTGCTCGCCTGGATGCGCGAGCACCTCTGCCCGGCGATCGGGCTCGGCGAAGAGACCCGTGCGAGCCGCGCATGGTCGCCGCGCCGGGTGCTCCTCTTCACCGAATACGCCGACACCAAGCGCTACCTCGTCGAGCTCCTCACCGCGGCGGTCGCGCACACCGACGACAGTGAGAACCGCATCATGCAGTTCCACGGCGGCATGGGGGACGACGCTCGCGACGAGGTGCAGCGCGCGTTCAACACCGCGCCCGGCGAGCACCCGTTGCGCATCCTCGTCGCGACCGACGCCGCTCGCGAGGGCGTCAACCTGCAAGCCCATTGCGCCGACCTCTTCCACATCGACGTCCCCTGGAACCCGGCCCGCATGGAGCAGCGCAACGGCCGCATCGACCGCACGCTCCAGCCCGCCCCGGAGGTCCGCTGCCATTACTTCGTCTACCCGCAGCGCACCGAGGATCAGGTCCTCGAGACCGTCGTGCGCAAGATCGCCACCGTGCAACGCGAGCTCGGTTCCCTCGGGGCCGTGTTGCTCGGCCAGATCGGGACGGCGCTCGAGAACGGCATCACGGGCAAGGCGCGCGCGGCCGTCGAGAAGGTCGGCTCCGACGCCAAGACCACCACGGTCGACGCCGAGCTCGAAGCGGGACGAACCGATCTCGCGACCTTGCGGGCCGAGATCGACCGCGCCGGCCGGCGCCTCGAAAGCTCCCGCCGCTCGCTCGAGGTCGATGCCGACTCTCTGCGGGGCGTCGTCGAGATCGGCCTTGCGCTCGCACGTGCGGCTCCCCTGAAGGACGCGGGCAAGACCAGCGACGACCGTCCGACGTACGAGCTGCCAGCGCTCGATCGATCCTGGGCGGTCACGCTCGACACGCTGAGGCCGCCCGGCGCGCGCACCGAAGATTTCTGGGACTGGCGAAACAAACCTCCGCGCCCGGTGACCTTCCACCCCCTCGCCAGCCTCTCCGAAGGGGCCGAGCAGCTCCACCTCTCGCACCCGTTCGTCAAACGCATCCTCGATCGCTTCCTCGCGCAGGGCTTCGGCGCGCACGACCTCTCGCGCGTGACCGCCGTGGTGGCCCCCGGCGAGAGCGTGGTGCGTGTCATCGGCTACGCCCGCCTCACCCTCTTCGGCGCAGGGGCGGCGCGGCTCCACGACCAGCTCGTCCCCCTCGCGGCAGCGTGGTCCGGCGAAGCGAGCGACATCAAGCCCTACAAGGACCGGGCGACGGCAATGACGGCGATTGCGTCCACGGAGCGACTGCTCGCGGGCCAGGGTCGTGCACCCAACGCGACGATCACGAAGCGCATCACGGAGAACGCCGAGGCCCTCTTTCGTGCCCTCTGGCCGCACCTCGAGGCCGAGGCCGACGCCCTGGCCGCCGAGGCGCGCCAGGGTCTCACCGAACGTGCGCGGCGCGAGGCCGACGACCTGCGCACGCTGCTCGTGAGACAGCGCGCGGCCATCGACAAGGCCGAGGCGCGCCTCCGTCAGACCGACCTCTTCAACGTCCAGGACAAGGAGCAGAAGCGGCAGGTCGACCTCGATCTCCGGCACCTCGATCGGCGGCGCGCGGCAGCCGCGGGTGAGCTCGAATCCGAGCCGGCCGCCATCGAGGAGCTGTACGAAGTCCGTATGTCGCGCCGCACCCCCGTGGGGCTCGTCGTCGCCTGGCCGGAGTCGATGACATGAAAGACCGCGACGTCCTCTTCCACAAGAAGTGGCTCGGCCTCGCGCAGCCCGTCGAGGGCCTCGTCTTCAGCGTCCCCGTGCTCGCCGACGCGCAGATCGCCCCGGAGGAACGTCCGGAGATCTCGACCGCGTTTGCCGAGCAGCTCGACGCTGACGTCCCGCGCATCCGCAGCCTGGAAGCGTTTTTCCGCTGCCATCTCGGCTACGCCGAGCGGGGAATGCTCGTGCCGCGCGCCGAGCTGCCCGCCGATCTCGCGTTCTATGCCGCCGAGGGTGGGCAGGAGATCCGGCCGAGCTTTGCCCTCGGGCGCGGCCCCTTCGTCGCGGACGACCCCTTCGCCGCCTTCGACGAAGCGCCTGCCGCGCCTGAGCCGACACCTGGGGCTCCGGATCGCCTTCGGCGTCCTGCGCCCCAGACCCTCACGCCGGCGACCACACCCGACAAGAAACCGTGGTTCGCTCTCTTGTGGGATCTCACCGAGAGCGGCGCCGATCTCGATCTCGACGAGCCCGAAGCCGTGACCGGCCCTTGGCGGTACCCGCCGACCGCCAAGCTCGAACGCCTCCTGCGCCACACCGGCATCCCGATAGGCCTGCTCTTCAATGGCAAGAACCTCCGCCTGGTTTATGCCCCGAAGGAAGAGTCGGCCGCGTACCTCACCTTCCGCGTCGAGCACATGCGTGGACCGGAGGGCCGCCCGCTCCTTGCGGCGCTCGATCTCTTGCTCCACGCGCGGCGAGCCTACAGCGCCTCGCCCGCGCACACGCTCGAAGGGCTGCTCGCCGAGAGCCGGCACCGCCAGGCCGACGTCACCGAGAAGCTAGCAAAGCAAGTCTTTGAAGCCGTCGAGACCCTCCTCGCCGGCTTCGAGGCCGCCGCCGCCCGTGACTGTGGCGGCGAAGGGCTCGACTGGCTCCGCCCTGCCCTCGAAACACCAGGCGACCACTTCTACCAGGGTGTGCTCTCGATCGTATTGCGCCTCGTCTTCTTGCTCTACGCCGAAGACCAGGCGCTCTTGCCCGTCGAGCACTCCACCTATGCCGAGCACCTGAGCCTCGCCGGCCTCTATGCCCGTCTCAACCACGACGCCGGCGCTCACCCCGAGAGCATGCACCACCGCTTCGGCGCGTACGGCCAGCTCCTGGCGCTCTTCCGCGCGGTCTTCTTCGGCGTGAAGCACGGCACGCTCGAGCTCCCCCCGCGACGAGGACGCCTGTTCGACCCCAACACCTACCCCTTCCTCGAAGGTGGGCTCCCCGGCTGGAGCGCGGCGGTGATCGACGCCGCCGCCCGCTCGGAGGCCCGGCCGCCGAGCATCGACGACGGCACGATCTACCGCGTCCTGCGCGGCCTCGTCGTCTTCGCTGGACAGCGGCTCAGCTACCGCATGCTCGACGTCGAGCAGATCGGCAGTGTCTACGAATCGCTCATGGGCTACCTCGTGCTCCGGCTCGAAAGCCCCGCCGTGCGGCTCGGCAAGCACGGGGTGTGGGTCGAGACCCGGCCCCTCCGCGCCATGAGCCCGACCGACCGGGCCCGCTTCCTCAAGGAGACCTGCGGCCTGAATCCCGGCCCGCTCCAGTCGATTGAAAAGGCCGTCAAGGAAGCCGGCAAAGACGACAGCGCGCTCGCCGAAGCGCTCTCGGCCCACGCCGCCGGCCGTCGCGAGGAGGCTGTCCGCCACCGCGCCGAGGCCGCCCGGCTCGTCCTCCAGCCGGGCGAGGAGCGCCGCCGCACCGGCAGCCATTACACCCCCCGCACGCTCACCGAGAAGGTCGTGCGGCGCACGCTCGAACCGCTCCTCGCCTGCCTCGGCGAAGCGCGCACACCCGAGCAGATCCTCCAGCTCAAGATTTGCGACCCGGCCATGGGATCCGGCGCGTTCCTCGTCGCCGCGTGCCGCGAGCTGGCCCGCGAGATCGTGGCGGCGTGGACGCGGCAAGGTGAGCTGGCGCGCGTGATCGAGCAACACGGCGACGCCCATCTCCACGCCAGGAGGCTGGTCGCGCAGCAGTGCCTCTACGGCGTCGACAAGAACCCGGCCGCCGTGGAGCTGGCGAAGCTCTCGCTCTGGCTGGTCACCTTGAGCCGGCAGCTCCCGTTCACGTTCGTCGACCATGCTTTGCGCCACGGCGACAGCCTGGTCGGGCTCGATTTCAAGCAAATCGAGGCGTTTCATTGGGCGCCGCCGGGGCAGGTGGAGACCGTCCGAGTGCTTCTGCGCGATGCCCTCGACCAGGCGGTGGAGCTGCGGCAGCAAATCCTCGCGCTGGCCGATCACGAGGATGTGGTCTCACAGGCCGAGAAGCGGCGGCTGTTCGATTTCTCGCAGCAAGCCATTGAACGAGTGCGGATCGTGGCCGATGCGTGCGTGGGGGCGTTCTTCGCGGAGGCAAAGGATGCTGCGCGCGAGAAGGAGCGGAAGCGCCGGCTCAAGCTCGTGGAGGACTGGATTGGGCTGGAGAAACGCGCGGAGGACGAGAGGCGGACGGAGGACCAGCGGGCGGCGGATCTGAAGGCGTCGGCGGCGGCGCGCGAAGAGGTGGAGTCGCTCGCGGCCGAGGCGAGAGAGAAGCTGTCGCCGTTTCATTGGTGGATCGAGTTCCCCGAGGTGTTCTTCGAGGAGCGGCAGGATCCGTTGCAGGGCGGAGAGGTGACGGGCGCCGCGTTGATGGAGGGGGTGGTGGGGAATCCGCCATTTCTGGGAGGGAAACGTATATCGACAGAGCACGGCGACGGCTACGCACATTGGTTGTCGAGGATTCACGCGCCCGTCACCAAGAACGCCGACCTCTCCGCTCACTTCTTCCGTCGCGCGGCGACACTCCTCGGCGACCATGGAACTTTCGGCTTGATCGCGACCAACACAATTGCTCAGGGCGACACGCGAGAAGCGGGATTGGCGACATTGATAAAAATGGAATGGATGATCTATGATGCATCCAACAACCTGTCATGGCCCGGCGCCGCTGCTGTTACGGTCGCCCTCGTTCATGGTGCGCACGGGGTTGCTACTGCGGGCCTTCAACGAATGCTGGACGGGCAGATGGTGCCGCAGATTGACTCATTGCTTCGTGCCAAGCCAGAGCGTGCAGAAGCGCTGGTTTTGAATGCCAATGCGAGCGGATCGTTCAATGGGGTCTTCCTTCGCGGGGATGGCTTTGTACTGTCGCTGGAAGAGGGCGCTAGCCTTCGCGAGGATGCGGCCTCTGCGGCTCGCGTCCGTCCGTACCTCGGCGGAGAGGAGATCAACACCAGGCCGGACGGCGGGTTCGATCGCTTTGTGATTGATGTCACCGATCTCGGGGAAGCCGATCTGCTGCGCTATCCGGTGCTTCGTTCGATCCTGGAGGCGCGCGTCAGACCATACCGAAGCTCGCTGGGAGACTCGCCCGATGATCGTGTTCACAAGGCGAATTGGTGGCGGTTTGGGCGCGCTCGTCCGGCGCTCTATGCCGCTCTCTCATCGCTCGACCGCTGCTTGGTCGTCTCGCGCCACTCGAAGCACCTGGTGTTCGCTTTTCAGCCGACAGATCGTGTCTTCTCCGAGGCCACCTATGTCTTCCCCCTTGACCGCGCATCGTCCTTCGCCGTCCTCCAATCGCGCATTCACGAGCCCTGGGCGCGTCTGCTGTCCTCATCGCTGGAGGATAGACTTCGCTACTCCGCCTCCGACTGCTTCGAGACCTTCCCCTTCCCGCAACCCGACCCGCGCACCGTCATCCCCGACCTCGAATCCATCGGCGAGCACCTCTATCAAACCCGCGCCCAGCTCATGCTCGACACCAACCAGGGCCTCACGAAGACCTACAACGCCCTCAAAGACCCCGCCTGCAAAGACCCGCGCATCCTCGATCTGCGCCGCCTCCACGAAGACATGGACCGCGCCGTCCTCGCCGCTTACGGCTGGGCCGACATCCCCGTCCCGCCGTATTGCCCCCTCACCGACAGCGACCGCGCCGCACTCCAATCCTTCGAGGACGAGGTCATTGATCGCCTTTACCTCCTCAACGCCGAGCGCGCCCGCGAAGAACAGCGCCTCGGCCTCGCGGGGAAAAAAAAGGCCTGCCCCGCCAGCGACCACGACGCCCCGGCGGACGAACCCCCGGAAGATCTGGCGGCCCCAAAGAAGCCGGGTAAGGCCAAGAAGCCTTCTGCCAAACAGGGAAAGCTCTTCCAATGACGCGCGCGAGCCACAAAGCAAACGGCCAACCGGCACCGCAGCCCCCCGACACCTCCGCCCACCTCGCGTCCGTGGCGGTCAAGGACTTCAAGTCCCTCAAGGACGTCACCGTCGAGCTGGGCCAGGTCAACGTCTTCGTCGGCGCCAACGGGGCCGGCAAGAGCTGCCTCCTCGAAGCCATCGGCATCCTCGGCGCATGCGCCGCCGGCGTGGTCGATGACCAGGCGCTGCTCCGCCGCGGCGTGAGGCCCGGTGTGCCCGAGCTGTACAAGAGCAGCTTCGGGAAGGAGAAGCTCGCGCCGGCGATCTCGCTCACCGCGACGTCGCGCGGGAACGTAAAATATCGCGCCTACATCACCAACCCCATCCGGACCCCCGGACCGTACTGGGTGTTTGGCAATGAGCTCCTCGAGCTCGACGGGCAGGCCATCGCGTCGCGCGGCCCCAAGAAGAACGCTGCTGCCCTGGGGATCTTGGCGCCTCTCGAGAACAGCCGCAGCGTGACGACGCTCGTGCGCGCCAGCCAGAAGACCGACGCTCGCGTGCGCACCTTTCTCTGGTGGCTCGACGAATTCGGCATCTTCGCCCCCGTCACCCCCGTGCTCCGCGGCATCGCGCCGGACACCGCGCCGCGCAGCCCCGTTGGACTTTACGGCGGCCAGCTCGCCGAGGCCGTCGGGCAGCTTGCCACCCAGATCTCCGGAAAAGCAGCGCTCGAACAGGCGCTCAGCTTGATCGACTGGGCCAAAGACGTCCGCGCCGGCGAGCCGAGCCGGAGCTTCCTGTCTCCGAGCGTCCCCACGAGCCGCCACGTCGTCGAGTTCCACGACCGCTACATGGCGAAGCGGCGCAACGTGCTGTCCGGCTACGACGCCAGCGAGGGCGCGCTCTACATCCTGTTCATGCTCGTTCTCGGGACGCACAAACAGTCCCCCGCCGTCTTCGCCGTCGACAACTTCGACCAGGCGCTGAACCCGCGGACCGCCCGTGCCCTCACCCGCATGTTCGCGGAGAACGTCCTCCGCCACGGGCGCCAGGTGCTGCTCACCACCCACAACCCACTGGTTCTCGACGGCCTTGATCTGGGCGATGACCGCATCCGCCTGTTCGCGGTCTCCCGCGACGACCTCGGGCACACCCGCGTGCGCCGCATCCCCGTCCACGACTTCGCGGCCTTGAAGGAAAAGCACGGTGAGCACGCGGTGAGCCGCCTGTGGATCGAGGGGCGCCTCGGCGGGATGCCCGACAATGTCTGACGCCCACGTCGCCGCGCTCGTGTGCGAAGGCCAGACGGACGTCCCGATTCTACGAAAGATGATCCAGGCGCTCTGGCCATCGATCGAAGAGATCCACTCGCTCCAGCCTGCGCTCGACGAAATGGAGCGCGCCAAAGGCCCCGCCGGCTGGACGCAGGTCCGGGCGTGGTGCGAGCAGAACGCCTCGATGCTCGATGACGTGCTCGACCCTGACATCGGCGATCCGATTGACCTCCTCGTCGTCGCCGTCGACGTCGACATCGCCATTGACGCAGGGATCGCCGATCCACCCCAGCAGGTCGGCAGCTACGAGAGCACCCGCCTCCGCACCACCGTCGAAGGCTGGCTCAAGGCCGAGAAGCGCCGGAAGCTGCCCGCCGCCATCGTGGTCTCGACTCCGGTCATGGCGATCGAAGCCTGGGTGATCGCCGCGCTGTTCCCCAGGGAGCGCGCCCCCGAGCAGATCGCCGACAGCGCACAGTGGCTCGTCGACAAGGGAAAGCTCCGCCTGAGCCCCAAGGAAGGCAAGCCATGGAAGGAGCTCCACCGCTATCGCGACTTCGCCCTGCGCATCGCAAACAAGCTGCCGCACGTGCGGACAGCCTGCGCGGAGGCCGAGCGGACCAGCCACGCCATCGAGACCCGTCGAAAGCAAATCGAGGAAACGAAGCGCTAGCCAGATGGGCATTCGTTGCGCCGGAAGACGGCGTTTCCCCGTCCAGCTCAGGCCAGGGACACTCGAGGAAACGCCTTCAAGCTCGCAGCACCGTGACCTTCCGCCCGCCGGGCGTCACTGCCTCTTCAAGGGTAAGTCCTCGCCTGACCCCGTCCTGACAACCTAGAATTTCCGGATATACCGCGCGCGCGGCCGATCCGAAGCTCGCCGACGGACCGGGGACCAGCGATCGGGCGGCGGCGGCTCGGAGACGTCGAGCGTGAGAGTCGGCGTCCGTCGCGGCGGGATGGTAGCACCCGCGCACGAGCAACTCGGTCAGAGCGATTGGGACATGGGGACGCCGACACGTCCGGCATTCGCCTCGCCACGGCGACAGCGGGACTGCCGATCGCCGAAGATCTGGCGGCCCCGAAGAAGCCGGGTAAGGCCAAGAAGCCTCCTGCCAAACAGGGAAAGCTCTTCCAATGACGCTCCAGAAGCGCCTCTCGAACGGTTGAATTGCCATCAGGACTTCCCGCCCCGGGCTTGATGAGAATTCCTGCGAAGGGACGCTAATGCGGGTCCGGGTCTATAATCTGAGGAAAGCGCACCTGCTCGGCGTGCCAGGGATGGTTGGGATCGGTGCTCTCGACGACGTTGAACACCGCTACCTCGCCCCTTGCGATGAAATCTCCTGCGGCTCGACCGTGTCCGACGCAGTCGTCGCGGGTGAAGTGGATGCTCCTCAAACCGTCGTCGCTCATCATGAATCCATAGCCGCTCGACCAGAATTGATCGACGACGCCGCTGACGTCTTCGTAAAGCTTCAGAGCGTTGCCGATGTCGCGGAGCACCGCAGCAAGCTCGGGCAATCCGCTCTCATTGCAGCGGTCACGCCACACGCGGAGCTCGTTGCGCGCCTCCGCACCGCCACGATGGCGAATCGGCAGCCGCTCCGCAAGCTCGCGCCACGGGGGTTTCGGGGGCGTGACGTCCGCAGCCTTCTTGGCAAGCTCGTCGAGCACACGACGAATCTGCACCTGGGAATCTTCAGCGTCGACCGCGGCCCGGATCCCCACGGAGAACCAGGCCAGCAGGCGACGCTGATCACCGGTCGGCGCTGACGTCGTGTGAATGGCGTAGAGTTGCTCGAGTCGCTCGCGCAACGCGCCTGGCTCGTCTTTGTGTCTGTCGTAAAGATCGTCGATGATCTTCCAGAGATCGGGGTCTCTTGCGGAGACCGCCGCAGCCTTTTCCACGTACTCGCAGGCGGCTACGTCGTCTCCGGAAAGGAAGCTCACATGAGCGAGCGCCCGGAGCACCCGGATATCGTTCGGATCCTTGAGACGCGCACGCGTGAGGTTGGCGCGCGCGAGCGTCGCCCTCCCGGGGGTTTGAAGGTCGGACAGCGCACGCTTGACCAGCAAGTAGACATCGTCGGGCACACGGAGCGCGTCCGTAAGCTCATCGTACCGCTGGGCCAGCACCTTCACCCGGTCCTCAGGCGCGAGGAGTAGCCTCTCGCGCCAGAGTAGATCTTCATCGAAGGGCAACTCCACCAGCGGGTCGAGCTTGAGCGCGCGTAGCACGTCCCGCTCCTGATCATGACCGCCTGGACGCGTCGGCGCGGGCGAGATGACGCAGTGCACGGCGCGCTTTCCGTCTTCGACTCTCGCTTGCGCCCACCGCAGGCCTGCCAGAGTCTGGCGGTTCAGGCCGCAAACGAACACCGCCTCGTCCGCGAAAAGATCCATTGCGAGAGCGCCCGTCGGACTGACCCCCGGCCGGCTGTCCACCAGCACATAATGCAGTGGCGGCTCGATGTCGTCGATGGCGTCCTTCAGCGAGCGGAAGAAACGCTCGCCGACCTTAGGGCCGGCGAAGTCCCCCACCCAATCCAGCGCACCCACCTTGCGAGGGTACTCGCCGTCGAGCTTGCCAGCGGGCAACAGCCGGAGCGGCGCGGTGCCCGCTGTGATCGAATGAACGTATCGATCCAGCGGGGGCAACGTGTCGGTCTCCCGGAAGGCCTGGAGGCACTCGAGCAATCCCTCACGCTCGCCCGCTTTGCCCTCGCCGAGAAGAATCGAGGCTCCCGGCGCCTCGAGATCGAAGTCGATCACGAGCACGCGATCGCCGGCTTCTGCCATCCGTGCGGCGACATTGCAGAGCGCCATCGTGCGACCTACGCCGCCACGATAGGAGTAAAAAACTAGGTAGCGTGTGGTGCCCATGACAGCTTCGGGTTCCCCTTTCTGGGCGAGTAGATCGGAGCGTGCGGTTTCGCGAGGTCGCGGGCGGTCGCTTCGATCCGGTCGATGGTCGGGTCATCAGGAAAATCTCGACGTGCGTCCCGCAAAAGCGCATCGATCGGGCGCCCCTGGAGTAGCCATGCGCCAGCCCAGCACGCAAAGGCGTCCTCTCGAACGTCCCTGTTCTCGGGCGGTGGAGCGCAAAATCGCGCCCTCCGCCCGTCGTCCAAGGCGCGCTCGACATCGGCTCCGGCAGACTCGATCGGGAGCTTCGCCGCCGCGCGCAGGCGCTGCTGGGCGTCCTTGATGAGCGCGCGGCCCCAGCGCGCGAGTCGCCCCAATGCCCGGCTGCGCTCTTCGTAAATTACCCACGCGCCGAGCTTTTCGTCCCAGCCGAGCGTCGAGGTCTCGAGCCTCCAACGGTCGCCTGGAGGCTCCATGAACTGACGATCAGCATAAAGGATCAGCCCGCCATCGATTGGCTCCAGGGGCTTCTCGATAAGAGAGAGCAGCCCTCGTTGCACATAGTCATCCACCTCTGGTCCACCGTAGAATTGCGGCGGATCATGAGCGAGGGTGAAGAGCCTGCCGGTCGGTTCATGCCTGAAGGCCGGAGGCTTCAGGCCAGCGCCTCCCGGCACGGGAGCTCCCGAAAAGCCTACGATGGAGATCTCTTCGGGCGGGAGAGGCCATTTCATAGCAACCACGACGCAATTGTCCTTTCCGCCTGGATGGAGACGGTCGGGCCAGGTCCGGCCGCGTCCACCCTCAGGGACCGGTGATCGAGCACATCTTCCCATGTTGCAGCTTCGTCTGGCGGCAAGCTCAGGACCGCCATCCGCAATTCGTCGGCAAAATCGGACGTCATGCACAGCAGTCGGAGGTTCAAACGCACGGGATGATCTTGATGCACGCGCACCTCCCACGTCCAGGCGCGTCGCTCGTTGTGGGGCCCGCGTAGCCGGTGCGTTGGGTCGTCCACCCGTGGTGGTTCTCCGAGTACGTACCCGGCGGGCGTTTCGAAATACTCGGTCAGGTATGTCTGGAGCATGCCGCACCAGCCCGGTAGCGCGACTTTATGCGTGTCGACGTATGCCTTTGCTGCAGCGCCGCTATTCATGCCATCCGCCGCAATCTTGCCCCAGTACACGCCGCCGGTGTCGAAAAGCGTAGCGCCTCCAGAAACCCCTTCGCTCCATTCTGGATCGTAGACGAGGACGACGTCACCGAAGTCCGGGCAAGCATGGCCCGCATAGAAATAGAGGCAATCTCCCAGGTCGAACGCACGCTCGACTTCCCGCGTGGCGTCGGTCTTGCTGGCTCGGAGGAGCAGCCCGTCCCGGACGAGCCCTGCTGGCATCGCAGTCGCGGCGGCTGTGTAGGGTTTGCCTTCGGTACGAACCAAGGGGACGTTCGCCATGACGACCTTCGTGCCGGCAGGCTAGGCTCCCAGATGCCCGGCCACAAGCCGCTTGACTCGTTCTTCATCTTCGCGCGGAGCTTGTCGACCGGCGATTCTGGTAACGTCGCCGCGATGAACGAAGGGGACGTCCGCAAGCGCCTCGTCGAGGCTCTCGAAGCCGATCTGATCGGTCCCTTCGTGCCTGACTCACACCCGCAGGGCGGCCAGGAGATTCTTCCGCTCGCCCCGTCGCGCTGGTATCTCACCGGCTTCCTCGCCCCGCGAGGCGGCCGTACCCCCGATCCGGAAGACGGCGACTCGGTCGAGGGCGGCCTCGCCGCCGGCGGCGAGAGCTCGGCGGAGGACGCCGGGAGCGACGAGCCGGAGCCCAAGCGGCAAGCTCACTTCCCCGCATCGATGGGCCTCTCCGTGTTCCTGCCCCCGGGCCAGGGCGACACGATTCATGTCGATGTCTGGTACGCGGACTACGACAAGGTCGAGGTCGCGATCGATCGCGACGACAAGAAGCGAGTTGGCTGGAAGCGCGTGCCGCACGGTCCAGTCCCCGTGACGGTGCCGCTCGACGCGAGCGTCATCCAGCACAAGGACGGTATCCCCGTCCGCGGCTCGCGCGGCCTGGTGCTGAAGGGCGAGCTCCGGACCACGGCCCTGGACGGCCTCGACCCTGGCACGCGCGTGCTCAGTCTGTTCCTCGTGAACGAGCGCACGTCGATCGAGCGCGACCGTGACACGCAGTTCGTCTTCCAGGTGCGGATGGAGCTCACTTACGAGCGCGGCTTCATCTCTCGCCCAAATCGGCGAGGCGAGGAGAGCAGCGAGGAAGACCCGCGGGTGCTGGCGCTCAACTTCCGCGATCACCGGGAGTGGGCCGTGGGCCGCAACACAAGTGTCGAGCGCCCCTTGCAGAAGGACGGCAAGGTCACCCGCCTGCGCACGACGCAGCTCCCCTGTTTCGAGGTGCCCCGCGTCGCCCACCGCACCATCGAGGACGCCACGCTGGGCATGGCCGATCTCGCGAAGCTCGATGCCAAAGGCCTCTCGAACGCGCTCTCGCCTCTGGTCGAGGCGCAGGCCGCATGGATTGACAAGCAGCGCCACACCACGCTCGATCGCACCACCCTGGAGGGCATCCGCGATGATCTGATGGTCAAGGCGGACAAGGCCCGGAGCCGCATCGCCGAGGGCATTGCGCAGCTGGGCAACAGCGAGGTGCTTCGCGCCTTCAAGCTCGCCAACCAGGCCATGCACGTCGCCGCGTTGCAGGCGGACAAGACCCGCGAAGACCCGCGCTACGTCAATGGCAAGGCCCCCGAGTGGCATGCCTTTCAGCTCGCCTTCATCCTGCTCAATCTGCCGTCGGTCGTGGACGCGGCACACCCAGATCGGAAGCTCGCGGAGCTGATCTACTTCCCCACGGGTGGCGGCAAGACCGAGGCTTATCTGGGCCTCATTGCGTTCGTCCTGTTGCTCCGGCGCATCCGCGGGCAAGGGCAGCCGCACGAGGGCCGCGGAGTCGCTGTGCTGCTCCGGTACACGCTGCGGCTCCTCACTCTCGATCAGCTCGGGCGAGCCGCCACGCTGATCTGCGCGCTCGAAGAGCTCCGGCGCCGAAACCCCAAGGAGCTGGGGAACGCTCGCTTCACGATCGGCCTCTGGGTCGGCGCCAGCGCCACCGCGAACCGCCTGAAGGATGTGAATGAGGCTCTGTCCGACTACACCCCAGGGCGGACCGACTCGCCCTTCCCGCTCGCGACTTGCCCCTGGTGCGGCGAGTCGATCAAGATCCAGAACATCAAGCTGGTCGACGCGGCGGGAAAGCCAACCAAGAAGAGCTTCGTCCGCGCGGTCGTCTATTGCGACCAGACGAGCTGCCTGTACACCGAGGCGAAGGTCGCCGGGCTCGGCCTGCCGGTGCTGTTCGTCGACGAGCAGATTTACCACGAGGTCCCGAGCTTCATCGTCGCCACGGTCGACAAGTTCGCGATGGTGCCGTGGCTCGGCGACGCCGGCATGCTGTTCGGCCGCGCCACCCACCTGGACGACGATCGCGCCTATGGCGTTATGCACTCTCCCACAGCCGGAGCCAGAGCGCTGCCCGATGGCCTCCTGCCGCCCGAGCTGATCGTGCAGGACGAGCTGCACCTGATCAGCGGCCCACTCGGAACGATGGTGGGGCTCTACGAGGCGGCGGTCGATTACCTCTGCGAACGCCCCGCCTACGGCGCCACACGCCCGCCCAAGGTGGTCTGTTCGACGGCGACGGTGCGACGCGCCCGCGAACAGATCCAGGCGCTCTTCGGACGCACGATGAGCTTGTTTCCGCCGCGGGGGATCAACAGCGGAGACAACTTCTTCGCCAGGGTCGAGCACGACAAGCCCGGCCGGCTCTACGTCGGAGTGGGTGCCCCCGGCCGAGCACTGCGCGCGGTCTCGGTGCGATCGTATGCCACGCTCCTGGCAGCGGCCCGGAAGCACTTCGACCCCAAGGGCGACCCGAAACAGCCAGCCGATCCGTACATGACCCTCGTCGGGTACTTCAACAGCCTGCGTGAGCTGGGGGGCATGCGCCGCCTCGTCGAGGACGAGGTGAAGAACCGTGTTGGCGATATCGAGACTGAAAAGAAGCCTCTGCTCTTCGTCGGCCCGCATCCCTGGGCCGCCGACCGGAAGCTCGAGCTGCCGGCCGAGCTGACCTCCCGCGAGAACACCGAACGACTCAAGGAAACCAAGCGTCGCCTCGCCGCCCGCCGCACCTCGAAGGACCCCGAGCCGGTCGACGTGGTGCTCGCCTCGAACATGATCTCGGTCGGCCTGGACATCGACCGACTGGGGCTGATGGTCGTCACGGGCCAGCCCAAGACGACCAGCGAATACATCCAGGCGACGAGCCGTGTCGGGCGGGCCTATCCCGGCCTGGTGGTCACCTGCCTGAACGTCATGCGGCCGCGCGACCGCTCGCACTACGAGCGCTTCGTCTCGTACCACGAGAGCTTCTACCGCGAGGTCGAGGCGACGAGCGTGACGCCGTTCAGCGGCCAGGCGCTGGACCGCGGTCTGGTGGGCAGTCTCTTGTCGATGATCCGGCATGGCATCCCCGCCCTGGAGCCTCCGACCGGCGTGATGAGCATCCACGAGCAGCGGCCCGCCGCCGAGCAGATGCTCGCATGGATGGTGGGACGGGCCCGTCGTCATCGAAACTTCCCCGACGACGACGCCGAGACCCGGATCGCCGATCTCGTGCGAGCCAGGGGGAAGAGCTTCCTCGACGCCTGGGAGAAGGTGATCGACAAGGCTCGCGCAGGCGCGGCCAGCCGCACGTACAGCCGGAACGATCGCGTCCGCAGCGAGGGCCTGCCGCTGCTGTTCGCAAGCGGCGAGGATCTCCCTGTCGATCACGACGCCCGCGCGTTCCAGGTACCAACCTCGATGCGCGACGTCGAACCAAGCATCCACGTGTGGCTCAGATTCAAGCAGCTCGATGAGAGGGGCGGCTGATCATGAAAGCGAAGAACGCCCGCAAGGGGCCGAGTCCAGAAGGCCAGCTCCGGCAGAGCCAGCTCGTCAGCACGTTCGGCCCCGGTTCAATGGTCGACCTGGTGAACCGCGCCGTGGTGATTGGCGGCCTCGAGCACTGGGGCTATGGCCCAAAGGGCTACGTCGCGCTGGACGATCCGCGGCTTCGGCGGTCGTTGATTCCTCGCCTCAAGGCCCTCGATCCTGACCTCGACTTGGCCCGAGAGGGCTACTTCCGCATGGCCCCGGAGGGCGACGCCCGCGATCCCGATACCCGTGTCGGCGTTCGCGCGCTCGAGTTCCCGCGCTGGTTCGTCTGTCAGCATTGCCATCGTCTGGCGCGCGCCTCCGAGCAGTTCGAGAACAAGAACGGCCGCTACCGTCACCAGTGCTTCAAGAACAACAAGGATGCGAACGCGGTGCCGGTGCGCTTCGTGGCCGCCTGCAAGCGCGGTCACCTGTCGGACTTCCCATGGATCGCCTTCGCCCACCTCGATCGCGAGGGCGGTCCCTGCGATCGGCAGGAGCTGTACCTCGAAGAGAATGCGGTCGGCGACGTCGCGCGCATCTTCGTCCGCTGCAAGAACTGCAACTCGTCGACGGCCATGAGCAAGGCGTCGGTGCTGCCCTACAACTGCAACGGGGATCGCCCCTGGCTCGGCGGCCGCGCGGCGACAGAGCTCTGCGACCAGAAGGCCGAGCTCCTGGTCCGCACGGCGTCACATGCGTACTTCGCGCAGGTCGTCAGCGCATTGCGCCTCCCCGACCCCAAGCCCGACCCGCTGCGCCTGCGGCTGCGAGAAAAAGACATCTGGAAGGCGGTGCAGAAGATCACGACCGCCGACCAGCTCACCATGGTGGTCGGGCTGATGGAGCACGTCGCCGGCGCGATCAGCGGCATCCCCCCGCAGCAGGTGCTCGACGCGATCCGAAACGAGAACGAGGCAGGAACCGCGACCTCCGAGCGCCCCTTGCGCAGCGCGGAGTACGAGCGGATGCTCAGCGCACCGCCCTACCAGCAGGGAGCCGGAGCCGAAGCGGGCGCCCAGTTCGCCGCCTACCGCGTGCCGAAGCATCGGATCGATCTGCCGCCCGGCGTTCGGGGTCTCGTCCTCGTGCCCGAGCTACGCGAGGTGCGCGTGCAGGTGAGCTTCAGCCGCTTCGATTCAATCGGCGCCAACCTGCAAGGTGAGTATGACTTCTCCGGCCGCATGGTGAAGCCCGCGGTCATGACGATGCCCACCGGCAATGAGAAGTGGCTCCCGGCCGCGGAGGTCCGCGGCGAGGGTGTCTTCGTGGAGCTCGACGAAGAAGCGCTCCACAAATGGGAGACGCGCAAGGCCGTAGAAAGGCGCGCCGAGCAGCTCATCGAGGCGTTCGACGCGTCTGGCAAAGGCGAGTTTCCCGGCATCCGCTTCTTCTTGCTGCACTCCCTCTCGCACCTGTTGCTCACCGCGGTGAGCCTCGAGTGCGGCTACGCCGCCAGCGCCATCCGCGAGCGCATCTACTGCGGACAGGCCGAGACCGGTGGACCAAAGATGGCCGCCGTGATGCTCACCACCGGCACGACCGGCAGCGAGGGCACGCTCGGCGGCCTGGTCGAGGAGGGCCACCGGATCCGCTACCACCTGAGCGAGGCCTGGGATCTCGGCCGCCTCTGCTCGAACGATCCGGTCTGCGCCGCGCACGACCCGAGCGCCGAGTCGAGTGACCGACACACCGAGGGAGCCGCCTGCCACGGCTGTCTCTACATCGCCGAGTGCTCGTGCGAGTGGTTCAACCGCTACCTCGACCGCGCGCTCGTCGTACCGACGATTGGCAATGACCCCGAGCTGGCCTTCTTCCGCGAGCGCCCATGACCGCCGATCGTGCGAGCTCGAAGGGGACGGCGAACGCCGATCCGCGACCCACGTTGAAGAACGCCAGCACGACGGTGCTCGTGCAGCTCCGGAATGCAATCGCCTCCGGGCTCCTGCGAACGCCGGTCGATCGCGGTTCGCTCATCGGCTTTGGCATCCGCCACCAGCTCGAGGCGATCGAGCTCGCGCTCGCCGGCCACAAGACCGCTGCGTGCCTCTCGATCCTCGACGTCACGCTCGCCGAACGCGAGGATCGGCGGCCGACACCGGAGCTGGTGTGGACGGGCCCCGAGGCGCCGGCCGGAACGGCCCGGGACACAGCCATCGTGCTGCGCTCGCTCTTCGAGGGCGCACGGGAAAGCGTCCTCCTCGCCGGCTACAGCTTCGATCACGCGCAAGAGGTGCTCTCACCGCTTCACGGCTCCATGCTCCTGCACCACGTCAGCGCCCGCTTCTTCGTCGACATCCCGCAGATCGAGCGCGGCGACACCGCGGATGTGCGCCTCACGCGCTGCTTCAAGAAGTTCCTCGCCGCGAGCTGGCCGTTCGGCGAGCCCCGCCCGCACCTCCATTACGACAAGCGCGCGCTCACGCCCGGTCCGCCTTACCACAGCTTGCACGCGAAATGCCTGGTGGTGGATGGCGCGCGGGCCTTCGTGTCGAGCGCGAACTTCACGCAACGAGGGCAGGAGAGGAACATCGAAGTCGGCGTGCTGATCGATGAGCCCAGCTTTGCGAGCTACCTGGCCGGGCAATGGCTCGGGTTGATCGATGCGGGAATCGTGGGCGAGTACGTGCCGGGGTAGCAGCGAGACAGGAGCGCTAACGCACTTCCAGCGTCCGGCGCTCGGTCGAGCGGTGGCAGTAGTCGAAGCGGTCGAGCGCCCCACCAACAGAACCGGGCGCACTCGTTCCAATTCGTTGCGCACCGTCCTGACCGTCGGCTCCAGGCGCCTCCCCACCCCGCCCGCCCGTCTGCACTCCCCCCCGTGAAGCTCTCGCTCAAGCTCCTCGCCGCGCTGGCGGCGGTGATCCTCGTCGTCCTCGGCACCAACGGTTACCTCAACGTCCTGCGCCAGACCGCCTCGTTCGACTCGGACATGCGGCACGACGCGCTGAGCTTCGGCCGCCCGCTCGCCCAGGCCGTGCTCACGGTCGCCGCCGAAAAAGGGCGCCCCGCCGCGGAAGAGGTGGTCGCGCACGCCAACGCCGCCTCGACCGACGTCCGGCTGCGCCTCGTCAGCCTGGAGCTCGACGCCGAGCCGGCCCGAAAGCCGCACCTCTCCGTCGCGCAGCTCGAGCGCGTCCGCGAGGGCCACCCGGTCCAGGACCAGTCCGACGACGAGGCCCACGGCGCGGGGTTTCTCGTGACGTACCTGCCCCTCTCCCCCGACGTCCTCGGCGGCCGCGACGCCCTCGAGATCTCCGAGTCGATGGGGCCGCCCAAAGCCTACATCCGCGAGTCGATCCGCCGCACCGTGGTGGTGACGACTACCCTCCTCCTGATGTGCTTTGCCGCCATGTCGGCGCTCGGCGTCTTCTTCGTCGGCCGCCCCGTGCGCCTCCTCGCGGCCAAGGCCCGCCGCATCGGCGCGGGCGATCTCTCGGGCCCCGTCGTGCTGCGGCAGCGCGACGAGCTGCGCGAGCTCGGCAATGAGCTCAATACCATGTGCGACCGCCTGGCCGAGGCGACCCACCGATTGCACACCGAGATGGACGCCCGCGTGAAAGCATTGGAACAGCTCCGCCACGCCGATCGCCTCGCCACCGTCGGGCGGCTCGCGGCGGGCATCGCGCACGAGATCGGGACTCCCCTCAACGTGGTCACCGGCCGCGCCCACCGCATTGCGACCGGCGAGGCCACCGGCGACGAGGTCATTGGCAATGCCCGCATCGTCGAGGAGCAGGCCCGCCGCATCACCGGCACCATCCGCCAGCTCCTCGACTTCGCCCGCAAGCGCCCCGCCCGCAAGATCAAGGTCGATCTCGGCGCGCTGATCGCCCGGACGCTCACCCTCCTCGACCCCATCGCGGCCAAGCGGCAGGTCGAGCTCGCGGGCCACGACCCCAGGGAGCGCACCTTCGCCGAGGTCGATGCGAGCCAGATCGAACAGGCCTTGACCAACATCGTGATGAACGCCGTCCAGGCCACGGGCGCGGGCGGCAAGGTCCAAGTCCACCTCGAGACGCTCCACGCGACGCCGCCCCCGGAGCACGACGAGTCGCCCGGCCCCTTCGTGCGAATGGTCATTGCCGACACCGGCTCCGGCATGGCGCCGGACACCATGGCCCACATCTTCGAGCCGTTCTTCACCACCAAGGACGTCGGCGAGGGCACCGGCCTCGGGCTGCCCGTCACCTATGGCATCGTGCGCGAGCACGGCGGCTGGATCTCGGTCGAGAGCACCCCCGGCGAGGGCAGCCAGTTCTCCGTCTACCTGCCCGGGCTCAGCGCGGCGGCGGCTCCTGCGCCTGCTCTCGCGCCTGATCTCGCGCCCGCTCTTCCTTCTCGAAGCGGGTGAGCGGATCGGGACACACCACCGGCTTCTCGCGCTCCGGCTGGGCCTTGTTCTCCAGCGTGCAGGTCTTCCCGACGACGCGAATGCGCTCCCCGATCAGCATGTACTCGGGGCACGGCGTGTAGAACGGCTCGCTCCGCTCCTCGCCGTCCTGGGCGAAGATCTCGCAGCGCTCCGAGGTCCGCGCGACGTAGTAGCGGCGGGCCGGGCGGCGCGGCGCCGAGGCGGCCGGGGGCGCCACCGCCGAGACCTCGGCGGCCGGCGGGGCCACCGCTCCGTCGTCGCAGCCGAGCGGCGACGCGGCCGTGACAAGGGCGAGAGCGAGCGCCCTCGCACCCCCTTCATTCATGGACTGGCACCGTCGCGAAGCCGCTCACGAATGTCCGGAACGCGCCGACCCCCGTCTCGAAGCTCTCGGGCTGCGCGATGTACAGCAGGTCGTAGACACAGCCGTCCTTCTTCGCGACCCACACGTCGAACTTCTTCGGCACCCCGTCCAGCTTCGCCGTCATCACCGTGTGCAGCGCCTCGCGACCGTCGAACGGCACCAGCTCTTCGAGCACGCTCTGCCGCTCGGTGAACTGGAGGAACAGGTGCTGCGTCAGCGACGCCAGCGGGAC
>Ga0163144_10007019_pt1 | contig 24765 bp, 22 predicted proteins | sample OliLak19BULKMAT1_FD_123175 | JGI IMG/M metagenome (GOLD analysis project Ga0163144, IMG submission 123175) | Freshwater microbial mat bacterial communities from Lake Vanda, McMurdo Dry Valleys, Antarctica - Oligotrophic Lake LV.19.BULKMAT1 | ecosystem: Environmental > Aquatic > Freshwater >... | reverse complement strand
GCGATCGGATTCGCCGCCACCACTCCACCCGTCACGGACGCAAAACCCGTGCTCCAACAGTCGGATCGACCGGAAGCCGATTCTGACTGCGCGAGCATGTACGGGGGCATTTGGTGCTAGCCGTCCGCTAGCCGTCCGCTAGCCGTCCGCTTGCCGCCCGCTTGCCGCCCGCTCGGCATCCGCCATGACAGCCATTCTCGATCGGCACCACCCCGCCACCCCCCCCGCTCTCCTCGCAGCGGACGGACATCCTTTGTCGTCCGACCCTGGCGCGCCGGGCTCACCTCCCGCCGCGGCAGCCGGCACCCCCGGTGACCCCAGCCACGCCGCCCGCCTCAGCTACCCGTCGCGCTCGCCCGACCAGCGCGCCCGCCTCGAAGCCGCGCGCGAAGAGCGCCGCGACCGCTGGAAGGCCATCACCGAGGCCGGCGGCATCCCGGAGTGGGTCCGCGGCGAGCTCGCCAAGAAGGGTGTCCTCGTCGACACCGATCCATCCACCCTCTCCGATCGCCAGAAAGGCGCCTTCAAGGACAAGAAGCGCGCCGAAGGCGAGGCCCGCCGCGGCCTCCGCCGCCTCGCCTGGGACGCCTATCGCGAGACCCACATTGCCCATCTCGGCGGCGTCCACTGGGAAGACGACCAGAGCCCCGACAAGCTCGACGTCGACGGCCGCGAAGAGCGCGCCCGGGACAACGACGTCCTCGGGCTCGCCACCCCCGACGACCTCGCCCGGGCCCTCGGGCTCTCCCTCTCCAAGCTCCGCTGGCTCACCTATCACCGCGAGGTCGACACCGGCACTCATTACCACCGCTGGACCATCCCCAAGCGCGACGGCTCCGCCCGCACCATCACCGCCCCCAAGAAGCTCCTCAAGACCGCGCAGCGCTGGGCCCTCCGCCACGTCTTCGACAAGCTGCCAGTCCACGGCGCCGCCCACGGCTTCGTCTCGGCGCGCTCCATCGTCACCAATGCCCGCGTCCACGCCGCGGCCGACGTCGTCGTCAAGATCGACGTCAAGGACTTCTTCCCGACGGTCACCTTCCGCCGCGTCCGCGGCCTCCTCCGCAAAGCAGGCCTGTCCGAGGGCGTCGCCACCCTCCTCGGCCTCCTCGCCACCGAGGCCCCGCGCGACCTCGTCGAGCACCGCGGCAAGGTCCTCCACGTCGCCTCCGGGCCGCGCTCCCTCCCCCAGGGCGCCCCCACCTCACCCGCCATCACCAACGCCGTCTGCCGCCGCCTCGACCGCCGCATGTCCGGCCTCGCCCGCCTGCTCGGCATGCGTTACACCCGCTACGCCGACGACCTCACCTTCTCCCTCAAACAGCCAGTCTCGCCAGCCGCGCTCCAGCCTGGCGGTACCCCCCCACCCGGCGCTGCCCCCCGGCCAGGCGCCGCCGCGTCACCCGCCGCCGCCGCCGCGTCACCCGCCACCGCCGCCGCGAAACAACCCTCCGCCAACTACCGCTCTCCGATTGGCGTGCTCCTGCGCGGCGCGACAACCATCCTCCGCTCCGAGGGCTTCCAGCTCCACCCCAAAAAGACGCGCATCATGCGCGCCGGCTGCCGCCAGTCCATCACCGGCCTCGTGGTCAATCGCGCCCCCGACGGCGTCCCCGCCGCGCGCGTCCCCCGAGACACCGTCCGCAAGCTCCGCGCCGCCATCAAGAACCGCGAGCTCGGCCGCGCCGGCAAAGGCACCGAGTCCATTCAAGAGCTCAAGGGCCTGGCCGCCTTCGTCTACATGACCGATCCCGCCCGCGGCAGGGCCTTCCTCGATCGCCTCGCCCTGCTCGAAAACCAGGCCCCGCCGCCCGCGCTCACCCCCCCTTCGCCCGCCACCCCACCGCCTCCCCCCGGCGCATAGCTCCTCATCTCGTCCAGGCCCGCGCCACCCGCACCACAGGCGACCCCCGGCCACTCCACCGCGGACGCGCGCGGCAAGATCGAGCGCGACGGCGCGAAGGTCACGAGCCCGTGAGCCTCGAACGCAGTGCCAGTCGCGAGCGACGTGCTATGATCGAATGAAGACGCTCCGGGCCAACCCCTCCGTCAATCGTTCATTGCAACCACTGAGCGCAATGGTCGACCGTGACCAGGGGCGGCCCGGTCTGCGCGAACGGAACGTCGCAGGAAATGGGGGAAAGTATCATGAAAACCAGACTTTTGGCCGCTGCCATGCTCGCCTTGGCCATCCCGGCGCTCGCTGTCGTGGGGTGCCATTCCGAGGCCACCTCGCCCGTTGCCCCGGCCGGCCCCGGTCCCGACGAAGCCCTGCACCGGCCCCCGGGCGGCCGCTTCTGCGGTGGCATCGGCGGGTTCCAATGCCCACCGGGCTACGTCTGCGAGGACGATCCCAGCGACGATTGCGATCCGCGCCGGGGCGGCGCCGATTGCGGCGGTATCTGTCTCGAAGACGACGTCGACGAGGACGATTGCCGGTACCCCGTGCGCCGGTACGTCTCGCGCAGCCGCCGGCAGTGCGCCGCCGTGCTGTTCATGTGCGCGGACGGGCTACTCCCGTTCTTCGACAGGACCGGATGTGGCTGCGAAGGCTGCCCCACCTACGGGGACAGCATGGATTGTGGCCCCAGTCGATGTCGTCCGGGACAGTTCTGTTGCAATGAGAGCTGCGGTATCTGCGCCCCCCTCGGGGGAGCGTGCACTCAGCAAGTGTGTGAGTGACCACCGGCCGGGCGCCGCCGAGCACGGGCGTTCGAGGCGCCCCGGGCGCGCCGCCGTTCCCTCGTGGATCCGCGGCAGAATGCCGGCTCCCCGCGCGCCGGCTGTTCTTCGCGGCCGATTCGCGCGATGCTACCGCCGTGGTAACCGACGACCCTCTGGAGCGCTTCGAGCACGATCACGTCGACCTCAACCGCCGAGTGGTGGCCCTCCGGGAGGCCCTCACCGGCGCCACCAACGGTCGGCAGAGCGTCCTCGGCGCCGCTCTCGTGCGCGACCTCGTCACCTTCACCGACGACCTCTTCGACCACTTCGCCCGCGAAGAAGAGGGCCTCTTCCCGTTCGTCCTCGAGCACCTCCCCGGCCTCTTGCCCGCCGTCACCGCGCTCATCCAGGCCCACGATCGCATCTGCGGCGCGGCGAGCCGCCTCCTCGCCCTCGAGCGTCGCGCCGCTCCCGTCCCCGAGAGCCTCGCCCTCGCCTCCGCGATCTTCGCCCGCTTCGAGTCGCAATACGCCGAGCACTCGCGCTACGAGAGCGAGTTCCTGCGCTCGCTCGGCCCCCAGCTCGACGCCCGCCAGCGCGACCAGCTCGCGGAGCTCCTGCGCGCGTTGTAGCCACCACGAAACGGATCGCCGCCCTCCCGAGAGTGCCAGTCCTCCGCCGCTCCCCAGACCACCACGCTCCTCCCCGCCGGCCACGGTCACATCGCCGTGTTGGGCCTGCGAAAGCCCGCCACGTCGGTCGTGAAAGACCTCGAAGACGAGCAGGTCCTCCGGCTGTCGCACGATGACGGCGCGACATGGCAGGACGCACCCGCCCTCCGGATCGGCAATGCGGGCAACGTCCTCCGCATCGAGCCCGACGGCTCGCTCCTGCACATGTACGGGCAGGAAGCCTCCTGCGGCGGCGGCGGCCAGTACCGTGTGCGCCTCGCCCCCGGCGCCGCCGATGTCCCCGCAGCCATCACCGCGCGCGCCCAGGTCGACTCCGGCGGCCGCCTCATCACCATCGCGAGCGGCCACGTCGTGCGCTGGTCCGCCGCCGGCTGGGAAGTCCTCCTCCCGGGCTGACGTCAATCGCATTGGCCCGTCCTCGACGGCGATGAACAGGGCGCTCACCGCGCGGGCTACGCAAAGGGATCCTGGGTCGCCGTGAAGGCGTAGTAGTGCTCGCCGGGGATCGCTCTCCTGGCCTCGATATCGACGAGCCCGGCCTCCCCCATCTGCTCCACGAGCTGCCTTTTTATGGGCAGCGGGCCAAAGCCCGCCGTGCTGCTGCTCCACAGGTCGAGCCGCCGCATTCCCGGCGAGCCGCCCCGGCAACAGGTCGTGATCAGGAGACGGCCGCACGGCCTCAGGAACGACGAAAGTCTCCGGAGTAGCGCCACACGTTCCTCCAGCGAAAAGTAATGGATCGCGTTGTGCAGAGTCACGACATCGAAGCTGGCGCAGCCGCCTCGTTCGCGGACGTCGCCCGCCTCCACGGTGATCCGGTGTTGCATGCCCCAGCGACGAACGGCCTCGCGGGTGACCGCCGCGACAGCCGGCTCGATCTCGATCCCCACCGCCCGCAGCTCGGGGTTCCTCTCGGCCGCGTGGCGCATGCAGGTGCCAGAGCCACAGCCGACGTCCAGCAAGCGCACCGGCCCCGAGCGCGGCAGTGTCCGATCGAGCACCTCGAAGAGGAATGGCTCCGTGACCCGCGACGAGCGGGCGATCAGACGGCCGTCGTGCTCACTCGCATCCCAGAGCTCGCCCCGCTTCAGCCGCCGGGGTGTCTCGACGATCAAACGTTGATGAAAACAGGCCACCTCCTCGACCAGCGCCGCCACGTCGTCGTTCTCGCCCTCGGCCAGCGCGCGAGACAGAACCCCCTTGATGCGGTATCCCGCGGGCCCCCGCTCGAGCTCGCCCAGCCGCACTCCCAGGTCGAGCCACGCATAAAGCGCATCGTGGCCCGAAGGCTCCGGCGAAAGCTCGGCGGCGAGACGGTCGAAGGGCAGGGGCCCGCCCGCCAGCAGCGCCAGGAGGCCCGAGGAAGCCGCCGAAGCGACGAAGCTCATCCGGTAAAAAGGGTCGAAGAGACTCGTCACCTTCCAGAGCAGCCGGAGCCGGCCGCGGCGCGAGAGCGAGATCGCGGTGCGGAGATTCACGTCCTGCAATGCCTCGATCCGGAGCGAGCCGGCGGTGCGCCGTGCTGTTCGCCTGCGGCTTCGCGACCAGGCTCCCAGCTCGCCATGACGCCGTCGCGCGTGCTCGCGGAGGAGAAGTCGAGCCCGGCGAGCTCGCCGAGGCGGTCGAGAAACGGCCGGAACAGCTCCTCGTGGAGCGAGGGGCCGAACGCGTCGCGGTCGTACACGACGAGGATCCGCAGGCGGTCACGGAACGTCGAGAACACGAAGAGCAGCTCGGCGGGGAAGAAGAGCTGCGGAAACGTCACGTAATCGACCACCTCGGCGTCGCCGAGCCACGTGAGGCGCGACAGTCACCGTGGCCGTCGCAGAGCCGCTTCATCATCTCTTCAATGGCGGAGAGGTAGCAACCCGTGGACGGGTCCGGACTGGGAATCATGATGACTCGATACGCAAACGCGTGCTCGGCCGGTCGAGCCCCGGTCGAAGATATGGGTGCTCGACGGGAATTTGCCCAGTATGCTCCAGCGCGCCTCGCCGGCAACCGGCGTGAAGCAAAATGGCTCTCGTGATTCGATTGCCGCAGAATATTTTCGTGTTTGAAGACACGCAGGCTGGTTTGATGGCCCCCCCCCGGAGACCCCCACGCCCACCGCTTATCGAACGGCAGCTTCAGAACCGGCTCCTCACGTCCTCGATCTTCGCGCGCCCGGCCTCGTCTTCATCGCTCTGGCCGAGCTTCTCTTCAATGCGCGTGATCGTCGCCCTCGGCTCGCCCGTTTCAAAGCGGTCGGGAAGGGGGCTCTCCTTCGGTCCTAGCTCGCCTCCGGAAAGGGACATCTACCGCAACCTGGCATTCGGGCCTCTCTGACTGGCCTGTGACCCTTGCGGGCGCACGGATTCCAATGGATCGTTCGAGTGGGGCTGTCAGCCCGGGTCGATGCGCTGGACCGAGCCGCCGTGATCGACCACGTAGACCTCGCCGCGGCCGTCCTGGCCGAACGAGGAGATGTTTCCGAGCTCCTCGCTGACACCGTCGACGATCACGGGCGTGTCGGCCACTCCCGCCGCGTAGCGCACCGTCCAGACGCGCGAGCTGCAGTAATCACCATAGAAGTAGGCGCCGCGCAGCCAGGGGATGGCGGAGCCGCGGTAGACGTAGCCGGCGCTGACCGAGCAGCCCACGCCGTGGTCGTACTCTGCAATCGGCTCGGTCCACGGCCCCGGGTCGGGGGCGCAGGCGTTGGCCGCGTGGTCGTGTTTGCCCTCGCGGAACGGCCAGCCGAAGTCCTGAGCAGTGGCAGGCGTGGTGGGCACGACGCTGATCTCCTCGTATTGGTTCTGGCCGACGTCGCCGATGTAAAGGTCGCCGGTGCACAGATCGATGCTCGTGCGCCACGGGTTACGAAACCCGACGTGGTAGGGCTTGCCAGTGGGATTGCCGGGCGCGGCGGGGTAGCCCTCGGCGTCGGGAACGCCGTTCACGTCCAGCCGGGTGATCTTGCCCAGCAGGTTGTTCAGGTTCTGAGCGTCGCACTCGGGATCGTTCTGAGTGCCGCCGTCGCCGAGAGCAATGTAGAGGAAACCATCGTGACCAAATTCGATCGAGCCGCCGTTGTGGTTCGATTGCGCGGTGGGGTGCTTGACCACGAGCTGGACGGGGGTCGGATCGCCGATGAGCGGGTCGGCCGACCGCTTGAACTCCATGATGGTGGAGTCCCCGCCGCCCTTGGCGCTGTAATGGAGGAAGAAGCGCCCGTTATCCTTGTAGCCGGGGTGGAACGCGAGCCCGAGCAAGCCCTGCTCGCCGCCGGTGATGAGCAGGCTGGCAACATCGATGAACGGGGTGGGGAGCACGGCGCCGTTCTCCAAAATCAAGACCTTGCCGCCCTGCTGCACGATGTAGAGGCGGTCGGGGTTGTCGGGTGCCGACTTGGCGAGCACCGGGGAGTTGAGGCTGGTGGCGACCGGCGTGAGCTTGAGGGGGCCGGGATTGCCGCTCGGGGCGGTGCAATCGTGGAAGGCCTCGCCCCCGCCGCCGGTGCCGCCCGACGAGCTGGTGCTGCCGCCGGTGCCGCCGGTGCCGCCCGACGAGCTGGTCGTGCCGCCGACCCCGCCGACACCGCCGACACCGCCGGTGCCGCCCGAGCCACCCGTGCTCGCGGTGGAGCCGCCCGTGGAGGTCGTGGTCGAAGTGGAAGACGTGTTCGTCTGGTCGTCGCCGCACCCGGCGGCGAAGCCCCCCAACCCGCAGAGCACCGAAATAAGCCCGAATGTGCGCTTGATCATGGACGCCAATCTAGAGCCATTGCCGTCCTTCGTGCCGAGGAATCGTCCGGAGCCCGTCGGATCGATCGGTCGGGGGACACCCCGGCGACAGGGCCTCAGTCGAAATGCTCGACGTCCGCCGGTAGGCCTGCCCAGGCGTGCCGCCTCGCCTCGTAGACGGAGACCTTTGGCGCCGGGAACGTGGGATCGGCGAACGCGCCCACCGCGACGGCAATGGCGTCGGGGACCGCCTCCAACTGGTAATAGACCGTCGAGCCACAGTCCGGGCAAAAGTGGAACGTGATGCGATTGCCGCTGTCCGCCGTGCGGACGTAGTGCGTGGAGCGCCCCACGACGGCGATCTTCTCGCGCGGAAAGCGCGCCTGGACACCGAACGTGCTCCCCGTCCGCCGCTGGCAATCAAAACAATGGCACATCGAAATCCGGATGGGCTCGCCCTCGGCGGTGAGGGTGAGCTGTCCGCAGCAGCAGGCAGCACGGCGAGTCGTCATGGTTGTCCTCCAGCTTGCACGTTCCCGGGATACCCCGGGACGACGTCCGCTCGCACCATGGATGACGCCAGGGCGACCGGGACGGGGTGTGCGCGTAGCGAGTCGCGCACACCCCGCCCCGGGCGACCGCCATTGTTCATTGCCGCGCCACGGGCCGCACGACCTCGGCGTTCAGGATGCGGCTGAGCTTCTCCGCGCCGTGCTCGTTCATGTGATCGGCGTCACGAAAGTCTGCCGCGTCGAAGCGCGGGTCGGTGAGGTAATCGCGGTAGACGATGCCGTGGCTTTCGGCGAGCTGCTCGAAGGCGTCGACCGACCGCTTGCGCGCCACGGGATCCATCTGGTCCGAGTAGGTGTGGAACACCGGCGTCACGACGATCGCGCCGTGGATTTGCCGCGCGGAAAGCCCGCGGAACAGCTCGTCGAGGTGGCCGCGGTTCGCCTCGAAGTATTCCGGGCGCATCATGCGCTTGTGGAAGAGCACGCGCTTCGCCCCCGAGGCAAAGGTGAGCGGCTCGGACGGGGCGTTGCCGTCGGCGTGGGCCCACCCGGACGGCGAGATGGGATCGGCCACGCTGTTGCGAAAGCCGTGGAGCGCGAGCTCGAACGCCTTCTTCGGCGTGTAGAGCGCCAGAAGGCTCCAGCGCCGGGTATCCGTCAGGGAGGTCTCTTCCGGCAAGGGGACACCCATGAAGTGGTGGTAATGAAACGCCCGCCAGCTCTCCTGCGAGGCTTCGAGGCGGGTCTCCATGGCGTGGAACGCCGGACAGACGATCACCAGGCTCAGCCGCGGAAGCCGCTCTGCCGCTTGCCTCGCGAGATAGGCGTTGTACCGGACGGGCTCGCTCACGTTGGCGAGGTTGAGCGTGTGCTCGTCCATGAATCGTGGATTGATGCCATAAAAGGCGTTCGATGCGCCGAGCACGAGCGTCTCGACCTGTGGCTGCTGCTCTTCGAGCAGGCGCTGCTTGATCGTGTAGCTGTTGGGCATTGCCCGGAGCTCGACCTCGAACCACCCGGCGAGGGCGGCGAGAGGCAAGAGGAACAACCCAATTTTGACGACCAGACGCAACGTAGCTCCGATGTTCTATGAAAATTGCCGGTGAAACAAGCTAGAACTGCATGTAAATGAACGTCTGCTGCACGAGCGGTCCGAACACCAGGATCATCAGCGCCAGCGCGTAATAGACAAGCCAGCGTCCCCACGCGGGGCTCCGTGCTTTCCAGCGCTGCAATCGGCCGCTGCGGTGGGCGAAGTGAATCGCCTCCATGACCCCCACCAGCCCCAGCGCCGAGAGGAGCAAGCCCGGGGAGGCGCCGACGCGCACGAGATCGTTCAGCGAGGCCCGCGGTCCCGACCAATGGAACAGATCGCGGATCAAGCGCCAGGCATCGCTCGCGCTCTTCGCGCGAAAGACGATGAACGACAGGACGACGAGGTGGAACGTCAAAAGCGGCGCGAGCCAGCGGCGGGGCCCGGCCAGCCTCGGACGTGTCTTGTAGAACTGGTTCCGCCGTCGCAACGTGAGCGCGGACGCGGACATGTAGACCGTCTGGACGGCGGCAAAGAGCGGGAAGTTCGAGCTGACTCCGTGCCACAGGCTGATGGCCAGCATGTTGATCGCGATCGCGACGACAAGCCCGATATTGCCCCAGTTTCGCAGGGCGATCCTGAGCGGCGCGAAGAGATAGTCACTCACCCACGAGGTCAGCGTGATGTGCCACCGCCGCCAGAACTCCTGGATGTTCGGGGCGTAATACGGCGCGTCGAAGTTCTGCGGCGTGCGATGCCCGAAGACCCGCCCGAGACCGATGACGAGGTCCGTCAGGCCGGAGAAGTCGGCGTAGATCTGGATCGCGAAGAGGTACGCCGCGATCAGGATGGTCGCGCCGTGGTGCTGGCCGGCGTTGTCGAACACCGAGTCGACGATGGGCGCGATGCGCTCCGCGACGGCGAACTTCTTGAAGAGCCCGAAGAGGATGTAGCGCAGACCGCTCGTCACCATCGCCGCGTCGAAAGGCGAGCGCTCCATGGCGCCAATCTGCGGCAGGAAGGTCCGCGCCCGCTCGATGGGGCCGCTCAAGATCTGCGGGAAAAACCCGACGTAGAGCGAGAAGTTGCGGAGGCTCGGCTCGGGCTCCAGCTTCTCCCAGTAGACGTCGACCAGGTAGCTTACCAGCTTGAACGTGTAATACGAGATGCCGATCGGGACGGCGAGCGAAGCCATGCGCGAGAGCAGCCCGCCGCCGGCCGAGCCGGCGCCCCCGAGCAATGGAAAGGCATACTTGAACGCAATGAGAAGCGTGAGCGAGGCCCCGACACCGAGCGCCAGCGCGCGCCGTTTGGCACCCTCCTCCGGGCTCATGGCAATGTGCAGCCCGAGCCGGTGCACGATGACGGTGATCGTGAAGAGCAAGCCCGCGTAGGGGATGCTCCAGGTGGCGTAGAAGAGATAGGAACAGGCGAGGAGGACGTCCGGCCGGAGCCGCGAGGGAACGAGGTAATAGGCACCTGCCGCCAGCGAGAAGAACAGGGCGAAGATGGCGGAGGTGAAGACCACTACCCGGCCTTGCGCGCAATCAAGCTCACGAAGTCACCCACGTTGTTCAGGCCCGCGATCTCCTTCGTCGTGAACCTCACGCCGAAGGCCTTCTCCACGGCGACAACGAGGTTGACGTGGGTGAGCGAGTCCCAGCCGTCGACGTCTCGCGCCGTCATCGCGTCGCGGATTTCGAGCGTGTCGTCGTCGAAGATGTCGCGGAACACCCCGTTGAGCTTCGTGCGTGCGTCGTCGTGATTCATGGCTGGTTACCTCTGGTGCTCTCGTCGATCGGAGGGTTCAGGAAGCGGAACACTTTCGCCGGACCGCCGGCGATCTCTAGCCTCCATGCCAGGCGTTCTACAAGTCGTTCGGCCAGGCGGCCGCCGCGCAGGTCTGCGCCAAGGGCGGCTCAGCGACACCTTGCGGAGCCGCTACGCGTCGGGCATCGTGCCGCCGCCGCTGCCGCGTGGAGCTCCTCCGATGCCTCTCGAAGACCTCGTGGCCACACGGCCGCAGCTAGATTCGTTCGTGTCCGAGCTGCTCGCGGTGTGGCCCGAGCACCGCGCCTTCGTCGAGACCAGCCTGGGGACCCACGGCGCCGGGCAGCTCGATCGTCTCGACCAGCTCGCCGGACAGATCTCGACGCTGGCCGCCGACGATCGCGCCGGCTGCTTCGAGGACTACCGCTGGACCTGCGAGCGCCTCCTCGAAGAAGAGCTGCACTTCCGTCGCAGCGGGGCGTACCGCTGCGGCTCGTTCGCCGAGGCCGTGGCAACGGTCTACTCGAACGCGCCGTTCATGAAGCGGTACGTCTCGGGCTTGCTCGTGTCGCAGCTTCTGTGGGCGAACCACGCGGCGGCGTTTCTGCATTTTTGCAGCGCGTTTCTGCCGGCGCTGCCCGACAATTATTCCTTGCTCGAGGTCGGTCCCGGCCACGGGCTCTTCCTCGCCCAGGCCGCCAAAGACCCTCGCGCAGCCACCGTCGCCGGCTGGGACGTGAGCGCGGAGAGCGTCGAGCAAACGCGCCGCTCGCTCGCTCGCCTGGGCATCACGCGGCCCGTCGAGCTCGCCGTGCGCGACGTGCTCGCGCCGCTCGCGACCGGCGCGCTCCAGGGCGAGCGCTTCGATGCGATCGTGGTGAGCGAGGTCCTCGAGCACCTGGAGGATCCGGCTCGCGCCGTGCGGTCGCTCGCGGCAGCGCTCGGGCCGCGCGGGCGGCTGTTCGTGAACATGCCGATCAACAGCCCTGCGCCGGATCACATCTACCTTCTGCGCACCCCGGACGAGGTCGCCACGCTGCTGAGGGAGAGCGGGCTCGACGTGATCGACTTCGTGTCGTTACCGATGACGGGGTACACGCTCAAGCGGGCTCTCAAGCTCGGTGTCACGGTGAGCTGCGTCGCCGTCGCGACACCGCGGGTGGGGGGTAATTAGCGCGAGAATTTGAATCGCGGAACGACCGGCGCTTCGCCGCACGGTTCATCGCGTGAATGGCCGCTCCACGATTCACGGACCCGCTCCAGCGACAAGCGGGCGCAGGTCGCCGCAGCTCGCTACGTTGCGAACGCCTCCCAGACCTCCACCTCGCCCGGGGCTTCGGGGCTCGAAAGAAGGTGTCGTGTGAGGCTCGCGGCCACCGTCTCCACCGGCGTCGCGTCGCCGCGATCGAGGGGTGTGCTGGTGAGGTCGGTGAGCATGCGCGGCGGGCGGGCGATGATCGTGCGCACCCGCGGGTGCTGGCGGGCGGCCGAGCGCGCGATGCCTTCGAGCGCGCACTTGGCGGCGACGTAATGCGGCCACTCTGCCGGCGGGGCGGTCACCGCCTGCGAAGAGATGACCACGAGGGCGCCCTCCGCGCGTTGTACGAGGTCCAGAAGATGGGCCATTGGCACGGTGGCCATGGCAATGCTCTCGGCGATGTAGGTATTGATTCGCTCGACCGCGGCTGGCTCGATCGACAGGCCGCGCAATGGCGGACAGGCATTGCAGATCAGGAGATCGAGTCGGTCTCCACGGCGTAGCACGGTCTCGCGGACCTCGGCGCACCACGCGGGATCGCGAGCGTCGCCGCGAACGGTCACGAAGGTGCCCCCACGCGCGGCGATTCGCGCGCCGAGCGCCTCGATTTCGGCATGGGCGTGGAGGTAGCTGCCGAGCACCGTGCAGCCTTGCGAAGCGAGCGCCTCGGCGAGCCACGCGCCGAGACCGCGGCTGGCGCCCGTCACCAGCGCGAGCTGACCTTCCAGACGCCGGGAGGCCGGCAGCAGCAAATCGAGCGCTTCGGGCGCCGAGCGGGCGACAAGCGGGCGAACGAACACCGACGCCGTGACGTCGGCGAGAGATGCCGGCGGCGCGGTGAAACTGGACACGAGCGTGAGCAGCGAGAACCGCGGATCGAACGACTCCACGCGGGTGTGGTGCGTGAGCGTCTCGACCGCGCCGCCCGCGGATGGCGGGGATGCCTTCGCCAGTGTGCTGTGCGTCAGTGTCTCGACCGCGGTGGCCGCGGGTTTTGGAGCGAAATCGGCGCGAATGGCGGACAGCAGCGCGCGCGTTCCGGGCAGCTCCATTCCCGTGAGGTAGCTTGTTGCGAGCAGGGTCGCTGCCTGGGCTGCCGGCAACCCGCGCGCATCGAGATCGAGGCGCTCGCAGAGCGACGCGAAGGCCGCCGGGTGCGGTGCGTACGAGCCTGTGAGCTCCCTCTCTTCGAGCGCCGGCGGATCCGCTAGCTCGAACGGAACGGTTCGAGAGCGCGCGCCGCCGGCAGGCCAGATGCACGCGGTTGGCTCTGCCCGCGGACCATAACGAGCCGACAACCGAAGGACAGCCCGCCGGCCGTCGAGCACGCGGGCCTTCGCCCGGTCGGCTGTCTCTTGCACGACCTCGACGTCGTAGCGGACTGCGAGGAACATCGGCCCCAGGAAGTCCACGGAGAGCTGCTCGATCTGCTGGTCCGGTCGGGGGCGCAGGCGGGACAGACACTCGAGCAGACCGAGGACGCCGAACACGACCCGCGCTCCGTAGGCCGTCTTGCGCGCATATCCCTCGGACATGTGCAGCGGATTGACGTCGTGGCTCGCGAGCGCGAAGACCTCGAGCGCGTCCGCATTGAATCGAAGCTCCATGGTCGCGAACCTCTACGACGCCGGGGCCTTTGAAGGGACGGTCGCGCCGGAGCCGTCGCCCTGGGTCGCGCTCCCGGCGGATGAGCCGTCCGGGGCCTCCAGCGCCTGCATCTGCACGGCGCGCGGAACATAGGCGGCCACGGCCAGCCGAAAGGTCACCCTCCCGCCGGCGTCTTCATTGATCTTCTCGAAGCCGAGCTGCGAATAGAAGTCCTTGACCATGGCGTTCTTCGCCGTCGGAACATAAGACCCCACGACCTCGTCGGCCCCGCGCGCCCGCGCATGAGCGAAGATCTGGTTCATGGTGTATTGCTCGACGCCCCGCTGGAGCACCCGGCAGCTCATGAGATACTCGTCGATGACGACCTTGCGCGGCTCGTGCCGCAGCACCACCACGGAGATGAGCCCGTAATTGCCGAAACGATCTTGCAGGGACACGCAGATCGGGTGGTAGCCCTCCCGATCGAGCATGAACGCCTCGCACTGGGCCTCGGTGTACCTTCTGGTCGCGAGGTTCCATTGATTGCTCCGTTGAATGAGCTGGGCAATCCGCGGCAGGTTGAACGGATCGAACCGCGCGAGGAGCACCTTCATGTCCAGCGAGCGGAGATAGTCGTCCAGGTTCTCGAAGCGCTGCTTCGCGTCCGCCCTCTGCGCCTCTTCCCGGTACAGCTCGCCGCGCTGCTGGTCGAGCGCCGAGTGCGACGTCGCCTCGAAGAGGTTGAGCTCCGAGAGGCACTTCACGTACTCCGACGGCTCCTCGGGGAGCTCGGGGACGATCACGTCCGGCAACATCTCGCGCACCAGGTTCCGCTCGAACGGGTTGTCGTCGAGAAAGACCATCGCGTCGAAGCCGATGTTCAGCGCGTCTCGAATGGCCTGGATGTTGTTCGCCTTGTTGTCCCAGTTGGCCTTGAAGACGGTGATGTCCGTCTCGCGCAGGACCATCTCCGGGTGCTCGCGAAAGACCCGGAGCGCGGTGTCGTGGTTGTTCTTGCTGCAAACGGCCAGCAAAATCCCCCGCCGCGACAGCTCCAGCACGAATTGCTGAAAGTGGTGGAACGCCTCGCCGTCGCCGAGGTGCCCGAGCCGGATGCCGTCCATCCCGTCGTCGCCGATCACGCCGCCCCACACCGTGTTGTCGAGATCGAGCACGACACACTTGACCCCACGGCCGAGCTGCGACGCGACGATGTCCGTGATGTTGGCGGCGAGCCGGGGAAGGTGCTCCAGCGCACAAGGGCTCTTCGCCAGCGTCCAGAGCTTCTCGTCGAGCCAGGCGCCGCGTCCGACGTACGACGCCAGCGCCTCGACGTCATTGATCAGGACGTGAGGATATCCGCGGCTCCTGGCCGCCAGGGAATGGTTGAGCGTCTGGACCTGCGCATGGAGCGACGCGGGGACCTTGTGGTCGTAGTTGCCAAAGAGCCGCTCGATCGGCGCGACGAAATTGCTCTGGAGGACTGTCGCGCCCGAGTGCGACTTGATGCCCTCCCACAACGCGACGATCCTGGCGAGCGCCTCGTCGGCGAACGTGGCTTTGTCGCCCGGGTGCGAGTAATACCGGGCCTTCAAGCCTCCGATGGAGTGCAGGAGGACGACCACGTCGGGCTTGAACGCGTAAAGCTCCGAGCCCGGATTGAACACCTCGGACTCGATGGTATCGAAGCCCGCCTCGAACACCTCGGCGTGGATGCCGGCGTCGTGCAGGAGAACCCGGAGCAACGTGACGAGCTGCTGTGACGCCGCGTCGGACAGGACCGCCAGCCGGACGGTCTTCCCGCAAGATTTCGCGTCCAGCCGTTTCGCGCGCTTGATGAGCTTGAAATAGTCCAGCTCGCCGGGGTGGACTCGAATCACGTCATTGCTCCGCAGGTCGTCTCAAAAGGGGGCGCGAATCCTGGCATGCCCGCGAAACATTGACAAGAGCGACAGTCCGTCGGCCGGATATCGATCTGGTCAGTGAGGTGATCGAGCCCTGCCGCAGAGAGTGTCGCGGGGAGCAGGGTCGAGGGGAGCAGGACGGACGTGGCGGTGCCGTTCTGCGGCGTCTTTGGCTCGGGCGGTGATGCCGCGCCGGAGACGGCGGCGCGGTCGATGGAGCGAGGTGACCGGCGCACGGCGAGGCGCAAGCGGAGCATGCAACGTCCGCCGGACCCCGGCGCCGCGCGCGAGGAGGGGTCGTGCGCCTCGACCCGGCCGCCCCCGTGCGTTTCGCGATTTCGTGTTACGCTGAACGCATGGCAACCGCGCCCGTGCTGCGCCGAAAACCCGAGGCCCGCGCCGAATCCGTGGAGGATCTCGTCGAGAAGACGATGGGCGGGCTCGTGCGCGTGCCGAGCTTTCAGCGCGGCCTGAACTGGCAGGCGAAAGACGTGGTCGGCCTCCTCGACAGCGTCTATCGTGGCTATCCGATTGGTTCGCTCCTGCTCTGGAAACGGCCTGCCGAAGCAACACGCATCTCCCTCGGTCCTCTCACGATCGAAGCGCCGGAGACGTCGTCTGCCTTCTGGGTTGTCGACGGACAGCAACGGTTGACGGCTCTTTCGGCGAGCCTTGCTCGACCGATGCCCCTCCCGTCCAGGCCCGTGGATCCGTACGTCGTCTATTTCGACCCGCAGAACGAGCAATTCCATTCGCCGCCGAGCGGCGGCAACCTTCCGACGACCTGGGTGGCAGTGCCGCTCCTGCTGGATGCCACACGCCTGAGCGAGTGGCTCCTCGAGTGGCCGCATCAGCGCGAGGCTCACCTGCGAGGCGTGTTGTTCGAAGCCGGTGAGCGGCTGCGCGAGTACCCGGTGTCTCTCTACATCGTGGACAGCGACGACGAGGTCGTTCTGAGAGAAATATTCTTTCGCGTGAATAGCTCGGGTCAGCGCCTGGAATGGGAAGAGATCCACGAGGCGTTATTCGCCCAGGCCGGGAAGGCGCCCTCCTCGCTCGACAGCCTGGGCGATGCGCTCGGCGAGCTGGGCATGGGCCGGATCGAGAACGACGCGCTCCTTCAATGCCTTCTGGCGCAGCGCGGTCTCGACGTCACCTCGAGTCTGGCGGAGCATCGCCGGCGCGATCCCGACGTGTTGCGCGATGCCGTGCCCGAGGCCTTGCCGCCGCTCCGCCGCGCGCTTTCGTTCCTCCGTCGCGACGCCGAGATACCGCATGTGCGGCTCTTGCCGCGTGGGCTGCCGCTGGTGATCTTGACGCGATTTTTTGCCCTTCATGCCGAGCCGAACGCGCGTACGCGGGGGTTGCTCACCCGCTGGGTCTGGCGCCTGTTCGCGAAAGTGGGCAGCTTCGACGAGCGGACGATGCTGCGCAAGGGGGTTCGTGCCATGGCTGCCGGGACCGAAGAGGACAGCGTTCAGGAGCTACTCAAGCTCGTTCCCGTGCTTCCCAGGCCATCGTTCGTCATGCCACCCAGTTACGACGCGAGGGCCGCCGCGAACCGCATCGTCCTGGTGGCGCTCGCCGCGCTTCGGCCCAGGCATCTCGTGACGGGAGAGCTGCTCGACATCGCGGGATTGGTGGAGGGACAACAGGCGGAAGCGTTTCGCGCCATCGTCACGAACGCCGGATCCAATGCTGCCAAGACGGCAGCCAACAGGATCATACATCCGGGCGAGATCGCGATCGGGCAAGCGCTCCGTGAACGGACCCACGAGGGGCGGGTGCGCGACGAAGTGCTCGCTTCCCATGCGATCGGGCCGGTGGCCGCGGAGGCGCTGGCTCGAGGTGACACGGCCGGATTCCTTGCCTGTCGGCACGATGACGTGACGACCCTGGTGAACGAAATGTGTGAGCGCCTGGCCGCATGGTCTCACAGCGACCGACCGTCCATCGCTCATCTGCTTGCGGGGTCTCGGACGCAGCCGTGACAGCCCAGAGCCTCGATGTCTTTCTGGGCTTGGTGCTCGTGGGCCACCTCCTCCGAGAGGAGGGCGCGCGCACGACGTTCGTCATGGCCGAGAGCTATCGGCGAATGCCCCGGCGCCCCGTCCTCAGCCAGTCATTCGAGGACGACCTGCAGAGGCGTTATCGAAGCAAACCCGGTAAGCTGCCGGCGTTTTTCGCCAACCTGCTGGCCGAGGGCGTCCTGCGGGAGGTCGTGGAGGCGCAAAACCTTCTCCTTGGGGGCGACGACTTCGCGTTCTTGTCGCACGTCGGCGGCGACTTGCCGGGCGCCGTCGTGGTGCGGCCCGGCGAACAGGTCCCCACGGATACCGCGCCGACCACCGGGGAAGAAAACGAAGAGAGCGCTCCGGCGCCTGATTCTTCGGAAGACGGGATGCGCTTCTCGCTTGCCGGCGCGCAGCTCAAGTTTTCCATGATTCGAGACAGAGGGCGGTTCACATTGCCTGGGCGCGACAGGACCGGGCAATGGATTGTCAAAGTCGCCAGCTCTCGCTGGAATGGGTTGCCCGAGAACGAGCACACCGTGCTCGAGTGGGCACGCGCGGCTGGCTTTGATGTCCCCGAACAACATCTCGTCCTTGCCGACCACCTTCGCGGGCTGCCGGCCGGGTACCTGGACAGTGGATCGCTCGCATTCGCCATCCGGCGCTATGACCGCGAGGGACAGCGCCGGATCCATCAGGAGGACCTGGCCCAGGTCGCAGGGCTCTTGCCGGAGCTCAAGTATCGTCACTATTCCTATGCTCAATTGGGGGCCTTGATGAAGGCGTTCGGCGCCTTTGACGAGTTTGTGCGCCGGCTCGCGCTCGTCATTGCAAGTGGCAATGCGGATGCTCACCTGAAGAACTGGTCGCTCTTGTACCCCGACGGCATCATGGCCCGGCTTTCGCCCCTCTATGATCAGGTCTCCACCGTTGCCTGGCCGAGCATCGAGCGCAGGCTTGCCTTGAAGGTGGTGCACAAGAAGAATTTCGCTCAGATCGACGAGGCGGAAATGTTGGCGCTGGCGCACCAGTGTCAGGAGCCTCCGGCGCGCGTCATGGACATCGTCGGCCACACGCTGGAGCAGCTGGCGGCCGCCTGGCGGAAAGGCTCGGAAAGCTGGCCAATGCTGGAAGAACACCGCTTCTCGCTGTACGAGCACTGGCAGCGAGTGCCTCTGTTGAGACAGCACGGGTTCGACAAGCTGGGCAACCGATCCATTCGAGACGACCACGCCGACCGCGGGGGTCACAATGAGGTTCGTGGTCGCGGCTCCCGGGTCAGGGAGTCTTCCATCGCACGGCTGAGGTCGGCGACCTCGGCACAGCGGCGCCGGACCTCGGCTCTGTGATGCGAAGACCTCAGCGCAGGGATGCTCGAATCTCAGCGTTGAGGTCTGACCTCTCTGGCCAGAGATGCAGGCTCTCTGCGCTGAGGTCTCGGGACCCGTGGTCTGAGGTCTTGGCATCCCTGGTCTGCGGTCTGGGACCTCAGCTCTGAGGTCTGAGACCCCTGCTCTGAGGTCTGGGACCCTTGCTCAGAGGTCTGGGACCTCAAAGCCGAGGCTCCGCCAGGGGGGTGGGTGACGGTTTACCCAGGGCTGACCGGTGCCCACCCTGCGCGATGGCGGCGGGGGTCATGTTCCCGTGACACTTCGGGAATTCTCCGAAGTAGCAGGATTTCGGCGGCGTCCGGTTCGGGACATTCAGCGTCGCGGGGCGTCGGTACGGCGATTGCTGTGGGGCGCCTCATGCGAAGTAACCGGTTCCTTCAGCCTGCGTGGCTTGTTTTGTCGATGGTGCTCGTGTCCGGGCTTGTCGTGACGGGTTGTGCGGCGGGGCCGGTGGACGAGGGCGATGCCGACGACGGGGACGGGGAGATGTGGGACGAGGGGCCGCCGGACGGTGAGGATATCGGCGGGACGACCTCGGGCGTGGGCAGCGCGCCGAAGTTTCAGCTCCCGTTCCCGTGCAATCAAGTCTGGTCGGGACAGACACGCACGAACCACAGCCCGGTCAACTCGGTCGATTTCAATCGCACCGACGACCTCGGCGACACCGTCGTCGCGGCCTCGGCCGGCAAGGTCACCCGCGTCGAGAACGAGGGGAACACGAGCTACGGACGCTGGGTCGAGATCGACCACGGCAATGGCTACCGCACGCGCTATGCGCACCTCAGCGCGCAGTCGGTCAAGGTCAATCAGAGCGTGAGCCAGGGCCAGAAGATCGGCGCCGTGGGCAACACCGGCGGCTCGTCGGGCGCCCACTTGCACTACGAGGTGCGCGCCAACGGCGTCGCCATCAAGCCGGTGTTCAACGGCTCGACGGCCTTCTTCTTCGGCACCAAGAGCTACACGAGCAAGAACGCGTGCGCCGCCGGCGGCGGTGGTGGCAGTAACCCCGGCGGCGGCGTCACTGGCACCGTGAACACCAGCGGTCCCGACCTCACGGTGCGGGCCAAGCCGACCGCGAGCAGCGCGGCGGTCGGCTCGGTCGGCGACGGCGACAAGGTCACCATCACCTGCCAGGTCAAGGGAACGTCCGTGACAGGCACCTACGGCACGACGACGCTGTGGGATTTCGTCGGCGAAGGCTACGTCTCCGACGCGTACATCTCGACAGGCTCCGACGGCCAGGTCGCGCCGACCTGCAAATAACATCCAACGCTTTGGGGGGAAGAGCTTTCCGGGCCTTTCGCGGGACCGTCGGGCCTGCTCCACCGCGTGGCGACAGCCTCGCTGGACGGTGGCTCGTCATCCGTCCTGGAGACCAAATTACCTGGAGAGACGTCCGGGGGACCGATTTCTGCGGCGCAGGAGCAGCCCGAGCAGCCCGGCCACGGGCCACAGACTGCCAGTCTCGCCGTCGCCGCCGTCCGCGGTCCGGCAGCCACAACCACCGTCGGCCCCGGGGCCATTGCCATTGCCACCCGTTCCCGAGCCATTGGCGTTGCCGCCCACTCCGCCCGCGCCGCCGCTGCCACCAGCACCTCCATTGGAAGCATTGCCCCCGCCGCCCGCGGCCCCACCACCGCCGGCACCCGCGTCTCCTGCCGAGCCGCCTGCTCCGCCGGCGCCTGTCGAAGTGGTGGGTGGCGCAATGAACGGGACGAGCGTCTGGCGGGAGAGCGTCTCGGTGAGCAATGGCGCGCCGGCGCAGGCCTCGTAGCCGTAGGACCAGGTGGAGAAGGCATAGAACGAGGTGCCAATCGGGGCCTCGTCGACCTCGAGCACGACAGTGACGGAGCGAGTCTGGCCGGGGGCGAGATCGCCTTCGTCGACGCCGTTCGTGAGGGCGGCTGTGTCGACGGGGGCACCGCCGATGTCGCCGGGGGAGCCGTCGGAGGCGACCGAGACGAGGGAGGTGCCCTTGGGGGGCGGGAGCTTGAAGGCGACGTTTTTGGCGACCACCTGGCCGTCGTTTTTGAGCGTGGCGGTGAGGGTGAGGGTGTCGCCGAGCGTGACCTCGGGGGGTGACGCTTCGAGCTCGGTGCCGGCGGTGCTGAAGTCGGGGGCGTTCACGTCGATGGCGAACGCGGCGAGGACTGGCATGTACGAGTCGCCGGTGGTGATGGTGCGGAGCACGGCGGATTTCTGGCTCTGGACGAGCTGGCCGGCCTGCGAGCTGAGCGGCACGGTGGTGACGTCCCAGCCCTGGCGGCCGCCGGCGATGTTGGTGCCGGCGGCGGCGTCGTGGTTTTTGTCGCCGAAGGTGCCCTGGGTGTCGAGCTGGCCTTTCTCGTCGTTGAGCTGCGAGCAGAAGAAGTTGTCGGCGGGGTTGTTGGGCCCGGAGAGCTGTACGAAGGTGCTCGCGACGGTCGGCGCGATGAGGAGCTGATCGCCCGTCAGGTTCGCGTCGCCCTCGATGGTGCTCACGATCGCGGTGCCCTCGACGGTGCCGGCGGGCGGCGCGCAGAAGCCGTTCACGACGTAGTCTTGCTGGCTGTCCTCGTCGACGAACGAGCCGCCGATGAACACGCTCAGGTTGCGGGTGGGCGCGGTCTCGTCGCGGTAGGCGACGATGAGGGTCCAGCCGGCGGCGTTGAGGCTGTTGATGTTGGTGTCCTGGGTCGCGGGCACGCCGGAGACCGTGTACGTGCCTGCGCCCGCGCTCTTCACGAACGCCGTGACGTCGGCGGAGCGCAGGTAGTATTTGACGGCGAAGTTGGTGGCGGCGATGGCGTCGACGGTGAGCGCGGTGGCGGGGTCGGGCGCGACGTTCATTGTCGCGGCGCCGAACGCCAGCGAGACGGCGTTCCCGAGCGACGCGCTGACGTTCTCGGCGCCGTACTGGTAGCTGCCGCCCCACAGCAGCTCGGCGTAGAGCACGCTGACCTCGGAGGGCAGTGACAGGACGGCGGCGGAGCCGTTCTGTTGCCAGTCGTAGGTGGTGTACGCGGGCCACGGATTGACGGCGTTCAGCGGCATGTCGTCGGTGCTGTTGCCGAGCGAGAGGAAGGTGCCGATCGAGTCCTTGAGGCCGGGGCCGTTCGCGTTCTGGTCCTTGCTGAGGCCGAGCGTGTTGCCGGTGGCGACGATGCCGCCGGGCGTGGTGGTCGCAAACCGAAGCTCCTGCGCCGAGACGGCGGGGGCGACGGCGAAGCAGCCGAGCGCGACGAGGAAGGAAGCGCGAAACCTCATGGGGCAACGTTACCACCAAGGGTGTGGTCTGCTCGCGCGAGAAGAGTCGCCGGGGCTTCGGCTCGATGCACTGACGACGTCGAAATATCGACGAACCGCGCACAGGCGAAGGGGAGTTTTTGGAGTGGACGGTTGCTTCGTGCGCGCGGACGCAGGGCGCTTGTTGTCGAAGTGGACGCCGGCCTCGCCCACGACCCTGTCCGCCCCCATACGGCGCATGCGCTCGACCTGACTCTGGCGGGCGCGTTCAACGGTCGTAGATCCGGACAGTCACCATCATGTTCCCCGCAGGTCGCGTCAGGTCGTGCTCGATCCCTCGAGGGTTCGCGACGTGTCCGTCTTCGTCGAACACCAAACATACCAGATGGCGGACTTCGGGGTGCTTGGCGTACTTGGCGATGTCCTCGCTGAGCTGCTTGCCGACTTCCGCGCTGCCGAGCGATGGTCGGGTGCGTTTGAGCTCGATCGCGAGGCCGTAGTCAGGCACCAGGAAATCCATCCGGCTGGCACTCCCTGCGTAGCTCGGCGTCCATTCTTCCGGACGAATGTCCTCGAAGAAGAGGCGCAGGAGCGCATGGAACAAATCCTGTACGTCGTATTCGTCAGTGATCTCGTACGGCGGGCGACTTCGGCCCCTCCGTCGCAGTTGCCGGACGACATCTTGAAACCGCGCGCCGATTGTCAGAACGGTCTGTATCGAGTCCATCATCGACTCGGCGAATCGGAGGCGTCGTCCACCGTGCCGAGTTTCCAGAGTTCCATCCAGGATTCTTTGCGTCAGCGTTGAGATGAGCCACGCCTTCTCCATCGTCGAGCGCCGGATGGTGGCCCAATCGCCGGTCTTGTAGGCTTCTGACTCTTCCTTTCCACTGCGGAAGTGCCGGAAGTTGAAGCCGTTCAATCGACCGAGGTGGTGCAACTTCGGGTGGTCTGCATAGCCTGTGCCGTAACGCTCCGTTACGAGGTCGTCGACGTCGTATCGTTTGTGGGGCGGGAGTCGCAACGGCTCACCCAAATCGAGATACTCGTACCGCTTCTCGATCGCGTCAAAACCAAAGTCGGAAGAGTTCCTGTTCCAATGCAAGAAGCTGGCGTCGCCGTTCTCCTTCAGAAAACCAAAATACCGACGCAAGAGGTGCTTTTCACCGTCGTCCGGCCGATCGGTCACCGCGAACGTGAAGTCTCCACCGGAGAGAAATTGGGCGATGCTGATGCAGGCAATGGCCGGCGGATGGTCCTTCGCATCGTAGAAGCTCTCGCACGCATAGTGGACGGAGAAAAGCCGATGCGCCTGTCGTGCCTGCTCGATCTCACGAAGTCGCAGGTCGGTGATCCTCGTTGCGGATGTCATGATGACCGCTCCTCCAAAATCTCAATCTCCGGAAGCAGCACAGCGGACAATGCACCACCTGGCGAGCCTGCGCCGGTGTCGAGGCAGATAAGCTTTTGAGTGACATGCACACGCTTCGTTCGCTGAGCGTAGTGCCCGCAAACAACGAGCTTCGCCGGTCCGCGCTCTTCAGAAAAAATGCTCGGATGCGTCTGCAGCGCCATGGCGACCAATGACCGGTCTGTAGGGGCTGACGGGTCGTAGCCGGCATGGGACACGAGGAGCCCTTCGTCCTCCCAACATGCAGACAGCGCCTCCAGAAACCGGACGTGCTGGATGGGTACGCTCTCGCGGAAAGCTTCGAGTACGTCTCCGCAAGGTTGGGCAACGTAGGATCGCAGGGTCGGAATGCCTCCCATCCAAGCGAAGCGAACAAAATTGTCCTTGGACAGTGGACGTGCGCTCGCCAGAAGATCACGCATTGCAATGTCGTGATTGCCGGCGAGGAAAACGAACCGCTCCGGGTCGTCGTTTCGCAGAGAGATGAGAACGTCAATGACGGACTTGGAATCGTTCCCGCGGTTGACGTAATCGCCGACGAAAAAAATTCGCCGGGACATTGGAACGAGGCGATCCAGCAGGCGACACAGCTTGTCGTAGTCTCCATGTACGTCGCCGACGACTGCCATGGGCAGGCGAACGCTCATATTGCGTGCTCTCCTGCTGGAATGCGCGGATAGTCCATCTGGCGATCTCCACCGAGGATGCGCAACGCGAAAAACGACGCGGCAGGTGATGCATCGTGGATCCCAACCGCGTAGGCTTCGAGTGAGCCGTACGGGTTGTGAATCGGGCATGCCAGATATTTGCTCACGAGGCTTTGCAAAACGGAGAAGTATGCGAAGTCAGTCCTCCTTCGCTCTTTGGGCTGAAATACCTCGCGGAGCGCCGCGTCTGCGTGGCCTTCGAGAATGGGGCCCATGGCAAAGCTCGGTGTACCGCCTTCCGCTTCGCGCGCGTACAGCTCCGTCCGCAGCAAGAACAGTGCCAGACGCACGAATCCCTGCGGATTCCCCGCGAGCTGCGCTTCGTCGATATCGAGGATCGCGGCGGTCGCTCGAAGCATGTACCGCGTCCGCTCGTACGTGGAGGGCTGGAGGTATCCTTCCAGCACTCGCTGGAGCACGCCGCGCGTGTCCGCCAGCACGATGCCTTCCCGTCGGAGGTGGAGCACGAAGAGACTGCCCGCGCGCCCGAGGGCTTCCAGATGTGACGGCGCATAGGGGGTCACCGACAATCGGCCGCGCTGGTACGGCTTCGCATTGGGGTTCGCCAGCACCAGGACATCGATGTCCGACGTCGGAGAATCGTCGCCGCGTGCAACGCTGCCATAGAGCATTGCGGCTTCGTACGGTTCGTCGAGCTGCCGAAGGAGGGCCTGCAGTGATGCTTCTGCGTGCACCCTAAGCTTCTACTAGACGTCCGACGAGGTGTCGAGCGGCTGAGACTCTCTGGGGATCGCGTTGCAGCTCGTGAACGGCGGGTTTCGTGCGCCGGGCACCGTTTCCGACGGCCGAGGTGGTGGAGGGTGGGCCATTCGTCGAGGTGCGGGCGGGCAGCGAAGGGGGAGCGCGATCGAGG
>Ga0163144_10007018_pt1 | contig 24771 bp, 23 predicted proteins | sample OliLak19BULKMAT1_FD_123175 | JGI IMG/M metagenome (GOLD analysis project Ga0163144, IMG submission 123175) | Freshwater microbial mat bacterial communities from Lake Vanda, McMurdo Dry Valleys, Antarctica - Oligotrophic Lake LV.19.BULKMAT1 | ecosystem: Environmental > Aquatic > Freshwater >... | reverse complement strand
GAGATCCACGATTACCTGCGCCTGCTGTATGCGCGCGTGGGCCGGACGATGTGCCGCAAGTGCGGGCAGGAAGTGATCCGCGAGACAGCCGAAGTGGTCACACAGAAGTTGATGACACTTCCTGACGGCACACGTTTGTTGCTCGGATTCGACCTGCCAGTCGTGCAGATGGGCGACGCAGATGAGTCAGCCAGGGCCGCAGATGACTCAGATGACACAGATCAAGAAGATCAGACTTCTGCGTCATCTGTGTCATCTGTGGCCCCGGATGGCTCCTCGTCATCTGTGTCGCTGCTGGACGGCCTGCGTCGCAAGGGTTTCGGTCGCCTGCTGATTGACGGTCAGGCGCTGACCTTCGAGGACGTGCCGGCATCGGCGTTGAAGAACGCGACGATGCTGAGAGTGGTGGTGGACCGGGTGAAGACAGCACCCGATGCGCAGACACGGATTACCGACTCCATCGAGATTGCCTACGCCGAGGGTGGTGGCGCGGCCTGGGCGCTGCAGTTGGCTGATGCCGGTGAGCCCTCGTGGCACCTGTTCTCTGAACGCTTCGAGTGCCGCACCTGCGGCATTCCCTATGAGGACCCGCAGCCGCGGCTGTTCTCGTTCAACAACCCGTTTGGCGCGTGCCCGACCTGCCACGGCTTCGGCAACATTATCGAGCTCGACCTCGAGCTGGTGGTGCCCGACCAGTCCAAGTCGATCAACCAGGGCGCGATCGAGCCGTGGACCAAGCCGCACTACCGTTCGCAACTGGCGGAGTTGAAGCGCGCCGCCAAGACCAACGGCGTGCGGATGGACGTGGCATGGGCTGACCTGACTCCGGACGAAGTGACGTTCGTCGTCGATGGCGACCCTTTGACAGGCTCAGGACAGGTGGCGGAGTACGAAGGCATTCGCGGTTTCTTCCGGTGGCTCGAGAAGAAGAAGTACAAGGTGCACGTCCGCGTCTTCCTGAGCCGCTATCGCGGCTACCTGACCTGCCCCGACTGCCACGGTACCCGCCTGCGGCGCGAAGCGCGCGATGTGCATGTTGGCGGCGTGACCATCGACCAGGCATCGAGCCGGACGGTGCGCGAGGCCGAGAAGTTCTTCAAGCAGTTGCAACTCACCGAGAAGGAAGCGGTGATCGCCGACAAGGTGCTCAAGGAGATCCAGAAGCGGCTCGGCTTCCTGCGTGATGTGGGCCTGGACTACCTGACGCTGGACCGCCTGTCGTCGACGCTCTCTGGCGGCGAGGCGCAGCGCATCAACCTGGCTACCTCGTTGGGATCCGCGCTGGTCGGGACGCTGTATGTGCTGGACGAGCCGTCCATCGGCTTGCACACGCGAGACAACCAGCGTCTGATTGACATCCTGCGGCAGTTGCGTGACCAGGGCAACACCGTGATTGTCGTGGAGCACGATGCCGACATGATCGGCGTCGCCGACTTCATCGTCGACATGGGCCTCGGCGCGGGCGAGCACGGTGGCCGCGTCATGTTCACTGGCACGCTCGAGCAGTTGGTGAACGAGCCGCGGTCACTGACCGCCAAGTATTTGCGCGGCGAGCTCAGCATCCCGGTGCCGCAGACGCGGCGCAAGGGCGGCCCGCAGCGCATCAGGCTGATTGGCGCGACCGAGCACAACCTGAAGGGCGTCGACATCGAGATCCCGACCAACACGCTGACGTGCGTGACCGGCGTCAGTGGTTCGGGCAAGTCCACGTTGGTGCACGACGTGCTGTATGCGGCGATCAAGCGGGCGAAGGGCGACTGGGACCGCAAGGTGGGCGCGCACACCCGGCTCGACGGGCACGACTACGTCAGCGATGTCGTGCTGGTGGACCAGACGCCGATCGGCCGCACCCCACGCTCGAATCCGGTCACCTACCTGAAGGCCTTCGATCCGATTCGCGAGTTGTTTGCCTCGACCAAAGATGCCAAGTCGCGTGGCCTCACGCCCAGTCACTTCTCGTTCAACGTGCCCGGCGGGCGCTGCGAGGCGTGCCAGGGTGAGGGCGAGGTGCGCGTCGAGATGCAGTTCCTGGCCGATGTCTTCGTGCCGTGCGAACAGTGCGACGGCCGCCGCTTCAAGACGCAGGTGCTCGAAGTCAAATACAAGGGCAAGAGCATCACGCAAGTGCTCGACCTGACGGTGCGCGAGGCCTTGACGTTCTTTGCCAGCACCCCCAAGGTGTTGCGGCGCATGCAGGTACTGGACGAAATCGGTCTGGGCTACCTGCGACTGGGGCAGCCGGCCACGACGCTCTCCGGTGGCGAAGCGCAGCGCATCAAGATCGCCGCGCACCTGTCGTCGCATAGCGGCGAGCGGCTGCTGTATATCCTGGACGAACCGACGACGGGCCTGCACTTTGACGACATCGCCAAACTGCTGGCGGCCTTCCGCAAGTTGTTGGAGGCAGGGCATACGCTGGTGGTGATTGAGCACAACCTCGACGTGATCAAGGTGGCCGACTGGATTATCGACCTCGGCCCCGAAGGTGGCGAAGGCGGCGGACGCGTGCTGGCCATGGGGACGCCCGAACAGGTGGCGCACGTGAAGGAATCGCACACCGGCCGTTACCTCAAGGAAGTGCTGTCCTCGCACAAGGTGCTGCTGACCGTCGGCCACAGGTGAGACAGATGACGATGTTGCTCCGGGTATTGCCACTGTGTTTGTTACTTGGGACGGCCGCGGAAGCGCAGCCGATTCTGATCGAGGTCATGACCAGGCACGGCATTGACTTGCCGGGCAGGAGTTTCGAGGCTGGGTTCGACGCCGGACTCGCGCCGACCGTGCCGGTGGGTGCCGGTTCGTTCGCGACCCCGTTGGCCATGCTGTCGGTGGGCACTGGCGGAGATCGCGTGGCTGCCGCATATGCGTTCGGCATTCTCGCGGGCCGATCGGCCTCGGCGGTGCCCCCCGCGGAACTGGCCGCGGCCTCGCAGGCGCTGGTGCAGATGATTGGTTCGGGCGATCGGCGGTCGCGCATTGCCGGGGCGCGCGTGGCTGGACGGGTGCTGGCGGCGTCGTTCGCGCCGAGTGGCTTTCGTCCGCCGCTTCCCGACGGCCTCGCCGATGGCTTGTTCGCTCTCCTGAATCAGCCCAACGAGTTCGAGCAACTGGCCGCGATGGACGCGCTTGGGCTGATCCGCGACACCCACGCCGTGGCGGCCCTCACCGAGCGCTACACGTTCTACCGCGCTGACGGTAAGCGCGCGCTCGCGGGCGGCGCGCTCGAGGCGCTGGCGCGCATTGGCGATATCTCGACGGTGGAGCTGGTGAAGACCGTGGCGGGCGACCGCTGGGCCGCGGGCCGCGATGCCACCGCGCTGGCTGTGGCGTTCGCGCGCGAGCGCCTGCTCAAGGATGGTTCGATCGTGACCATCCAGCAGGCCGTGGACGACCAGTCCCGCCGCGTCCAGGCGCGCGGCTACCTGCGAGAGCTCGGCGCGCCGGTTCCGTGATCCTGCCGGCCGCGTTCTATCACCGTCCCACGCTCGAGGTCGCCCGAGAGCTGCTGGGGAAGGTCCTCGTCTACCAGTCTCCCGACGGTGTGGCGTCCGGGATGATCGTCGAGGCCGAAGCCTACATCGGCGAAAGTGATCCCGCCTGTCACGCGGCCGCCGGACGCACGGTCCGCAATGCGCCTCTCTATGGCCCGCCGGGTCTCGCCTACGTCTACCTGAACTACGGTCTGCACGACATGGTGAATGCGGTCACCGAAGCCGAGGGGCACCCGTCCGCCGTGTTGATTCGGGCGCTCGAACCCCTGGAAGGCCTGCCGCTGATGCGCCGCCGGCGCGCGGCGGCGCCGTGGCGCAAAGGGACGACCGCGGTGCCGAGTCACGAACTGTGTCGTGGTCCCGGCAACCTGACGCGCGCCATGGGCATTACGCTCGCCGATAACGTGCGGCCGCTGACGCGCGAGCCACTGACGATTCGCGACGAGGGGCGGGCGGCTCCGCTGGTGGCGTGGGACCGCCGCATCGGCATCAGCGTCGGCACGGACCGCCTGTGGCGCGCCAGCATTGCCGGCCACCGCTCCGTCTCCGGGCGCCCCGTAAAGACGGGATAGTTGGGGTCAGGTCACGTCAATCACAGTCTGGGATGATTGGGGACTGTCCCCAATCATCCCAGACTGTGATTGACGTGACCTGACCCCAGGATCTGGTTACTCGGGCTTGCGCAGGGTGATGTCCATTTGCGGGAAGGGAATGCGGATGCCCTGGGCGTCGAACGATTTCTTGATCCGGCGGCGCAGCTCGCGGCCGACCTCCCACCGCTTGAGTGGCAGGGTCTTGATCCGGAACCGCAGCGTCACTTCCGAAGCGTTGAAGGCGTCGACGCCGAGTACCTCGAGCGGTTCGAGGATGCTGGGCGCGTAGGCGGCGTCGGCCATCATGGTCGCCGCGGTGTCGCGCACGGCATCGACGATTCGGTCGGTGTCATCGTCGTAGCTCACGCCGATGTCGATGACGTAGTACGAGAAATCCTTCGTGCGGTTGGCCAGGGTCCGGATCTCGCCGTTGGCGATGGTGTGAACCACGCCTTCGAGGTCGCGCAGCACCACGGTGCGCAGGTTGATCTCCTCGACCGCGCCGCCAATGCCGTTGATGGCGGCGACGTCGCCGATCCGGATCTGGTTCTCGGCGATCAGGAAGATGCCGGCAATGATGTCCTTAACCAGCGACTGCGCGCCGAAGCCAATGGCCAGGCCGACGATGCCCGCGCCGGTCAGCAGGGGGGTGATGTCGACATCGAGCTCGCGTAGCACCATCAGGGCCGCGACGCTCCAGATCAGGATCGACACGAAGCGCTGGACGGTGGCGCCGAGGGTCTGGGCACGCTTGCGCCACTCCAGGCCGCGCGGGTCGATACCTGAGGCGACCTCGTGCTCGGCCCGACGAATCACCGAGGCGGCAAACCGGTTGGCGGCGAAGGCCAGCAGCACCAGCAGCAGGATCCGCACCCCGTTCTGCGCGGCCCACTCAGTGAGGTCTTCGGCGTGCAACCCCGCGCTCTGCTCGACGCCGGCCAGATCGAGAGCGGGGAACAGCAGCAGCAGGAAGGTGAGCACGAACGTGACACGGGTCACCGCGCGCACGGTGGTATCGGCGATGTGATTGGTGTGAATGCGCTCGCCTTCGATCCGGCGCAATGCGCGGCGCACCAGCGTGCGAACGAACAACGCGAGCGCCGTGGCGGCCAGCGCCGTCATGGCGAGGGCGAGCGCGATCTCGAGCGAATTGGCCGGCAGGGACGCGCTGGAAGAGGCGGCTTGCATGCCTATCGGCGCCGGGCCAGACGTTCTTGCAGGGCTTCGATCGGAATGCGCAACGTGGACCGCTGGCCCTCGCGCAGCACTTCCACACGGACGGTGGAACCGATGGTGCTGTCCGCGATCAGGCGCACGAACTGCGACGGGTCGGCAATCGCCTGGCCGTTGAGCGCGACAATGATGTCGCCCGGCTGCAGGCCGGCCGTAAAGGCGGCCGAGTCACGCCGCATCTGGTTGACGACAATGCCGTCGCTCTTCGGCGCGCGCAATTCATCGGCGAGCCGCGACGTAAGCGGCATGACTTCCACGTAGCCAATCGAGCCGCGGCGGACACGGCCGAACTTCATCAGGTCGCCCACCACCCGGCGAACCAGGTTGCTGGGCACGGCGAACCCGATCCCCTGGTAGCCGCCGCTCTGCGAGAAGATCGCAGTGTTGATGCCGATCAACTCGGCGCGGCTGTTAATCAGCGCGCCACCGGAGTTACCGGGGTTGATCGCCGCATCGGTCTGGATGAAGTCTTCGTACTGCGCGATGCCGACGTTGGCGCGGCCCAGCGCGCTCACGACGCCGAGCGTCACCGTCTGATTCAGCGAGAATGGGCTGCCCACGGCCATCACCCATTCCGCGACCTTCAACTTTGAGGAGTCGCCGTACGGGATCACCGGCAAGCCCGTGACCTCGATCTTGAGCAGGGCGAGGTCCGTCCATGAATCCACGCCGACGATCCTGGCGCGGACATCGCGATAGTCGCCGACGGTGACCGTCACTTCGGTCTCGCCTTCGCCCACCACGTGATTGTTGGTGACGACATAGCCGTCTGAAGAAATCACGACGCCTGACCCGAGACTCGACTCGGCGCGCGGCTGGCCGAACATTTCGCCCTGGTCGCCGAAGAAGTACTGGAAGAACGGGTCGTTGGTAAACGGCGAGGCCTGCCGGCGGCGGCCGACCTGGATCGACGAGATGTTCGTGACGGCTCTGACCGTTTGCTCGGCGACCCGGGTGAAGTCAGGGCCGGCGATGGCCGCGGCCGGACCGGTTTGCGGGGCAGCGCGCTGCGCGACGACCGGCTCCGCGCTCGGGCGGGCCAGCACTTCGTCGCGGTTCCCGGTCGTGCCCGACAAGACGAGGCCGGCAATCAGGCCGGTGGCCAGCAGCAGGGCCATGAGTGAGAAGCGCTTGATCATGAGACTTCGACGCGGCGCGGTCCCGCGTCCGGCAACTTGGGCACGGTAATGGTGAGCACGCCGTCGCGCAGGTCGGCGACGACGTTCGCGGTGTCGACCGCCAGGGGCAGCATCACGCTGCGGCAGAACTCGCCATGCCCGCGCTCCACCTGGTGATAGTGCTCGCACGACACGCGGGCTTCACGCCGGCCTTGCAGCGTCAGCTTGCCGTCGCGAATGTCGATGCGAACCTGTTCGCGGGTCACCCCGGGGAGCTCCGCGGTCAGGACATACGCCTGCGCGGTTTCGCACAGGTCCATGGCGGGCGTCCAGCCCTGCGGCCCGGTCGACAGACGCTCGAGCCGATGCTGAATTGTCAGGAGGTCGCGGAACGGGTCCCAGCGTGCAAACGCCACGATGTCTGGCATCGTAGCACGGCCCTTGGACTGGCCGGAGCGATAGCCCTATGGTAAGCTCGCAAGGTTCTACTAACTGACAACAAAGGCTTTATGGCAGACAACCTTCTCGCAACCCAGCTTCGCAGGGGCATGATCGTCAAGCTCGAGAACAAGCTCTTTCGCGTGTTCGATTGCCAGCACGTGACGCCTGGCAACCTCCGCGGCTTCGTGCGCGTCAAGATGCGCAATATCCAGAGTGGTTCCATGGCCGAAGAGAAGTTCCGCTCGGAAGACATCATCGAGCGCGTGACCCTCGAACAGAAGGCGATGCAGTACCTCTACAACGACAACCAGGGGTACCACTTCATGGATACCGTCAGCTACGACCAGGTCCAGCTCACGGCCGAATTGATGGGTGATGCGGTGGGCTTCCTGAAGCCAGAGATGAGCATCGAGGTGGAGTTCTACGGCGAGAACCCGATCGGCATCGAACTGCCGCAGACCGTGGACCTGAAGGTCACCCAGACCATGCCCGCCATCAAGGGCGCGACGGCCACCAACCAGACCAAGCCCGCCACGCTCGAGACCGGCGTGGTGATTCAGGTCCCGCCCTTCATCGAAGAGGGTGACGTGATTCGGATCAACACCGAAACGGGCGAATACCAGACCCGCGCCTAGCTATAATCGGGGGCATGGACGTCGTCCGTACCCCCTCCACCGGCTGGATCGAAGTCGTCGTCGGCAGCATGTTCAGCGGCAAGAGCGAAGAGCTCATCCGCCGCCTGCGCCGCGCCGAAATCGCCAGGCAGCGCGTGCAGATCTTCAAGCCCGCGGTCGACACGCGGTATTCCAACGACCACATCGTGTCGCACAGCGAGCTGCGCATTCCGTCCGAGAACGCGCGCAACTCTGCCGACTTGCTGTCGAAGATCCGGCCCGACACGGAAGTGGTGGGCATCGACGAAGGGCAGTTCTTCGACGCCGGGCTGCCCGCGGTGGCCACCGATCTCGCCTCGCGCGGGATGCGCGTGGTGATTGCCGGGCTCGACCAGGACTACCTGGGCAAGCCGTTCGAGCCGATGCCGCAATTGCTCGCGATCGCGGAATACATCACGAAGACCCGCGCCATCTGCATGGTCTGCGGCAACCCGGCCAATCACACCCAGCGACTCATCCACAGCGAGGACCGCGTGCTACTCGGCGCTCAGAACATCTACGAGGCGCGGTGCCGTCAGTGCTTCGATCCCACGTTGTCGCGCGCCGATGAGGCCGCGAAGGCCGAGGAGACGGCGACCACCAAGGTCGAGGCGCGATGAGCGCCGAGGAGCTTGCCGGCACGTTACGGCAGGCCCTCGTCGCCCTTGGGGCGCTGTTCGTGATCGTCAACCTGCGGGTCAGCTACGAGCTGCTCGCCTGGTGGCGCCTGCGGCGCGACGCGGTGCTGGCGTGGCCGTCGCCCAAGCCGCCGTTTTTCGCCATCAACCTCGCCATTGGCGTCATGCTCGGCGTGATCCTGCTGATCACGGCGTATCGCATGCCGCGATCGGTCTCGTCGCTGTTCGGCGTGTCGATGATGTTCACCTACTACGGGTACCTGCTGCCGCTCTCGGTTCGCATCAAGCGCGGACTCTACCGCGACGGGATCTGGACCGACAGCGGATACATGTCGTACCGCGAAATTGGCGGCCTCACGTGGAAGAGCGGTGACACGCTGATCCTGGCGTCGCGCCAGAAGACGCTGGCGCGACGGTTGACCGTCCCAGGCGCGCACCTGGGCGAAGTGCGGACCCTGCTGCGCGAAGAGATTGGCCGCCATACGATCGAGTTCGATGAAGGGCCGGGGCTCCACCTCGGCACGCGCGATACGCGCGAATCCGCGTAGATCCGTGAAGCTGCACTCCGCCTGAAGGCGGAGGCTACTCCGATGGCCGCAGGGCCCGATAACAAGGAGACCAACCATGGCCGCACGTCCTACCTGGAAGGGTTTCATCAAGGTCAGTCTCGTCACCATTCCGGTGCGGGTCTATCCCGCCACCGAGTCGAGCGCGACCATTTCGTTCAATCAGCTTCACGCTGAATGCCAGACCAAGATTCAGCAGAAGAAATGGTGCCCGAAGTGTGAGCGGGAGATTACCTCCGCCGAGGTCGTGAAGGGATTCGAGTTCGAGAAGGGCCGCTGGGTGGTGATGGACGATGAAGACCTCGCCAAGGTGAAGACCGAGTCGAGCAAGATCATCAACCTGCTGCAGTTCACCGACGAGGATGCGATCGACCCGATGTATGTCGACCAGGCGTACTACCTCGCGCCGGAAGGGCCGATGGCGGCCGACGCGTATTCCGTGATGCGCGAAGGCATGCGGGGCAAGGCGGGCATCGGCAAGGTGGCGATTCACGGCCGCGAGTACCTGGTGGCCGTCAAGCCGCATAAGCAGGGCATGGTGATGTACACGCTGCACCACGCCGCCGAGATCCGCACCATCGATCAGATCGAGGAACTGCGCGAAGTGCGCGGCCAGGTGAATCCGGCCGAGATGAAGCTGGCCCGCCAGGTGATCGAAAGCATTGAAGGCGATCTGAACCTGTCGGACTACAAGGACGAGTACCAGGAAGGCCTGCGCGCCATCATCGATGCGAAGGTGGCGGGCGAGGAGTTCGTTGCGCCGGAAGAATCGGCACCGCCGAAGGTGGTGGACCTGATGGAGGCCCTGCGCCGGAGCCTCGACCAGGTGAGCAGTGGCAAGAAGAAGACCGCCAAGGCCGATCCGGCCGAGGTGAAGAAAGTCACCAACATCAAGAGCGCGGCCAAGAGTGCCGCCAAGAAACGCAAGGCGTCCTGAGGAAGGCCGCCTAACGGCGGCCTTGTTCCGTATGGCGATCCCCGGTTACACAAGATGCTGGTGCGTCGTCGCGCGCGCCAGCGTGGACTAGGTGCCGCGCTGGTTCAGGCGCGTGTTCGATCGGGATTCGTAGCGGCGGGTCTTTAGACCCGCCTGCTGACCGCCCTAGTTCATCAAATATGCCAGCAGGCCCATGCCGCTCGCCGTGGGATCGCGGAGCCAATCGGGCGGCACCAGCCACACGAACGCCAGGATCGCCGCGACCCAGATGTCGTACGGCACCGTCGCGCGTTCATCGCGCCAGAAGAAGAAGCGCGCGAACACGCCAGTGGGCATGGGCTTCTTGTTCAACACCAGGTAGGTGTAGTGGATGCGGTTGCTGACGGTGATGATCGACAGCACCAGCAGCACCCACAGCACGCCCGCCATGCGGTCGGTGAAGGCGCCGATCATGAACAGCACAATGCGCTCGGGCCGTTCCATGAAGCCGACCTTGCACTTGTCGATCAGGCACTCGGCGCGCGCCCGGGCATAGCTGGTCATGATCGAGAAGATCAGCGCCAGGGTCGCGACCAGCACGTAGCCGTTGCGGCCGCGCTCGGCATACAGCCAGATCAGCCCGGTAAAGAGCGCCAGGTCCGAGAACCGGTCGAGCGTCGAGTCCCAGAAGGCGCCGAACTCCGACTGCTTGCCGGTGATGTGCGCCACCTTGCCGTCGATGAAGTCGAAGATGTTGGCGACGACCATGATCACGCCGGCCAGCACGAAGCTATCAACCGCCAGCGCCCAGGCCGCGACGATGTTGATCAGCACGCCGATCAGGGTCAGGACGTTGGGATGGATACCCAGGGCCACCGAGGCGCTGATGATGGCCCGGAGGGGAAACATGCAAACGGCGCCGATCGCGCCTGTGAAGGTCATAATGGAAGGTGGGCTAAGCGTACCCGATGCCTATCCACGATCTCAAGGAACAGATTAGCCGCCTCCCGGAGCAGCCGGGCGTCTACCTGTACTACAGCGCCGAGGGCGAGACCATCTATGTGGGCAAGGCCCGGTCCCTGCGGGATCGCACCCGCTCGTACCTGGGCGCCTACGGCAGCAGCCCCAAGACCAACGCCCTGCTTGACGAGGTCGCCGGCCTCGAGGTGATCGTCACGGATTCCGTGGTCGAGGCCCTGGCGCTCGAAAACAACCTGATCAAGCAGCGGTCGCCCAAGTTCAACATCCTGCTGCGCGACGACAAAAACTACCCCTACCTGCAACTGACCACTACCGAGGCCTTTCCGCGCGTGCTGGTGGCCCGCTCGGTCGAGCGTGACGGCAACGTGTATGCCGGGCCGTTTTTGCCCGCCAAGTTCGCTCGCCGGACCATGTCGCTCACGCACAAGGTGTTCGGCATTCGATCCTGCAACGAGGTCATCACCGGCCAACGCCAGCGGGCGTGCCTCGAGTACGACATCAAGCGGTGCCTGGCGCCGTGCGTCGAGTCGATCTGTTCGCCCGAGCAGTACGCCGTGGCCGTCGCCGACACGCGCCTGTTCCTCGAAGGCCGCAACGTCGAGTTGGCGGATCACTTACACACCCGGATGATGGCGGCCGCAGCCGACGAGCGCTTCGAGGAGGCAGCGCACCTGCGCGATGCCATGCGGACGGTCCAGACCCTTCAAGAGCGCCAGCAGAAGATGGCCTCGGCCGAACTCGGCGACCGCGACGTCTTCGGCCTGAAGCTGGGGCCCAAGGGCGCCGTGGTGCAGGTGTTCCTGGTCCGCGGCGGCCGCGTCATCGAACGCGTGGAGTTTGTCACCGACGCCAAGGAAGACGGCGAAACCGAGAGCGCGGTCGTGGAAGCCGCGATTCAGCAGTTCTATTTCGACCAGGTGCCGCCGCCAGAGATTCACATTCCCGTCGCCCTCGCGGAGCAGGAATTGCTCGAGGCCTGGCTCGCCCAGAAGGCCGGTCGCAAGGTCCGCATCGTCATGCCCCAGCGCGGCGACAAGAAGGGGCTGATGGAGTTGGCGCTGCGCAATGCGGCGCTGGCGTATCGGACCCGCTTCGACGCCAACGCCACGGCCAACTTCGAGGCCCTCGAAGTGCTGCAGGCGGCGCTGCGCCTGCCGAGACTCCCGCGCCGCATCGACTGCTTCGATATCTCGACCATCCAGGGCAGCGAAACCGTCGCGTCGATGGTCGTGTGCGAAGAGGGCCGAATGAAGCCGGGCGAGTACCGCAAGTTCAAGATCGCGTCGGATCCCGGATCCCGGACCCCGGACCCCGGCCGGTTCCTCGACGACTTCGCCGCGATGGAGCAGGTCGTCAAGCGCCGCTATGCGCGCGTGCTCGAGAACGGCGGACCGTTTCCTGATCTCATCGTGATCGACGGCGGCAAGGGACAACTCAATGCCGCGTATGCCGCGCTGGAGAGCGTCGGGCTGTCGAACCTGGTCGCCGTGGGCCTGGCGAAGAAGGAAGAGCTCGTCTTCACGCGCGACCGCGTGGAGCCGCTCGCCCTTGATCGCCACGGCGCGGCGCTGCACCTGCTGCAGCGCATTCGCGATGAGGCACACCGATTCGCCATCACCTTCCACCGCCAGTCGCGGACGACGCGCGACCTGCGGTCGGAACTGGACGTGATCCCCGGCATTGGCGTGCGCCGGCGCAAGACGCTGCTGACGTCGTTCGGTAGCCTGCCGGGGGTGCGCCGCGCAACCCGTGAGGAGTTGGCGAGCGTCGTCGGCGCCAAGACAGCAGATGCCGTGATCGCATACTTTGCCGCCAACCCATAAGGGAATCACGGGCCGCCCGTGTGATAACCTTTTGAGTTCTGGCTGGTATCGATTTTACCCAAGTTCTCATCCAACTCGCCGTGCTGATCGCCTCGTTGTCGGTGCACGAGGCGGCGCACGCGTGGGCCGCCTATCGGCTGGGTGATCGCACGGCCGAGCGGCTGGGGCGGTTGTCGTTGAACCCGACGGTCCACATCGACCCGATCGGCACGCTGCTGTTTCCGCTGATCGCCATCCTGACTCGCCTGCCGCTGATTGGCTGGGCCAAGCCGGTACCGGTGGACACAAGGTTTCTCAAGCACCCGACGCGCGATTTCGCGTTGATCGCGGCGGCCGGTCCGGCCAGCAACGTCCTGATGGCCATCACCGGCGCCATCCTCCTGTACGTGATTCCCGGCGTCGCCCCGGGCGACATCGCCGGGCGCGCCGTGATGACGCCGCTATTCCAGTTCCTGGACATGTTCGTCGTCATCAACGTGCTGCTGGCCCTGTTCAACATGGTGCCGGTGCCGCCCCTTGATGGCGGCAATGTGCTGTTGGGGGTGTTGCCGCCGGCCGGGGCCCGCCTCATCGAACTGATGCGGCCGTACGGCTTCATGATTTTGTATGCTTTGATGCTGACCGGAGCCTTGAGCACCCTGCTCGGGCCGGTCGCATACTTCCTGCTCACGCTCCTGGGTGTACGGTGAGCCACAGATTCGACACAGATTCGGCACAGATGGAGCTGGCGTGAGCGGCGTAACGAAGCAGCGTGTGTTGTCGGGGATGCGCCCGACCGGCAAACTCCATCTGGGCCACCTGGTTGGCGCCCTGCAGAACTGGGTCGAGCTGCAGGCCAAGTACGACTCGTATCACTGCATCGTGGACTGGCACGCGCTGACGACCAATTACGCCGACACCTCGGAGATTGTTGCCAACGGTCTCGACAACGCCGCCGACTGGATTGGCTCAGGCCTCGATCCCGAGAAGAGCACCTTCTTCGTCCAGTCGCTGGTGCCCGAGCACGCCGAACTGTATTTGCTGTTCCAGATGGTGACGCCCATCGCGTGGCTCGAGCGCGTACCGACCTACAAGGAACAGATGGCGCAGTTGAGCGAGCACGACCTCTCGAGCATCGGCTTTCTCGGCTACCCGCTGCTGCAGGCCGCCGACATCGTCGTCTACGACGCGCACTGGGTGCCGGTGGGTGAGGACCAGGTTCCGCACATCGAGCTGACGCGCGAAGTGGTCCGGCGCTTCAACAACTTCTATCCCGCCTCTGCGCTGATCGAACCGCAGGCGCTGCTCACGCCCACGCCGCGGCTGCCCGGTCTCGACAACCGGAAGATGAGCAAGAGCTACCACAACACCATTGACCTGTCGGACGATGCCAAGACGGTGCAGAACAAGGTGCGGCAGATGTACACGGACCCGAAGCGGGTGCGTGCCGACATCCCCGGCACCGTCGAGGGCAACCCGGTGTTCATGTACCACGACGCGTTCAACCCGAACCTCGACGAGGTCAACGACCTGAAGGAACGCTATCGTGCCGGCAAGGTGGGGGACGTCGAGGTCAAGACCAAGCTGGCCGTGGCGATTAACACCATGCTCGACCCGATCCGCGAACGCCGCGCGCAGGCCCTGGCGAAGCCGGGCTACCTCCGCGAGGTGCTGATGGAGGGGTCGAAGAAGGCCCGGGTCGTGGCGCAGGGCACCATGGAACGCGTGCGGGACGCCGTGAAGCTGAACTACTAATGGCCGAGACACCCGAGAATCCGCCCGTGCCGCCGGTCGATCCGGCACCCGCGCCAGCCGCCGAAGAGGTGTTCGAGTCGCAGCTCGACTCCATTCAGATCAAGCTGCAGTCGTTCGAAGGCCCGCTCGACCTGCTCGTCCATCTGATCAAGAAGAACCAGATGAACGTGTATGACATCAAGATCTCCGTCATCACGAAGCAGTACCTCGAGTATCTGAACCTGCTGCAGGAACTGAACCTCGACCTCGCCAGCGATTTCCTGGTGATGGCGGCGACGCTGATCCACATCAAGAGCAAGATGCTGCTGCCGCGGCCCGAAACCGCGGCCGGCGACCCGGCGGACGAGGAAGATCCGCGCGACACTTTGGTGCGGCGCCTGCTCGAGCACCAGCAATTCAAGGTGGCGGCCGAACTGCTGCACGACAAGGAAACGCTGCGCAACGCGCAGTGGGGCCGGCCTGACTCGCGCCTCGAAGAGATTGCCGGCGACGACTACGAGCCGGAATTCGAAGTCGACCTGTTCACACTGCTGTCGGCCTTTAAGCAGGTGCTCGAGCGCGCGCGCGAGCGGCCGCCGGTGGTACTGCCGGCTGCAGAGATGCCGATCGAGCAGCGCATCGACCAGTTGCTCGGGCGGCTGTCGGAAACCGATGCCTGCGGCTTCGAGGACCTGTTCGACGATGTGGCGTCACGCGGCGACATGATCGTGACGTTCCTGGCGCTGTTGGAGATGATCCGGCTCAAGCTGATTCGCGTCTTCCAGACCGGCGGCACGGGCGGACCGATTCGCATCTACAAGCGGGCACGCCCGGCCGATGCCCCGCACCCGAGTCACGATCCGGAAGACGAGTACAAGGCGCACCATCCGCCTGCTCACCAGAGCGAACCCGGCGACGGTGTGGCGAAGGAAGAAGAGACCAAGGAATGAGCGACGAGACCCCGAAGGACATGGCCGCGGCCGAGGAGCCGCAACCGCGGATGGAACTGTCGCAGCTCAAGGCCGTGATCGAGGCCCTGGTGTTTGCGTCACCAGACCCACTGACGCCGCGCATGCTCTACCGGCTGCTGAACGACGAGCCCAAGGAAGATGTGCTGGCGGCGCTCAAGGCGCTGCAGGCCGACTACGTCGATCGCGGCGGCCTGCACATCGCCGAAGTGGCGGGCGGCTTCCAGATCACCACGCGTCCCGAGTACCACGACTGGGTGCGGCGCCTGTTCCACGATCGCTCGTCGAACAAGCTGTCGGCGGCGTCGCTCGAGAGCCTGTCGGTGATTGCCTACAAGCAGCCGGTGACGGCGGCCGAGATCGGCGAGATTCGCAGCGTCAACACCTCCGGCGTGCTGTCGACGTTATTGGAACGCCACCTGATCAAGATCGTCGGCCGCAAGAACGTGATTGGCCGGCCGTTCCTGTACGGCACGACCAAGGAGTTCCTGATCCGCTTCGGGCTGAACGACCTCAACGACTTACCGAGGATCGAGGACATGGCGCAGCAGCTGGGGTTCGATCCGCCGCCGGTGTTGATGGAACGCGCCGTGCCGGAGGAGATGTTGCCGCTGGAAGAGGGCGACGTTCCCGAAGACCAGCCGGAGTAGAGGCGGGACTCTAGTCCCGCCTGCGCGCAGGCGCGTCTTAAGACACGCCTCTACAGCAGCAAGGCGTCAACCCGGTGCGCGTGAACGAACTGTTCGCGCGGCGACCACTTGAAGATCGTGAAGCGGCCGTCCTGGGATGCGACCAGCGCCGTGGCATCGCGCTGATCGTGGACGAACTGCGCCGCCGACAGGTGGCGGGTCCCGCCCAACTGCGCCGGCGTCGTCCGCGTCGGCGTGCTGCCTTCCACCGGCTCGGTCACGTTGACATGCTCGACTTGGGGGCTGCCCTTGCGGCGCGTGATCTTCGCGCCGAACGCCAACACGTCGTAGCGATCGGTGATCAACGTGGCGCCGTCGACGGCGGTCAGGCCGGCAATGGCGTCGACGGCGCGCTTCATGTCGTCGGGGTCCGGCGACGTCGTGCGCATCAGCTCCGCGAGTTCCGAAAAGGGCGGCTCGAGAGAATAGAGCAGCGGCGTGACGACCGATTCCTGCCAGGCTCCAGAATCTGACGGCACCACCAGCAGCGCACCGCCTCGGCCGTGCTGCCGCATCGACGCCGCCAGTTGCACCAGGACGGCGGTCACGCCGGCTGCGACCGGGCGATCGACCGCGCCGATCAGCGTCGTGACCAGGGCCGGGCAGTCCGGCACCATCTTGCCGCCGCGTTCATCCACGATCTTGATCTGATCGCCCTCGAGCACGGCGACGTTGGCAAACTTGCCGAAGGGCTCACTGCGGTGCTTGAGCACCAGCAGGCCCGAGGCGACGACTTCGACGACCAGGCAAAAGGCCGGGACATCACGCGTTGTGCCCCACACGTGGAAGCCATCTGGCGACCGCCAGACGCCAAGATGAATGCCCGGCCGTTCCACGGCGGGCGCGACCTTGGCCAGCATGGGCGGTCCGAGCGGCAGGTGCGACTGGAAAACCAGCGGATGCCGCGCGTGTTGCGGCGCCAGGTAGGCCAGCGAGATGCGCGGGGTCTGGCCTTCTTCACGACGCAGGCTGGCCCAGAAGGCCGCGTCGATCAGGGCTTCAATCGCATCAATGCCCGGCACTTCGGCCAGCGCCTGGCGGTCGCGCGTACTGGCGGCGGCAATGTGACGGCTGAAGTGCGCGTGCACCGCAGCCGCCACGGCGTGGGCGGCTGGGTAAGTGGGCGGCGCCATAACTGATGTAACTGTAAGTTGTCAGTTGAAGAGTTGGTAGTTGAAAGTTTCAACTGTCAACTGTCACTACCAACTCTCAACTCTTCAACTGTCAACTTCTCTAGAGGGGGTAGCCCAGGGTCAGTCCGAGCACGGTGACCAGGATCAGGACGACTGGCGCCAGGACCAGGAACACCACAAAGGTGTAGCCCATCACGTCGCGGGCGCGCAGGCCGAGCATGCCGAGGATGGGCAGCATCCAGAACGGCTGCAGCAGGTTGGCCAGCGCCTCACCGAGATCGTAGGCGACCACGACCCAGCCGAGGTGGACCTTCAACTCGTGGGCGGCGGCCATCACGTACGGGGCTTCGATGATCCACTTGGACCCGCCGGAGGGTACGAACACGCCGAGCACGGCGGAATACATCGCGACCACCGCGGGAAACGTCGTGGCGTTCGAGACGCCGACAAACACCGCCGCCAGTTGCCGGCTCAAGTGCGTGCCCGTGATCACCGCGGCAATGCCGGCGTAGAACGGGAACTGCAGCACCACGCCCCACACGGCCGGCGTGGCGGCTTGCACCGCGTGCATCAGCCGCGCCGGTGTGCGATGGAGCAGGATGCCGAGCAGCAAGAAGGACAGGTTCACCGTGTCGATGGTGATGGCGTTGATCGCGTCGGGTGCGCGCATGAAGTAGCGCGCGAGATACGCGCCGCCGAGGGCGACGATGAAGATCGGCAGGATGATTGAATGTTCGAGCCGGGCGCCGGGAGAAATCGTGCCAAGGTCAGGTGCTGGTGGCTCGTGATCCGTGAGATCCACGCCGAGATCAGCGGCCGTTCGTGCCCGGCCGGGCGGAGGCGTCGCCAGCCACATCACGATCGTGACGACAATGATCTCCACCAGCACTGCGACCAGGCTCTGCCAGAGAAAAATCGTGTGAGTGAATGGGATGAGGCCGCCCGGGAGCACGCCGCCCGCGACGATCTCGCGAATCTGCGGTTGCAGGGCTCCGGGCGTGGCCATCTGGAGCGCTGCGGAACCACTGAGGCCCTGCGCCCAAATGCTGCCGAGACCCAGAAAACTGGCGGCCGCGAGCGCGCGGTAATCCACGCCGGCCACCCGCCGCGCCACGGCGCGCGCCAGCACGGCGCTGAAGATCAACGAGAAGCCCCAGTTGAACCACGAGCTGGTCATCGCGAAGAACGCGACGAGGGCCACCGCGCCTCGCGGGGTCTGCGGCCATGCGGCGATCGCGAGAATCACGCGCTTGACCGGTGCCGAGGTCGCGAGCACATGTCCCGTGATGATGATCAGGGACATTTGCATGGTGAACGGAATCAGGCTCCAGAACCCGCCGCCCCACGCGTCGATGATGTCCGCCGCAGTGGCGGGCGTCCACATGAACGCCGCGGTGACCACAATGACGGTGGCGACCAGGGCGAAGATAAAGGCGTCCGGGATCCAGCGCTCGGTCCAGGCGGTCAGGATCAGCGCGGCGCGGCCAACGACGCCCGGCTGATCCGTCGAATGATCCGTCGAAGAGGAATGACGCGGTCCAGTCATGATCCGTCGGACACCATAACACTGACCTGTAATCGCACGAACAGATCTGTTGTCACCAACCAGGCCAGCGAGGCCTTTGGCGCCGGAAATGGCTGGGGTTCTGCGTGGCAACAAATCTGCAACACCACGCCCGGAGATGCCAACGACCGTCGGCAAGTATGCACGTTATGGCGCCATTGCCATCTGGGTCATCGCCGGTGGCTGGATGGTCGGCGCCACGGCCGGCGAAGTGCGTACCCTGTGGATGGTGCTGCCGACACCGCCGGAAGTGGCGCAGGACTTCACCGTCCGCAACGCCGAGGACGATCAGGGCCGCCGCACGTCATTTCGCATCCTGCTGTTCAGCGACGAGTTCAAGTGGCGGTTGAACTCCTACGACGTGGTCGAACACGGCGCGGTGAGGCCCCTGTTCACTGACGAGATGAAAGCGGTGCTCAACAGCGCGCGTGAGGTGATCTGCGTGGGCGCCAGTTCCGAAGAGATCCCGGCTGGAGTGTCATTTGCGGCGGGCAGAGTAAAGGAAGAGCGCCGGGCCGCGTTGCGCGCCGAAAAGATTGCCGTGTGGGTGCGCGAAGTGCTGGAGCGCCCGATCCCGGTCCGTAAGCTGAACGTTGGCCATCACTCGCCGACCGGCGATGGCGAAACCTCCGATCAGCGCCGCGTCGTCATCATCCTGGTGCTCGATCAAGACGAAGGAGCAGACATCGACCAGGCGCTGCGAGCGGCCATGGCGGGCGAGAGCGTGCGGGCGCCGATCTTCGAGGCGCTGCTGACGAAATACTCGCTCGGTTCCGGTTCATCCTTCACGTGGGTTCCCTAGCCATGAATGAACTTCTCGACATGCTGCGGGACGTGCCGCCGACACTCGCGGCCGCGTGGGGCAGTTGGCTGGCGGTGGGCCTGACATTGCTGCTGTGGCACCTGCGGGCCCGTGTCTGGGAGGAAGATCAGGCGCGACTGGCGGTTATCGCCAGGACCCGCTTGAAGTCCGGCGTGCGTCCGCCCTCAGGCATTAGGCGGCCGCCAACGGCCGTACCTGCGGATGCCTTTGGCGAGTTGGAAGCGATGCTGGAACCGCCGACGACAGGGGCGCTGAGCCGGCGACCTGGCGACTAGGTCGCCGCACTTGGCGACTAAGCCACCGACGAATATAGCCACCGATTAAACACGGATTGGACACAGATGAGGCTTCTCAAAGCCTCAAGCCTCAAGAGGTGCGACGAAAAAACGAAAAGGGCGGGAGCCTGTGGCTCCCGCCCTTTTTGTGCTTCTTATTTCGACGATCGGCTTAGCGGCCGGCCGGACGAATGTCGCTCTGCGGCAGCTTGAGCGAGATGTACTCGCCCGTGTAGTTGCCGCCGCTGACGCCGATGACGATGTACTGCGTGCCGTTGATCGAGTAGGTCATCGGCATGCCGACGATCGGCGCCGGCAGCAACACCTGGCCGAGCTGTGCGCCAGTCCGCTTGTCATACGCGCGGAGCATTGCACCGCGCGCGCGGCCCTCGGCCGTCGTGAACTGCGGATCGCCCACGACCACGAGGGTCTTGGTGATCAGCACGCCGACGCTGCCGCCCTGGCCGGTCTTCGGGATGTTCAGGCCCTTCAGCAGCGGGTGGTTGCGAACGTTGTCCGGCGTGTCGCCGTGCGGCACCTGGAACAGGAGCTTGTCGGGATTCTTCAGGTCGATCGCCGACAGCACGCCGTAGGGCGGCTTGACGATCGGCAGGCCGTCGAGGCCTTCGCCGAGAGCGCGACGGCCCTGGCCGCCGGGGAAGTTGATGGCGGCAGGCGCGGCCGCGGGCGCACCCGGAGCAGCGGCCGGCGTCGGGCGACGCAGGCCGTAGTTCGGCTCGGCTTCCCAGCGCGGCGTACGGTTGCCCTTGTTCTCGGGGCTCACCTTGTGGAATTCCTCTTCGTCGTAGTGGCCGACCGTCACGTTGGTCATGCCCGCCTGCGAGTAGAAGATGCCGGTCTCGACGTCGAAGCCGGCGCCGGGCCAGTTGGTGCCACCAGCGGTGTTGCCGATGTTGATGCCGCCGAGCAGCTTCGACTCGGGACCCGTGGGCGGAACGTAAGGCGTCGGCTCCCAGCGGAACAGCGACAGGTTCTTCAGCGCCTGGGCCTTGAGAGCGGGCGTGAAGTCGATCAGGTCGCTGTCGGCGACGTAGGTCCGCGCGTACGCCACCGGCTTGGACGGGAAGGGCTGCGTCGGCGACGTCTCTTCATGCTTCATCGTCGTCTGCGGCACCGGCTTCTCGACGATCGGCCACACTGGCACGCCCGTGATGCGGTCGAAGCAGTAGAGCCAGCCTTGCTTGGAGGGCACGGCGACGATCTTGCGTGGCTTGCCATCGATCATGGTATCGATCAGCAGCGGCGCCGACGACATGTCGTGGTCCCACAGCGGGTGATGCACGAACTGGAAGTGCCACTTGCGCACACCGGTCTTCAGGTCAACCGCAACCAGCGATTCGGCGAACAGGTTGTCGCCGGGACGATTGCCGCCATACTCGTCGATGGTCGGCGTCTCGATCGGCAGGTAGACGATGCCGGCTTCCGGATCGGCGGTGATCTGCGTCCACACGCCGTTGTTGCCGGTGTAGCCGGCCGACTCGTTCTTCCACGTGTCGAAGCCGAACTCGCCGCGGCCGGGGATGCCCTTGAACGCCCACAGCAGCTTGCCGGTGCGGGCGTCAAACGCGCGCGCCTGGCCCTGCACGTTGGTGGCGTATTCGTAGCCGAGGCCCTCGAACATCGACGATCCCACCAGCACCACGTCGTTGACGACGGTGGGCGTGGAGTGCAGGCCGATTTCCGACTTCTCGAGGTCCGCCTGCTTGCCGTTGATCATGATGCCGACCTTCAGGTCGACAATGCCCGCCTTGCCGAAGCCCGCGATGGGCTGGCCGGTCTTGGCGTTCAGGGACACGAGCTGGTAACCGGTCGTCACGTAGATGACGCGGTCGTCGCCCTTGCCGTCGGTCCAGTAAGAGAGACCGCGGCCCGACAGCTGGCGGGGCGCCCAGCGCGTTGCGCGCTCGCCCTCGTCGAGGCTGTAGGTCCACTTGATCTCGCCGGTGCGCGGCTCGACGGCGATCACCGCGCGGCGCGTGCCGGCGGTCGCGTAGAGCATGCCCTTGACCATGATGGGCGTGCCTTCGAGCTTGGTCTCGGGGCGAGGACCGAAGTTATCGGTCTTGACGCGCCAGGCCACTTCCAACTTGCTGAAGTTGGTGCCGTCAATCTGATCGAGAGGCGAGTACTTGCTGCCGCGAAGGTCCGCGGTGTACATCGGCCACTCGCCGTTCCTGGTGCTCGGCATCGGGCTGGCCTGTCCGGACACGAGTGGGGCGACCCACGCGTAAGCCGCGACGAGCAGCGCCAGTGCGGGCACGACCCGAATTGCGATGCGCTTCATGCGTTTTCTACTCCTGCTAACTGGGAAATAAGACAGTCGATCGAATCCTTCCCGATTCGATCGCGACATGATAACGCCTTTTGGAGCGAATGGGACCGGTCAAGGCTGGTCAGGCGGGTGGGCCTCCACCGAAGCGCCTAGATCGCGGACTTCTTCAGATCGCGGACTTCCTGCGGGGTCAGGTCACGCCATTGCCCGGGCTTCAGGCGTCCCAAGCCGATCGGACCCATCGCGATCCGGCGCAAATCGCGCACCGGCAGACCCACCGACCGGCACATTTTTCGGATTTGGCGGTTGCGGCCTTCCCGCAGCGTGATGGTGAGCAGGGTAGTCGCCTTGGGGCCCCTGAGGGTGGTGCCGGTGTGCACGTCGGCCGGTGACGTGCGGCGGCCGTCGATGAACACGCCCTTGCGGAGCTTTTCCATGGCCTTCGGGTCGGGCATGCCGAGCACGATCACCTCGTAGACCTTGTCGACCTCGTGGCGCGGGTGGGTCAGACGGGCGGCGAGATCGCCGTCGGTCATCATCAGCAGCAGGCCCTCAGAGTCAAAGTCGAGGCGTCCCACGGGGTAGATGTAGGCACCCTGGCCGATCAGGTCCATGATCGTGGGCCGGCCCTCGGGGTCGCTGCGCGTCGTGACGTAACCCTTGGGCTTGTAGAGCACGATGTAGCGGTCCTTGACGTCGAGCTTGATGCGGCGGCCATCGACCTTGATGGCATCCTTCGAGGGATCCGCCCTGGTCCCGAGCGCGCGCACGGTTTCGCCGTTGACCGTGACCCGGCCCTCAAGAATCATCTGCTCCGAGGCGCGGCGTGACGCCACGCCGGCCGTGGAGAGGATCTTCTGCAGCCGAACGCCGGAGTCTTTCTCAATCATCAATTCGCACCACAGCACCTGAGCACTTCAGCACCCGAGCACTACTTTCCCATTATCTCCCGCCAGAAACGCATCAGCCGCCAAACTTCGGTCAGGCTCGGCGTGCGGTTCACTTCGGCATGGGTGATGAGGCCGCTCAACAGGCCGGTGACGTGAACTTTGCCCCGCAGGTGCTCCGCGAGCAGCACCGTCTCCATTGAGGGAATCACGTTGTCGTCGACGCCGTGCAGCAACAGGACCGGTGCCAGCGGCGGCGCCGCGCGTTCGGCCGACAACGCCGGCATGCCGGGATCGTCCTTGAGGCCGTCGGCAACGGGCAGCAGGATGGCGCCCAGCTTGTCGACCGCACGCTCGTTCACGTAGATCATCAGCTGGCGTGACGGCTCGGGCAGCGTCTCGGCATACGCCTTCATCTCGTCGAAGACCTGCAGTGCCCTGGCCTGGTCGGTCATCGCCAGTGACGACGCCAGCAGGAACCCGTCGATGCCGCGGCTGAGCGCCGCGACCTGATCCGCCGGCACCACGCGATCCGCCAGGCTCAACAGCACCACCGCCACGCCGTAGTCGTGCGGCGGATGCACGCTGACCTGATCGGCGCCGACCACGGCGGAACTCTGCTTGGCGCGTTCGAGGTCGCCCAGGACCTGGCCCGAGCAGAGGTAGTGCATCACCCGCGCGAGGTCGCCGTGACCGCCGAACGACAGCACGAACGCGACACGATCGCGAATGGCGGGCCGGCCCGCGGCCACGATCGACAGGCCACCTGAGAAGCTGATGCCGAGCATCCCGACCTTGCCGTCGGGGGCGTATTGCGGTTGCGCGCTGGCCCAGAGCACCGCGTCCTCAATCACGTCGGTGACCTGCGGCGTGATCTTGAATTTCTGGAGGTCGGGCGCGGCAATGGTGAGCACGCCAAACCCGGTGGCCGCGAGGTCTTCGGCCAGGCCCACCAGTCGCGCCTCGTTGATGCCGTCGCGATGCACGCCCGGCATCAGCAGCACGGTGCGGCGCACGCCGCCGGCCGGTCGGTAGAAGCGAGCGGGGACGCCGCCGGTCCGCGTCGGAATCGCGAAGACGTCTTCACGCGTCACGCCGGTGGCCCGCCAGGCGGCGACCGTGGCCGGCGCGCCGGGCAAATCCGCGGCGCGAATGATGAAGCCGAGCGCATCGAGGTACGGCAGCGCCAGCCAGCCGCCCAGCACCAGCACCCCGACGACCATCGCCGCCTTGCTGCGGCGCGAGAGAAGCACGGCGGAATGGTACACCGGACTGTCGAAGGTTCGCACATTGGCTCAACCCCGAAGGTTCAAACCCGACGGCACCGTGGCCTTGGAGCATACGTCGCCGCTCTGTCGATGCGGGCGTTCCGTTCACAGTTGAGGCCACGAATACGGTCTATCGTCTTGTCTGTCTGAGAACGAAACAGGACAGGTCCCACCCCGGTCAGCTAAGATGGCGGCATGGCGAGCGGGATCGAGCGAGAGCCGGAGACGGTTCGCCCATATTTTCTGTGGTGGACCGACCTCACCGAAGCCGACTTCGCGCACCGCCTGCGCGATTCCGATCCTGCCGTCCGCGCCTACTGGCTCGGCGCCCTGCTGCGCGAAGCCCACACGTCGGATGTCTGGCGGTTTACCACGCCTGCGATCGTTCGTGACCAGTGGCCGCAGGTGGTCCGACACCTCGGTCGCACGCGCGCGATGTGGGCGTGGCTGCTTCGGATCGATCCCGGGGATCAGATGTGGCCACCTTCGACCGCCGCATAGTCCGGCCGTCGACGCTGCGCTTCCTGCAGGCGTGTCAGGTGCGGACGCCATTTCATCTGGCTGGAGGCGCAGCCCTGGCCGGGGTGCATCTGCGCCATCGTCTGTCGCGCGATGCGGACCTCTTCTTCCACGATCGACAGACGCACCGCGACGCCGTCGCGTTGCTCCCGGAGATCGCGGTCGAGGCCGGCGTCACGATCCGGG
>Ga0163144_10007016_pt1 | contig 24771 bp, 17 predicted proteins | sample OliLak19BULKMAT1_FD_123175 | JGI IMG/M metagenome (GOLD analysis project Ga0163144, IMG submission 123175) | Freshwater microbial mat bacterial communities from Lake Vanda, McMurdo Dry Valleys, Antarctica - Oligotrophic Lake LV.19.BULKMAT1 | ecosystem: Environmental > Aquatic > Freshwater >... | reverse complement strand
TCGCACCGAAAAAGCAAATTCTGTTTTTGGATGTATCGCAAATTTATCATAGCTTTTGGAGGGCAAACAAAAAAGCGATTCCTCTTTTTATATCAGAAAAATCGCTTTTAGTAGCCTGTACGGGAATCGAACCCGTGTTTCATCCGTGAAAGGGACGTGTCCTAACCCCTAGACGAACAGGCCTTTTTTAATTGGGAATGCAAAAGTACAAATTAATTTACAAATACAAAATAATTTTTATAAATTATTCCTTTCTAAAACTTTCGTTAAAACAATTGCGGCATAGTGGCTCGTAGCTATCTGTTTCTCCCAAAAGCACTAAATTGTCGTTCTCAGATGTTCTATGGCTTACATAAGCCAAATAGCCACATTTCATACAAATAGCATGTACTTTTGTAACATATTCTGCCATAGCTATTAATTGAGGCATTGGCCCAAAAGGTTTGCCAGTAAAATCTAAATCTAAACCCGCTACAATAACTCTAATGCCTCTATTAGCTAATTGGTTGCATACATTTGGTAATTCATCGTCAAAAAACTGTGCCTCGTCAATACCAACAACATCTACATCATTTGCCATCAAAATTATGTTTGAACTGGAGGGTACAGGAGTACTCATAATTTCGACACCTGTATGCGAAATAACTTTTAATTCATCATACCGTGTATCAATTATTGGTTTAAAAATTTCAACTTTTTGTTTTGCAAATTGTGCGCGTTTTAACCTGCGAATTAATTCTTCGGTTTTTCCCGAAAACATACTTCCGCAAACTACTTCTATCCAGCCACGTTTTCTTCCCGAATTAGTATTTTCTAAAAACATTGTTTAAAAAGCGTTAAAAACAAAACCTAAATGTAATGTTTGATGTTACAAAATCAAATATATTTAAATAAAAAATTAAAAACAATTATGGCTGTAGATAAAATTTTGAATAAACTTCAATTACAAATTAAAGATATGCTCCCAACAATGGAGTTATTTTTAGATGATACTATTCAGCCTTCAGTAGTTGACTGCGGTAATTTAAAACAACATTTAATCATTTTGCAAGAGCACTTAATTATTTATAACTACCGTAAACTAAAAAAGGAAATCTCCCCAAGTTTTAATATTCATGCAAAGGTTAGTGGGGTTGAGTTAGAAAGTTTAGAAGTTACAAAAGAAGAAAGTTTAATTGTTCAAGATGAGAAATTAAAAGAAGTTAAAATTGAAGAAAAAAAATTTGAAACCACTACTGAAATTCATTTAAACACAAGCCCTAAAAACAATCAATCAAAAAAATTAAACATAGGTTTAAATGATAAATTTAGATTTATAAACGAATTATTTAAAAAAAGTGATGAAGAGTATCGCGCGGCTCATGAACAGTTGGCTTCGCTAACAACTTGGTACGAAAGCGAATTATATTTAAACAGTTTAAAAGATGTTTACGAATGGAAAGATACAGCCGATACAGTTAAACATTTTTACAGTATTAATAAAAAACGATTTGATTAATGAGAAAAAAAATAATTGCAATAGCCTTACTTTTTACAACTAATTATTTTGCGCAAGATACCGTTTACGCTCGCCAAATAATTACAAAACTAACTTCAAAATATTGTTTTGGTAGAGGTTATGTGAAAAATGGTTTACAAAATGCCGAAGCAATTATTGTTGACGAATTAAAATTATCAAAATCAAATCCTTTATTTAATGAAGGTTTCACGCAATCTTTTTTTCATAATGTTAATACTTTTGCAGGTAAGTGTGAAGTAAAATTAAATGGTAAAGAATTAGTTGCTGGTGTTGATTATATTTTAAATGCGAGTTCAACACAGGTAAAAGGGAAGTTTAACCTTACAAAAAAAGATAGTATAACATACATCAATGCTGATCAAAAAAACGCAATTATTGTTTCAAAAAAAAATAAATTAACCTTTAATGTTTCCAATACCGTTAATAATTTTTGTGAAATTGAATTAGATAAAAACCGTTTTAAAGAAGAGCCTTTTCAAATTAAATTAAACATACAAAACACGTTAATTAAAAATTTTGAAAGTAAAAATATAGGTTGTTTTATTGCCGGACAATCAAATTCCGATTCATTAATTATTTTTTCGGCGCATTACGACCATTTAGGTGGAATGGGTGCAGACACTTATTTTCCTGGAGCTAACGATAATGCAAGCGGAGTAAGTGTGTTATTAAATTTGTTAAAATATTATTCTGCCAATCCGCCAAAATACAAAACAGTTTTTTTATTTTTTGCAGGCGAGGAAGCTGGATTGGTAGGCTCTAAATTTTTTGTAGAAAGTAAAGTTATTAATTTAAAAGCAATAAAATTTTTAATTAATTTAGATTTATTGGGTACTGGCGATGAGGGAATAATGGTAACTAATGGCTTTGTATATCAAAAACAATATAATTTATTAAACGATATTAATTTTAAAAATAGTTTAGTAAAAGAGGTTAAACGGAGGGGTAAAGCTGCAAATAGCGACCATTATTGGTTTACCGAAGCAGGTGTGCCTAGTTTTTTTATATATACTTTAGGTGGTATTACTGCTTACCATGATGTGTTTGATATTTCCAAAACTTTACCACTTACTGATTACGTAGATGTGTTTAATTTATTGATTCAATTTACGGCTCAGTTGTAATTATGCCAACTTTTAAAGATCAATTAAATAATAGCATTACTATAACTAAACTTCCTCAACGTATTATTTCTATAGTACCTTCGCAAAGCGAGTTTTTATGGCATATTGGAGTTAGAAACGAATTAGTAGGTATTACAAAATTTTGTATTCATCCAAAAGAAATGTTTACAAATATTGAGCATGTAGGAGGCACAAAAAAATTAAATCTTACTAAAATAAGAGCCTTAAAACCCAATTTAATTATTGCCAATAAAGAAGAAAATAATAAAGAGGAAATTGAACTATTGCAAAAAGAATTTAATGTTTGGATAAGTGATATTTACAATTTTAAAGATGCTTTTAAAATGATGAATTTACTTTCGGTTATTTTAAAAAAAGAATGTGAAACTAAATTATTAATCTCTGAAATAAAAAAATTAATCAAACTAATAAAAAATAATTTTAATAATCAAACAGTAGCTTATTTTATTTGGAATAAACCATATATGCTTGCCGCAAATAATACCTATATAAATTTTATATTAAATTATTTAGGTTTAAAAAATGTGGCACAAAGTATAAATCGTTATCCTGAAGTAACAATTGAAGCACTAAAAAAGTTAAATCCACAAATTTGTTTTTTATCAAGCGAACCATTTCCTTTTAAACAGAAACATATTTTAGAATTACAGCAGCATTTACCTAACTCAAAAATTATAATTGTAGATGGCGAAGTATTTAGTTGGTATGGAAATAGAATGATGGAGTTGGCAGGTTATATAAAAACTTTACAGATATAAAATTATTCTTTTATATAATTTTTATCCTTCAATTTAAACGATCTCCAAATAAAAAATATACCCACTAAAACAAAAGGAATACTTAATATTTGCCCCATATTTATAGGTAATTCATTTTCAAAACCTACTTGATTTTCTTTTAAAAATTCCACAAAAAAACGTTGCGTAAACATTATTACACACATTAAACCAAACATAAAACCTGCCCCTACCTTATTGCGCTTATTTTTCCATAACCAATACATAACAAAAAATAATATTAAACAAAATAAGCCTTCGTATAATTGTGCTGGATGACGTGCAGGAATCTCAATGCCGAAATTCCTTAAATTTTCTATATCTTCATCGTTATTTTTAAAAATAAAACCCCAAGGTAAATTTGTTTGAAAGCCAACAATTTCTCCATTAATTAAATTACCTATTCTGATACAAAACGAAGCAATTGGTACTACAATTACTAATTTATCAAATAACCACAACCAGTTTTCTTTAGTTTTTCGACAATATAAAATCATTGCAGCAATAATACCAAATGCACCGCCATGGCTTGCTAAACCACCTTCATAAACTTTTAAAATATTTAATGGATGCGAAATGTAACCCTCTTGTATCACCACACCACTTGCGTCAACAACATCAAATTGCGGACCATAAAATAAGCAATGCCCTAAACGCGCTCCAATAACTGTGCCCAAAATAATATATAAGGTTAAGGTATCCAATTGCTTGCTGGTTCGTCCTTCAACTTTAAATACTCTGTTTAATATAAAATGACTTGTAATAAATGCCATTGCCCACATTAATCCATACCAACGTACTGGCCAATTAATGCCAGGTATTGTAAAAATTTCAGGGCTTGGATTCCAAATTATTGAAAGATCAAATATCATACTTCAAAAATAGAATTTATTATCTATTAATGCCTCGTTTTTTCATTTCTTTTTGATAGGCTTTAGCAAATTTTTCGTGTTGAATATATGTTTCCGAAAAATCAGAATAGCCATTTAAACTGGGTTTGGCACAAAAGAAAATATATTTATGTTTTGTATAATTTAAAACAGCATCAATAGCTTGGGGATATACCAAACAAATAGGGCCTGGCGGTAAACCTTTAAATTTATAAGTATTGTAAGATGAATTAATTTCTTTATCCACATCTAATACGCGTTGAACATCAAAATTTTTATTTGCAAATTTTAAAGTGGGGTCGGCTTGTAACATCATATTTTTATTTAAACGATTAATATAAACTCCAGCAATTTTTTGTTGCTCGCTTGCAATTCTGCTTTCGCTTTGAACAATAGATGCCAATGTAATTATCTCAGAAACTGTGTAACCCAATTTTTTTGTTTGATTAACACGATTTGTATTCCAAACTAAATTGTATTTATTTTTTAATTCGTAAATTAAATCGTTTAATTTAATTGCCCAACTTACCTCACAAGAAGCAGGTATTATCATTGAAAAACAGTTATCTGGATCGAGATTAAAATTTTGTTTTAGTAATTTTTCATCGCTAATAAATTCCTCTAACTCGTTTTCATTCAATTCTAATTTTTCAGCCGTATAGCTTACAAATTCATCTATATTGTGTATTTGCGAATTGTAAGTCAATTTTATTTCTTCTTGTTTGTTATATTTAATTAAATTTATAATTTGTCGCATTGTCATGCCATTGGTAACTCTATATTTACCAGGATGAATATTTTTACTTAGATCCATTTTTTTTGCAAGCCACTCAAAGGCTTTTACATCATCAATAATATTTTCAGCATTAATATCGCTTATTACATCTTCAAAAGTATCGTTACTTTCAACATAAATAAAAGTATAATTTTTATTTTTTAAATGTATAGCTCCAGCAAAATATGTAGAATAAATATAATATACCCCAAACGCAAACAAACCGAAAAATAGAAGTGTTACAATCCATTTATTATTTTTTTTAGATGTCATTATAAACTATTAAGTTGTTGTAAAGCCTGTTTAGCTTTTACGTTATTGGGATTTTTTTTAATTATTTTTTCTAAATAAAATTTTGATTGATTATAATTTTTTAAGAAAGCAAAATAGCCAGCCAAATTTAATAATAAAGGTTCATAATCGGGGTCTAATTTTAAAGCCAAATTATACAAACGTTGTGCTTCTGCCGGAAAGCCCTTTACTAATTGTATGTAACCTAAATTAGTGTATGCTGAAACGTTTTTTGGATATTCATTCAAAACAAACTTAAATTCAATTTCTGCTTCGTTTAATTGATTATTTGCAGCCAAAACCGAGGCATACTTATTTCTAAACTCTAAATTATAAGGTGCTAATTTTACAGCTTGTTTTAAAAATAAAATAGATTTATTAATGTTTGATAAATAATAAAATGCATCTCCAATTCTATAACAAGTCCAAGCGTCAATATTATCATAAGTTTTGTGCGTTAATTTATATTGCATTAAATAATTTTCTCCTAAAGTAGTAACGTAAGAAATGAGTTGATTAAAGTTTTGTGAAATAAAATTTAATTGTATAAGAGCATACAAATTTTTATCAACCTCTTGCTTTGTTTTATCACTTAAATAAAAGTTAGCGCTGTCTAAATAACTTATATTTTGTTCAAATTTTTCGTACTGATTTATGTAAGCTCTTGCTTTTGTTAACCTATCAGGATTATTCTCATTAATAGAAAATAAACCCACAAAAGTTTTTATTTTATTTTTTTCTTTTTGTGAAATTGGTTTTCGAATATAATGGTCATGAACCGAAACGTGTGGAATATCTATAGACCCCGAAACAGGCATGTGGCAAGATACGCAGTTAACATTTTTTTGAAATTTCAAGTCTGAGGTTTTGTTAAATATACTTAACACTTTTGGTTCGTTACAAGTTTTTAATTTAATTCCTGTATGACAATTTACACAAGCATCGTTAAATACATTTTTATTTGTTTCTTTAACGCTTACATGTGGGTTGTGGCAGGTAATACAAGTCATTGCTTCTTTGTAAGGCTTTAATGTATTTTTATTTTTTATTTGTTCATACGATTTTATAAAACACGCGCTTTGCTTTAATCTATCGGCATGCGAGGCCATTATAAATTCTTCATCAGCATTTTTATACTTGGGTAAAAACACCGATATAAAATCGCTTAATTTTTGTCCAGGTTTATAATCGTAAAATGATTTGCCTTCCTTAAGCACAGCATTGCCTTGTAAATGACACCTTTGACACAAATCGAATTGTAAATCAATACTTAATTTTGCAGGATTAACAATCGAGAAATCAATGTATTTACTAGTATCTATTTTACTTCCATCTTGTCGTTGCGCAACATGAATACTACCAGGGCCATGACAACGCTCGCAATCAATACCATTAGGAATACTTGTATATTTATTTTCAGAACCAAGCACAAAATTAGGATAACCGTTATGGCAACTCATACATTCTAAACCAATTTTACGAGTGAAATGTGTATTAAATCCTCCTTCAAAACCTGGAGGCAAATCCCAATGTTTTTTTTGTGTGTAATAAGTCATCGGCATTTGATTAATGTAACCATTAACACTTTGTAAGTGAGAATTGGTATGCTGCCCCGAACCGATAATGTAACTTACTTGTTCGGTTCTTAAGTGAGTTGTATCTTTTTTTTCTAATCTAAATTCATTAAAAAATAAACTATCTTTTTTCCAAAATGCATTATAATTCATATCTGAAAGTTTATCATAAATAGTTGCATTTTTAAAATCAGCTGAGCTTTTTTGTTTAGAAGCAATATCTAGCGATTTGCCCATACCAGTTTTTATAAAAGTATTGTAAATACTTTGATGGCAAAGTTTACAGGTATTCATACCAACATATTTAGCTGAATCGGAATGATTTAAATATACTAAGCTATCATTTAAAATTTTTGTGATTGATGACGTACCTATTTTTGAATCGCAAAATTGTAATAATCCAATTAATGCAATTGCAAGAGATAAAAATATATGAATTTTTTTTGGCAAAATAAATTACCACAAAACTAATAGTTATTGTTTACATAATATAATGCCGTGCAGACAGTTAAGTTACGGAAATAAAAAATAAAAATCAATATAACCTTTATTTATTTACTGCGTTAAACTAAGTAACAAAACAGCAACAAAAAGACTAAGTTAAACATAAACTAAAGGCTTTTTGGTCGAAATAAACACAATAATTTAATATAAATTATACAAATAAATTAATTAAAAATGAAACTTTTAACCCATTTAAAAATCTCTAGCCATGAAAACTATAACTTTAATTCCGACAATTTTGGCAATAACTTTACAATTAACTGTAAACAGCCAAACTACTACTAACAAAATTAATAATGTAAGCGTAGATAAAATTAATTTACACGTTGTACAACAATCAAAAAAATCTGCTTCATACAAAGTACTACCTATACTTGGTGCTGTAAAAAAACAAGCAAAAGTTTTAGAAGTAACAACAACATTTAGTTTTAACGAACTAATACTAAAAGCAGAAGAGCTTACAAATCAAGCAAAAATGGTAAAAGAACATGCTTTAAAATTAAATGATGATAATAAAATTATGCAATTAGAAATTGCAACAGAGCTACAACAGCAGGCACTTATATATCAAATTAAAGCTTCCGAAATTTCATTTCAAAATACCTTAAGCGAATTTGCCTTTAATAAATTAGAATTTTTACAACTATTAAATTCAGTACCACAATTAAAAGATGTAATTACAAATTGCAATAACAAACATAATGATGCTGAACGTAATTTAAAATTAGCTAAAGAAATGCGCCAAGAAGCTTACAACATGCCAAGCCTTGCAGGTACTTTGGGTACAATGAGCAACGCAGAAGAAAAAGAATATTTAGCTTTGCAAAAACAAAATCAAGCTATTGAACAATTAAAAACAATAGTTTTAAATAGTTTGGGTTTAAAACAATTAGATGTTTGTATAAAATAAATTTTTAAAATAAATAAAATAAAGCAGACGTATAGAAAAACCTATATGTCTGTTTTAATTTATAACAATAATTCACCATAAACTTTTAAAACCTGAGGTATTAACAATTCGGTTTCGTTATTATGTATAATAAAATGAGATTGGATTATTTTTTCGGATTGATTTAGCTGGCTATTTATTTTTTTTAAAACTTGTTCCCTAGTTATCCCATCTCTATGTATAGTGCGATTTATTCGGATCTCATCGTTGGCAACAACTAAAATAATTTTATTTACTTGGTTATTTAAATTGGCTTCAAATAATAAAGCACTTTCTTTTATTATTATTTCATTTAGATGACTATTTACAAATAAATTAAATTTAAATAAAACAGCAGGGTGTATAACTGCATTTAATTTTTGTAATAAAATTTTATCAGCAAAAATTTTTGAACTTATAAATGTTTTATTTAAAGTACAAGATGTAAGGTAAGCTTCATTTCCCAAAAGGTTAATTATTTTTTGTTTAATTTCTTCTTCAAAATAAAGTTGTTTAGCAACATCATCGCTATTAAATAATCTACAACCTAAAAGTTCAAAAAGTTTTGCAACTATACTTTTGCCACTTCCTATACCACCAGTTAAACCAACAATCATAAAGAATTTATTTTTTTATTAATAATATTTGAACTTCTTTTGGTTCAATATCAATAACTGTAATGTTAGCAGGTAAAGTAGTAAAAATTACAAATTGTTTACTTGATTTTATGTTTTTTTCAGCTTTAACAGTTGCATTAAAATAAATTGTATCACTTAAATTAAAAGTGTTTTGAATACTTGTAAATTTTACTTTTACTTTTTGCGGAAAAATATTTACTTGTTTAAATTCTTCAGTATTCAAAATATTTACAGGTAATAAAATTGTTTTTTCGATTAATTTATCAACGTCAATCCTTACATTTATTTTTGATTGATTAAAATTAATTGTTGGGTTTGGTTTAATTAAAACCAATTCTTTTATAAACGATTTATTTAAATTAGTTGTGTATAAATTTTCAGTGTAAATAGTATCTATATAATTTATTACAGCTGTATCGCCCCAAATACCAATTGAGTTTGGCGTAATAATTGGTTTTTTATAGCCATATCCTTGCTCGCATTTAATTTGTAACGGAACTTTTACAATTACCGTTTTTTGAAAACCACTTCGTTCAGTAAAATATAAAGTATCGGGACTGATTTGTTTTATTTGCGTTTCAAATTTAAAAATAGATTTAAAATTAATTGTATTTGCCGTTAAAATATAATTTTGCTGTTTATTGCTTGTTTTTAAATCGTTAAAATCAACACTAATGGTTTTTGTTTTATTATAAATTATAAAAAATAATTTCAATCCGCTAGCTTTTATATCTATTGTTAATTTTGTGGGCAAATCATTTAAAGGTATTTTATTTTGTGGATTATTATTAAATATTACTGGTACTTTAATAGTATAAACATAAACAGTATTTAAAGCATGCACTAACCAAAGTGCCGAAGCAATTAAAAGGCACACAAAAAAAGCCGTAGTTTTACTCGGCTTTTTTTTAGGTGTAATTAAATATTTGTTTTCTAACGAACTCAGTATATAAAATTAGCTTTGAGGTATAGTTGCAGTAGCATCTTGAGAAACTGCATTTTTAGAAATTTTCATTTTACTTCCATCTTCAACTTCCATAATAATTGTAGCATCTTCTTTTACTTCAACTATTTTGCCATAAATACCGCCAATAGTTAAAATTTTATCTCCTTTTTTTAATTCAGAAATATATTTTTTTTGGTCTTTAGCTTTTTTCATTTGCGGGCGAATCATAAAAAAATAAAACACAACTACTATTGCTACCAAAGGTAAAAACGACATTATTCCACCCTGTTGCTGTCCGCCAGCCATTAAAATTACTAATTGATTTATCATTTGTTTTTATATTTATTTTATTTGTTTTTATTTTAATTCCTAATATTAATATTTTATTGTTTTAAATTTACTTTTTCAAAAAAACAATTCTTTTCTTATTTAACTTATTTAGCGGTTTCAGCAACAATTACATCAGCTTTTATTTTAATAATTCGGGTTGCCGGTTCGCAATTGGTAACAATTGTTACTGTTTTTTCTTGTAAACCACTTTTACCTTCGCTATTAAATAACACATCAATTTTACCCTCAGCACCTACTTTTATGGGTTGTTTTGGCCATTCGGGTATTGTACATCCACAACTACCATTGGCAGCGCTTATTACCAAGTTTTTACTCCCAATATTTTTAAAGTAAAATGAATGGCTAACCCGTTCGCCTTGCGTAATTTTGCCAAAATCAAATACCTCTTCATTAAATTTTATTTCAGGAAGATTAGCATTGGTGTTGCCATTTGCACTTTGCGTATTATCTACAATATCAGAATTAATTGTTTTATCGTCTGCCGAATTATCGCAAGAAACTAAAATAAAAAGTAAAAAAGTAATTAAAAAAAATTTCATAATAAAAATTGTGCAAATATACACAGATTGTAGGGGTATAAAAACAAAAAAATCCCAAAAATTGGGATTTTTTTAAATATTTATATTTTATTAATTTTAGAATTTTGCGCGAATTTTACGCATTTTACGTTTTTTTCCACCACCAAAAAAGCCACCTTTGTAGCGTGAGCGGTAAAAACTACTCTTACCTCTAATAACGTAACTATAGCTTAAATTTAAAGTCATATAACCATCTTTATGAGTTTTATCACCTCGTTTTTGACCCCAATCGTGAGATTTAAAAGCACCTTTATTTGCATCAATATCTGCTTGTGGTAATTCTGTAGTTCTTAAAATTAAACCTTGTGTGTAAGCATCGCTTGGCTTACTAGGATAATTACCACTAATATCATCAATATAATCGGTAAATGTTTTACGATAATTTGCTTCAAAACCAATACGATGTTTCTTATCAAACGTAAAATAAAATCCAAAACCCATTGGTATATTAAACCCAATTCTTTTATACATTGTGCCTTCTGTAGCCAAAGGTTGTAAAGCTACCCATTCGCCTAAATATTTTGTTTTAGGATTAGTATAAAACCCCCCTACTCCACCAAATAAATAAGCTCTAAAACCATTACGGTACCTGTAAGTATTTCCTAAATCGTTATTTTCGTAAAAGAAGAAATGACCAGTTAACCCCAAATCAAAAACGTCATTTTTAAAATTAAAATTTCTGAAACGACGACCAGGATTTGATGATAATTTATCGTCTCCTTCTATTCTAATATAATCAAAAGCTAAACGTAACGAAATTTTTGGACGCCATTTGTAACGCACAAATCCACCAAAATTCCATCGGGTTTTTGCTAATTTCATATCTGCAACAAAATCTCTACGTGTTTTTTCTTTTCCGCCAATATCACCAAGGTAATTTGTTGCGCCTACTGCAACACCATAATCCCATAGCCACTGAGCTTTAATAGAAGATGTTAAGAATAAAATAAAAAATAAAAATATACTTTTTTTCATCAAAAATAATTTATCACAATAATGTGTAAATATAATAAAAAAATGGAATAAAAAAATTAAATTTTTGTTACTAAATTATTAAAAGGTATTTACACCTTGTACAGTGGTATATTTCATTGTATATTTTACACCGGGGTTAATATACTTATAGGCACTATGGCTCATTAATGCTGCCTCATGAAAGCCACAAAGTATTAATTTAAGTTTATTTTTATAGGTATTTATATCGCCAATTGCATAAACTCCTGCAACATTTGTGCTGTAATCTTCTGTATTAACTTCAATAGCGTTTTTATCTAAATTTAAACCCCAATTTTCTATAGGGCCTAATTTTGGGCTTAAGCCAAAAAGTGGGATTAAATTATTAGTAGCAACAACTGTTTTTTGTTGCGTTTTTATGTTTATTAATTCTACACTTTGCAATTTCTCATCACCTAAAACAGCATTTACGGCAGTATTTAGCATTAAATTAAGTTTGCCATCCTCCCCTAACTTCATTACTTTATTAACGCTATCCGGTGCACCTCTAAAACTTTCGCTGCGGTGTACAAGGGTTAATTCGCTACAAATATCGCTTAAAAAAATTGCCCAATCTAAAGCGCTATCGCCACCGCCAGCAATTACCATTTTTTGATTTCGGTATTTTTCAGGATCTAAAATCATATAATTAATACCTTTACCGTTTTCAAATTGTTGTAAATTTTCAACTTCGGGTTTGCGTGGTTCAAAACAGCCTAAACCACCCGCAATTACAACAACTTTTGCGCTAATAGTTGTGCCCATGTTTGTGGTAAGCGTAAAATCTTGCTCACCATGTTTTTGTAAAGATTCTATGCGTTCGCCCAGTGTAAAAGTTGGATTAAAAGGCTCAGCTTGTCGCATTAAATTATCAACCAATTCGTGCGCTAAAACACTTGGGTAGCCCGGTATGTCGTAAATTGGTTTTTTTGGATAAATTTCGCTCAATTGCCCACCAACTTGTGGCAAATAATCAACCAAATGGCAACGCATCTTTAACAATCCAGCTTCAAAAATGGCAAATAAACCAACTGGCCCGGCACCAATTATAACAATATCCGTATTAATCATCTAAATTTTTGTGTAAAAGTAGTTTAAAATAATAATTGTTAAAACTTAAAAATTGGTAAAAAGTTTAAAGATTTTTTGTTTATCTTTAAACATTAATTTAACATTGGGTATTAAAATTTAAAACTTTAAAAAAAATGAGAAAACAATTACTATCAATTTTTAGCGCAGTTATAGCCACAGCAGCAATTGCTCAAACACCAAGTCCAAGTTTTTCAACCTCGCAAAACACTAGTTTTACTATGGCACCAAGTGCTAATTGTAAATTTTTAGATGTAGTAAGTGCTAATGTAGTTTGGGGTTTTGGGAGAAGTGGAGCAGCAGGATTTACAAGCCGTAATTATAATGATTTTACGCGAACAACTAACGCTGGTGTAACTTTTACAACTGGAAAAGTTTATGCTGATACTAGTACCTATGTTGGCGCAAATTTGGAAGGTATTGATGCCAATACAGCTTGGGTTTCTTCGTATTTAAAAGTTCCACAAGCACAAGGTGCAATTCACAGAACAACCAACGGCGGTACAAATTGGATGAATATGACTGCACCTGGAATGTACACAAATGCTGCATCTTTTTGTAACATTGTGTCATTTGTAACCCCATCAATTGGCATTACTATGGGCGACGCACATGCAGGTACTGCCAACGAGTATGAAATTTGGCGCACTATTAATGGTGGTTCAACATGGAGTCTAATTCCAGGTTCTTCTATACCTAACCCTACTACTGGCGAATATGGCCTTGTTAATGTATATACCAAACAAGGTACTTCAAACTTTTGGTTTGGAACAAATAAAGGTAGAATTTTTAGAAGTTCTGATGCAGGCTTAACTTGGAATACAGCAGTATTGCCTGGAACGCCGACAGCAAGTTTAAATGTACAAGATATAGCTTTTACTACACCTTTAATAGGAATGACTACAGTTTTTAATACTTCATCAGCTTTATTAGAAGAATATATAACTAACGATGGCGGCGTTACATGGACAGTAGTAGCTGCCATAGATCCAAATTTTGGTAGAAATGATTTTTGTGCAATACCTGGAACAAATATTTTTGCAAGTTGTGCAAATACTCCATCTTCTTTTAATACAGGCATCTCTTATTCAAACGATGGTGGTATAACTTGGATTAGTTGGAACTCTGATGCCATTGGTTATTTAACTATAGATTTTGCTGACCCAACAAGCGGTTGGGTAGGCACATTTCAAACAGCCACTGTAAATCCAACTGGCGGTATTTTTAAATATACGGGTGCATCTTTAGCTGGCACCGTTGCTCCAACAGCAGCGTTTTTTGCTCCACCTACTATATGTTTAGCAGGTTCAAGTACTAGTATTACCTTAAGTAACGTTTCAACTGGCAGCCCAACGCCAACTTACACATGGTCTTCTAATCCTGCAGGTCCCGCATTTTCAAGTACATCGGCAGTAAGCCCAGTTATAACATTTACAACTCCGGGTACTTATACGATTTCTTTATTAGCTAATAATATATTTGGTACTAATGCTACTAGCCAAGTAATAAATTTAATTAGTTGTGTTTCGCCAACAGCGTCATTTACAGCACCTACTGGTACTTTATGTAACTTAAACCCTTATACTTTTACCAATACTAGCGCTGGTAGTCCTACTCCAACTTATTCTTGGAGCACTTCACCATCAACAGGAGTAATTATTTCTCCAAATTCAACTACCTTGAGTCCTTCAATCAGCTTTTCAACAGCTGGTGTTTATTCGGTAACTTTAATGCTTTCAAATTTAAGTGGCACAGCGCAAACAACCCAAACGGTAAATATTATTGCTTGTCCTCCAATAGCTAATTTTAATATTCCTTCTTCGGCAACTAATTGTACACTATCACCAATAACTACTACCAATACTACTAGTGGTAATGGTCCATTCAGCTATACATGGACGGTAATGCCTTTAGGGCCTACTTTTGCACCAAATGCTGCCGTGGCAAATCCTTCAATTAATTTCCCTTCCTCAGGTAACTTTACTGTTACTTTAAATGTAAGTAATGCTTCAGGACTTGCTTCAATTTCAAAAACAATTAGTGTTAGTACCTGCGTTGGTATTGCCGAAAATAACTTGTTGGCTAATAATATTAAATTATATCCTAACCCAACAAAAGATGTTATTACCGTTACTTTACCTCGCACTGGTTACGAATACAATGTAATAATAACCGATATTTTAGGTTCTGTTATTTATAACCAAAAAACCATTAAAAATGGCGATGCACAAATTAATTTAGCAAATAAAGCTAAAGGTGTTTATTTTATTACTATACAAGGTAATAACGAAAAAGCTACCAAAAAAATTGTTGTTGAGTAATTTTTAGTTCAATTCTTAATTAAAAGCGTTTCAATTCATTTTGAAACGCTTTTTTTAATAGGATAATTTAATTAATTCACTTTATTTTATATCAACTACCATGCATAATATAAATCTCTAAAAAGATTTTATATTTAAATATCCAATGTTTTCGAAAAATTAATTCCTAAGCGGAAATTTTTATTTGGCAATAATTTTAAATATTTTTTTTGATGCATATTAAATATTAACATATTTTCAAATTATCACACCTTTTTTTAAATTTTTGTAAAATAAAATTCTTAATTAGTTAACAATCAGTTTTTTTTATTAATAATAATTTATTTTTTTTGGAAACAAAAAAAATAGTATTTTCGATTAAAATAGCGCGCTTTTATGACAAGAAAATTTTGGAAAAGATTAATTTTTGCACTGGTACTTTTACCACTTTTAATAATATCTGTTTTAATTACTATTTTATTTGTAAAGCAAGATGCTATTGTAAAAAAATTATTAACTACACTTAATACCGATTTTAAAGGAGAGATTGAAATTAGAGATAGTCACATCTCTCCGTTTGCAAATTTCCCATATATCTCTATTGATTTGGATAATTTAAAACTTTATGAAAATAAATCAAAAAAAGGTAAACCAATTATTGATGTAAAAGACCTTTATTTGGGTTTCGATTTATTTACACTTATTACTGGTAAAATGGATATAAAACTCATTAAACTAAGCAATGGAAAAATAAATATTGTTCAAGATAAAAACGGAGAATTTAATTTGCTCCAGGCATTTGCGTCCGATAAAACAGTTGAAAGCACAGAAGAAGAATTTCACCTAGATTTAAAATCAATTCAACTTGATAATATAGATATTACCAAATTAAATTTAGAAAATTTAATTAAGATAGAACTTTTTATAAATAAAGCAAAATCAAAATTTAAAACATCAACAGATCGTATAAGTGTTTTTTTAGATTCTAAATTTGTTGTAAATGTTATTAAAGGAAACGATACTACTTTTTTTAAACATAAACATGTTGTATTTAAAACAGAGTTAGATTTAGATAAAATACAAAATAAATTAATAATAAAGCCTTCTAAATTTGATTTGGAAAAAGCACAATTTGATTTTGAGGGCGGAATTGATTTTAAAAACGAGTCTGATCTTAATTTAATTATAAAAGGCAGCAAACCCAATTTTGATATTTTTATGGCACTTGCACCCGAAGAATTAACGCCTGTTTTAAATAAATACGATAACAAAGGTAAAATATTTTTTAGCGCTACTCTTAAAGGAAAGGTTGCCAATGGAAAAATGCCAAAGGTTGATGTAGATTTTAAATGCGAGAATGCTTTTTTACACAATACTGAATCTAATAAAAAACTTGACCAACTTAATTTTAAAGCACATTTTACGACAGGTAATCTTGGTAAGCTAGAAAGTATGGAGTTTTCGTTAACTGATTTTACCTCCAGGCCCGAATCAGGCATTTTTAGCGGGCACTTAATTGTAAAGAATTTTGCCGAACCAGAAATTGATACTAAAATAGTTTCTGATTTTGACCTTGATTTTTTATCGAAATTTTTAAACGTTAAAGGTGTTCAAGACTTAAAAGGTAAAGTAAAACTTACAATGAATTTTAAAGATATAATTGATTTAAACCATCCAGAGAAAGCAATTGAAAAATTAAATGAATCGTATTTTACCGAATTAAATGTAACTAATTTAAGTTTTAAATCTAACTATTTTCATTTACCAATTGATAAAATAAACATCAACGCAACACTTGAAGGCCACGAAGCTAAAATTAAACAATTTGATGTTAAAGTTGGTAAATCAGATTTATCAATTTTTGGTAGTATAAGTGATTTGCCTGCAATTATTCATCATACAAAAGACCAGGTAATTGCTGTATTAAATATTAAATCAAATTTTTTAGATATTGAAGAGTTAACTTCTGGCAATAAACAGAAAAGCAAGCCTATTGACGAACAAATTGAAAAAATGAGTATGAAATTTACTTTTAAAAGTTCGGCTCGTGCTTTTACAGAATCGCCAAACTTACCTGTTGGTGAATTTTTTATAGATGATTTAAATGCAAAAATGAAACACTACCCACATACTTTACATGATTTTCATTCTGATTTATTTATAGATTCGTCGGACTTTAGAATTATTGATTTTACAGGCATGATTGATAAAAGCGATTTTCATTTTAATGGTAAACTACTTAATTATGATCTTTGGTTTATGGATATTTCGAAAGGAGATACCAAAATGGAATTTGATTTAACCTCAAAACTTCTTAAACTAGAAGATGTTTTTTCGTATAAAGGAGAAAATTATGTACCTGAAGATTATCGTCATGAAGAATTAAAAGACTTCAAACTTCATGGCCATGCGGCTTTGCATTTTAATAAAGAATTAAAATCAACTGATTTATATATCGATCAATTTACAACACAAATGAAAATGCATAAATATAAATTTGAAAAGTTTAAAGGCAGAATTCATTATGAAGATGAGCATTTAATGGTTCAAGATTTTTCTGGAAAACTAGGAAAAAGTTCTTTCGAAATGGATTTGAATTATTATTTAGGAAAAGATAAAGCTATTAAAAAGCGAGATAATCATTTTGGCATCATTGCAAATTATTTAGATTTTGATGAGCTTTTTGCATTTAACCCATCTCTTAAAACATCAACAACTTCGCCAGCCAGTCATGAAAAAGGTTTTAATATTTATGATTTACCTTTTACTGACATGACTTTTGATATAAACATTAATCATTTAAACTATCATAAGTATTTAATAAATAACATTACTGGAAAAATGCGAACAACAGAAAATCATTATTTATATATTGATACTCTTGCTTTTTTGGCAGCTGATGGCAAATTTAATATGAATGGCTATTTTAATGGTTCTAATAAAGATAAAATTTATTTTAGTCCGGTTATAAAAATGGATAAAGTAGACTTAGATAAGCTATTTTTAAAGTTTGAAAACTTTGGACAAGACCACATGGTTTCTGAAAACGTGCACGGTAAACTATCAGGTAAAATTACTGGAAAACTTCTTATGCATCGCGATATGGTTCCTATAATCGATGACTCTGAATTGCACATGGATATTGAAGTTTTAAATGGGAAATTAGAAAAATATGCGCCCCTTACGGCAATGGCAGAATATTTTCAAGATAAAAATGTAGCTAAAGTATTGTTTGATACTTTAAAAAATCATATAGATATGAATAAAGGCGTAATGTCTTTTCCTATGATGACAATTAACTCATCTTTAGGTTTTATTGAAGTTTCGGGTAAACAAGATATGAATTTTAATATGGAATATTATATTAAAGTTCCAGTAAAATTAGTTACGCGTGTTGCACGACAAAAATTGTTTGGAGTAAATAATGAAGCAGCTATTGACTCGGATAAAGAAGATGAAATAATTTATAAAGATGCTACTAAAAAAATAAAATATGTAAATTTAAAGTTAAGTGGTAATTCCGAAAATTATAAAATTTCGATGGCGAAAGATAAAAACGCTTCAAATGGTGGAAAATCAAAATAAATATTTACGAATTGACAATTAAGTAATTATTTAGCAATATAATTAAACAACGATTTTTTTTGATTACAGCAAAAAATTTTCTTTGCGCAAATAAAAGGTTTTAAAAAATTGCAAATAAATAATCTCGTAATAAAAAACCCACTTGTAAAAACAAATGGGTTTTAATAATTTTATTACAATAATTTATCTAATAAAATAATAACTATTTTAAGCTTCTATTTCAGCTTCTTCTTTACTTGCCATTAAACGCTCGTACTCTTCTTTACTACCAACTACTAATTTCTCGTATTGGCGTAAACCAGTACCTGCTGGTATTAAATGTCCAACAATTACGTTTTCTTTTAATCCATTTAAGGTATCTACTTTACCATTTACAGCTGCTTCATTTAATACTTTAGTTGTTTCTTGGAAAGAAGCGGCACTAATCCAACTGCTTGTTTGTAACGAAGCCCTTGTTATACCTTGTAATTTAGATTCTGCTGTTGCAGGAACGGCATCGCGTGACTCTACAATTTTTAAATCTTTACGACGTAATACCGAGTTTTCGTCGCGTAATTTACGGGCTGTAATAATTTGTCCACGTTTTAATTCAGCACTATCCCCAGGTTCAATAACTACTTTTTTGCCAAAAATAGTATCGTTCTCAGTCATAAAGTCAATTTTGTTAATTAATTGCATTTCTAAAAACATGGTATCACCTGGGTCAACAATCTCAACCTTACGCATCATTTGACGCACAATGGTCTCAAAATGCTTATCATTTAATTTTTGACCTTGTAAACGGTACACCTCTTGTATTTCATTTACTAAATACTCTTGTACTGCGGTTGGTCCTTTAATTGATAAAATATCGCTTGGTGCAGTTGCGCCGTCAGATAATGCTTCACCAGCCTTAACAAAATCGTTTTCTTGAACCAAAATATGTTTACTTAAGTTCACTAAATAATTACGTCTTTCGCCTGTTTTAGCTTCAACTAATACTTCGCGGTTACCACGTTTAATTTTGCCAAAAGTAACAATACCGTCAATTTCGCTAATTACGGCTGGATTTGATGGGTTACGCGCCTCAAACAATTCGGTTACACGTGGTAAACCACCTGTAATATCTCCCGTTTTACCCGTAACACGTGGTATTTTTACTAATATTTGACCTGGTTCAATTTTAGCACTTTCATTAACAATAATGTGGGCACTAACTGGTATGTTATACGTTTTTAAAGGCTCCCCTTTTTTGTCAACAATTCGCATTGTAGGACTCATGGTTTTGTCCTTACTTTCAATAATTACTTTTTCGCGGAAACCTGTTTGCTCATCACTTTCCTCACGGTAAGTAATATTTTCTTTAATATGTTCATACTCAACAGTACCTCCAAATTCTGAAACAATTACTGCATTGTATGGATCCCAATCACAAATTAATTCTCCTTTTTTAACTTTAACACCTGGTTTAATATATAAGTTTGAACCATAAGGAATATTACCTGTAGTTAAAGTAATACCTGTATTTACATCAGTAATTCTCACTTCGGTACTTCTACCAATTACAATATTTGCTTTTTTGCCATCAGTTACGCGCTCTACAGTGCGTAATTCGTCAATTTCGGCAACACCATCGTATTTTGCAATTAAGCTACTTGATGCTGCAGTATTAGAAGCTGTGCCACCAACGTGGAAAGTACGTAGTGTTAACTGTGTTCCTGGTTCACCAATTGATTGGGCTGCAATTACACCAACTGCCTCGCCTAATTGTACTAAGCGACCATTTGATAAATTACGACCATAACATTTTGCACAAACACCACTACGAGATTCGCAGGTTAATACCGAACGAATATCAACAGTTTCTATTGGAGAACGCTCAATTAAAGCAGCAACGTCTTCGCTAATAATTTCGCCACCGGCAATAACTAAATCACCAGTTGTAGGGTGATATAAATCGTTAACAGCAGTACGACCTAAAATACGATCGTATAAGCTTTCAACAACATCATCGTTATTTTTTAACGCAGTCATATTTAATCCACGTAAAGTACCGCAATCAAATTCGTTTATAATAACGTCTTGCGCCACATCTACCAAACGACGAGTTAAATAACCAGCATCGGCAGTTTTTAAGGCGGTATCGGCTAATCCTTTGCGGGCACCGTGGGTTGAAATAAAATATTCCAAAATAGATAACCCTTCGCGGAAGTTGGATAATACAGGATTCTCGATAATTGAAGATGTTGTATCACCTGCTTTTTGAGGTTTAGCCATTAAACCGCGCATTCCACTTAATTGTTTAATTTGTTCTTTACTACCACGCGCACCTGAATCTAACATCATATAAACTGAGTTAAAGCCTTGTTTATCAGTACTTAACTTGTCTAATACTTTTTTAGTTACCTTACTATTAGCATGTGTCCAAATGTCAATAACTTGATTATAACGTTCGTTATTGGTTATAAAGCCCATGTTATAGTTACTTACTACCTCATCAACTTGAGCTTGCGCTTCAGCAATAATTTTTAATTTTTCGGCTGGTGTTTCAATATCACCTAAATTAAATGATAAACCACCTTTAAATGCTGTTTTAAATCCTATTTCTTTAATTTCATCTAAAAACTTAGCGGTTTTAGCCATGCCCGTTTTTTTAACTACCATACCAATTATATCGCGTAACGATTTTTTAGTTAAAAGTTCGTTAATAAAACCTACTTCGTGTGGTACAACAATATTAAATAATACACGCCCAGCTGTAGTTTCAATTATTTTAGTTACTAATTTTTCATCTTCTAAAGCATTAGTAACTCTAATTTTTATTTGTGCATGAATATCTAACTGCTTTTCATTTACAGCAATTACAACTTCTTCGGCACTGTAAAACATTTTACCTTCGCCTTTTACTTCGTCGCCAGGTAAATTCTTTTTAGGTTTGGTTAAATAATATAAACCTAAAACCATATCCTGAGATGGAACAGCTACTGGCGCACCATTACTTGGATTTAAAATATTATGAGAAGCCAACATTAAAATTTGAGCTTCTAAAATAGCTGCATGTCCTAATGGTAAATGCACCGCCATCTGATCACCGTCAAAATCGGCATTAAACGCACTACAAACCAATGGATGTAATTGAATAGCTTTACCTTCAATTAATTTTGGTTGAAAAGCTTGAATACCTAATCTATGTAAGGTTGGGGCACGATTTAACATTACGGGATGTCCACGTAAAATATTTTCTAAAATATCCCAAACAATAGCTTCTTTTTTATCAACTATTTTTTTGGCTGATTTTACAGTTTTAACAATACCACGCTCAATTAATTTACGAATAATAAATGGCTTAAATAATTCAGCAGCCATTTCTTTTGGTAAACCGCACTCGTGTAATTTTAATTCAGGCCCTACAACAATTACCGAACGAGCCGAATAATCAACACGCTTCCCTAATAAATTTTGACGGAAACGACCTTGTTTACCTTTTAATGAATCGGATAACGATTTTAAAGGACGATTGCTATCTGTTTTAACGGCATTAGATTTACGCGAGTTATCAAATAAAGAGTCAACCGATTCTTGTAACATACGTTTTTCGTTACGTAAAATAACATCAGGTGCTTTAATTTCGATTAAACGCTTTAAACGGTTGTTACGAATAATTACGCGACGGTATAAATCATTTAAATCGGAAGTTGCAAAACGACCACCATCTAATGGTACTAATGGGCGTAATTCTGGCGGAATAACCGGAACTACCTTAATAATCATCCACTCTGGACGATTAACCACATTTTGGTTAGCTTGGCGGAATGCTTCAATAACGTTTAAGCGTTTAAGTGCTTCATTTTTACGCTGTTGAGAGGTTTCGTTACTTGCTTTGTGACGTAATTCGTACGACAATTCATCTAAATTTAAACGCGATAATAAGTCTGCTAACGATTCGGCACCCATTTTAGCAATAAATTTGTTGGGGTCGGCATCGTCTAACAATGCATTTTCTTTTGGTAAACTATCTAAAATGTTTAAATATTCTTCTTCGGTTAAAAAGTCTAAATAACTTGTACCATTTTCGGCAGCTAAACCTGCATTAATTACTACATAACGTTCGTAGTAAATAATCATATCTAATTTTTTAGTTGGCAAACCCAATAAGTAACCAATTTTGTTTGGTAACGAGCGGAAATACCAAATATGAGCAACAGGAACTACTAAATTAATGTGCCCCATGCGTTCACGGCGTACTTTTTTCTCAGTAACCTCAACACCACAACGGTCGCAAACAATACCTTTGTAACGAATACGTTTGTATTTACCGCAATGACATTCAAAATCTTTTACCGGACCAAAAATGCGCTCGCAAAACAAACCATCTCTTTCGGGTTTGTAAGTACGGTAATTAATTGTTTCTGGTTTTAACACTTCACCACTCGAACGACGTAAAATCGTTTCGGGAGATGCCAGACTAATAATGATTTTTGAGAAATTTGATTTTTGTTTATTATCTCTTCTTAACGCCATATTTTTTAATTCAAAATTTAAAATTTATAATTCAAAATTCAACATTTCTTATTCCATTGTAATATCTAATGCTAAACCACGTAATTCGTGTAACAATACATTAAACGACTCTGGTATACCTGGTGCCGGAATATTATCGCCTTTAACAATAGCTTCGTAAGCTTTTGCACGACCCATTACATCATCCGATTTTACAGTTAATAATTCTTGTAACACATTGGCTGCACCATATGCTTCTAATGCCCAAACTTCCATCTCACCAAAACGCTGACCTCCAAATTGTGCTTTACCACCCAATGGTTGTTGCGTAATTAATGAATATGGTCCAATTGAACGTGCATGCATTTTATCATCCACCATGTGTCCTAATTTTAACATATAGATAATACCTACCGTTGCTGGTTGGTCAAAACGCTCGCCTGTACCGCCATCGTATAAATAAGTACGACCGTATTGCGGTAAACCAGCCTTTTTGGTGTATTCGTCAATCTGTTCAACAGTTGCACCATCAAAAATTGGAGTTGAGAATTTCAATCCTAATTTTTCTCCAGCCCAAGCTAATACAGTTTCATAAATTTGCCCTAAGTTCATACGCGAAGGCACACCTAAAGGATTTAAAACAATATCTACTGGCGTTCCATCTTCTAAAAACGGCATATCTTCCTCTTTCACTATACGGGCTACAATACCTTTGTTACCGTGTCGACCAGCCATTTTATCACCTACTTTTAACTTACGTTTTTGAGCAATGTAAACTTTAGCTAATTGAACAATACCATTTGGTAATTCATCTCCAACTGTAATTTGGAATTTTTCGCGTTTATATCTACCTAAATAATCGTTGTACTGAATCATAAAGTTATGTAACAAACGTTCTACTTGTTCGTTTTTATCTTTATCAGTAGTCCAGTTACTAGGATTTACTTCACTATAATCAATACGCTCTAAACCTTTTTGAGTAAATTTAGTACCACGAGGTACAATTTCTTCGCCCAAAATATTAGTAACACCTTGCGATGTGCGACCATTTACCAAAACAAATAATTTATCAACTAATTTTAATTTAAGATTGTAAATATTTTTTTCGTGATCGTTATCTAATTTTTCAACTAAAGGTTTTTCTTCGGCTTTTTGTTTTTTATCTTTTACTGCACGAGAAAATAAACGTTTATCAACAATTGTTCCTTTAATTGAAGGAGATACACGTAAAGAAGCATCTTTTACGTCGCCGGCTTTGTCGCCAAAAATAGCGCGTAATAATTTTTCTTCTGGCGATGGATCTGTTTCACCTTTAGGTGTAATTTTTCCAATTAAAATATCGCCTTCTTTTACTTCAGCACCAATGCGCACAATACCTTTTTCATCAAGGTCTTTAGTTGCTTCTTCACT
>Ga0163144_10007013_pt1 | contig 24779 bp, 20 predicted proteins | sample OliLak19BULKMAT1_FD_123175 | JGI IMG/M metagenome (GOLD analysis project Ga0163144, IMG submission 123175) | Freshwater microbial mat bacterial communities from Lake Vanda, McMurdo Dry Valleys, Antarctica - Oligotrophic Lake LV.19.BULKMAT1 | ecosystem: Environmental > Aquatic > Freshwater >... | reverse complement strand
TGGCCGGACATGCCGGTGAAATCGATCGACGCGATCCCCCAGCCGAAACCCAGAAAGGCGACTTTCGATGCAGTCACGACAAGCGCTGCGACGACGACAGGAAACAGGAGAGAGAGCACTCTGTTCACGCTACGCGTCGACCAGCCGACGCCGGCGGCGGCGACCAGCAAGAGAGGGACGACGATGCCGATCTCGCCCAGGCGCGTCACCCCGGACCAGAACGCGTCTGCACTCAAGTCATGCCGCCGACAGGGCCGCGAACGTCGAGTCGGCTTCGCGACCATGGTGGATCACGAGGTCGACGCCGGAAACTCTCGCCGCCTGCTTGGCGCGGGCGGCCGCGCTCGCAACCCGGTCGGGATGCTGGAACTGGCCCGAGGAGACGCAGACCACTCCGAAATACAGCGTCGTGAACGGGAAGAAACGGGTCACGCCGCTGCGGTCCTCCGACTGGATGCCGCCGGCTGCACGGGCGGCGTCGTCGTAGAGCACTCGTGCCGCGAGGTTGAACTCGGCTGTGATGCGGCGGCACCGCTCTTCCCAGCCGTCGTCCTGGAACAGGAGGACGAAGTCGTCTCCGCCGACATGGCCGATGAAGTCGCGTTGCGCGTCGCAATGGGCGAGCAAGGTGCTTGCCACCAGCTTGATCATCTCGTCGCCGTGCCAGTAGCCGAAGTGGTCGTTGAAGGGCTTGAAGTTGAGCAGGTCGGCATAGCAGACGACGAACTCCCCGTCGCTCTTCAGCAGGCGGTGGATGTGCTCGGTGATAGGAATGTTGCCGGGCAGCAGCGTCAAGGGGTTGGCATGACGCGCAGCCTCGATCCGCGATTCAGTGACGTTGCGGACCAGCTGGTCGGCCGTTCCGAGACCGACGTATCGCCCGTTCTCGGTCACGATGAATCCCTCGGTCAGGTAGCGCTGATCGTCGGACGTGAGGATCCCGATCAGCTCGCGAACGTCGCGATCGCGCTCGAGGAGGCGCGGCGACGAGTTCGCGAACGGCAGCGCGGCCTTGCGACCGAACACCTCCTTGAAGTAGCCCCGGGCATAACGATCCAGGAACTGGTGCCGCTCGATCAGGGCCACGGGCGTGCCGGCATCATCGACGACAGCGATGGCGGGCCATTCCGGATGCTTGTCGAAGATCGCAACGAGCTGCTCGTTCGTGGTCGTCGGCAAGATCGGCTCGGCGTAGATCACGCCCAACTCGCGCAGGCGCCCGGGCGAAGACGCCGAGCCCATGGTCGGCATGACCGCGACGCGCTTGTCGGCCAGGACCCGGGCGGCGGCGGGCTCGATCGACTCGCGCGGCAGCGGCTCGGGCCGCCCGGTGTAGTAGCCCTGGCCCCAGGTGATGCCGATGTCACGGATGACGCGCAGATCGTCCGCCGTCTCGATCCCTTCGGCCACCAGGGAAGTGCCGAACACCTCAGCGATCTGCATCAGGGCACGCAGCGTTTGCAGCTTCTTCGCGTGGCAGCTGATCTCGCGCGTGAAGTACTTGTCGATCTTGACGACATCCGGCGCCAGCTCCGACCACAGACGCAGGCTCGATCGACCGTCGCCGAAGTCGTCGAGGGCGAACGACAGGCCGGCGACCTGCACCTCGCGAACACTGTCGATGAATCCGTCGACGTCCGAGACATGCTCGTGCTCGGTGATCTCGAACGTGAGCAGGCGGGCCACGAGCCCGAGCTTGCCGATGTCACGCACGAGCGCCTCGAGCGAGCGTCGCCGCACGGCCTCGACCAGCGCCTTGGCGCTGACGTTGACGAACAGCCGGCCCGGCCGGCGAAGCTCGGACCAGCGATTGAGGGCGACTGCGACACAGGCCAGCTCGAACTCGAGCAACAGTCCTTCCCTGCGCGCCGCCGCGAACAGGTCATCGGGCGAATGCAGCGGCATCGCTTGCGGTCCGCGGATCAGGGCCTCGTGCGCGTAGATGGATCCGTCGCGCATGTCGACGATCGGCTGAAAGACGCAGCGCAGCGCTCGGTCCCGCATCAAGCGGGAGAGTGGCCCCGATCCGTCGCCCGTACCGAACTTCAGCAATGAATCGAATGGCACGACCGCGCTCATGGTGCGCCGGGTCCAGGCCCGGCCGCGACAGCGCCAGGATCAGCGCGTCGTCGACCTTAGCGGGCGTCGTCCGCTGGCGCAACCCGATCCGGGCCGGCGGCGCGACGCCGGCCAAGGGGTCGTGCAATCCTTCCGCCCGACGCCGCCAGCAGCGCGACGGCGAGCGCCAGCCCACCCAGCCAGCCGGCGCCGATCGCGCCTCCGCCCGAGTCTCCGGATCCGGCCGGCGGCGCCGGCGGGGGCGCGACCGGCGCCAGCCCGAGCAGGATCGCGCACTGGGTGATCGCGCTGCTGTCCAGGGTCGCCGCCGAGCGGCTCGGCGCGACATACCCAACCGGACCCGCGGCATAGGCCAGGGCCTGATCGGCATCGAGTATCCCGCTCCCGCAGGAACCGGTCGTGCACTGGCAGCGGCCCGGGTTGCTGGCCGCGTTGCAGACGCCGAGCGCGGGCACGGCGACATGGGGTCGGGCGCTGACGCGCAGGCCGATCTCCAGCTGATCCGGGCTCAATGCAGGGTTGACCGCCAGCATCAGGGAGGCGGCACCCGCCACGAGCGGCGCCGCGAAGCTGCTCCCGCTACCCGCCGCATAGCCGAACGCCGACGCTGTGCCGGTACCCGTGTTGCCGGTCGAGACGATGCCGCTGTCGGCCAGGAGGTTGTCGCATGTCGCCATGCGGTCCTGATCGCCGCCGACGGTGGCCAGCGCAATCTGCGACCCGTAGTTGGCGTAGATGGCCTTGAAGCCCTGGCGATTCAGCGAGGTCACGGCGAACGCCCCGCGGCAGCTCGCCGGCCGACCCACCGAGGTCCGTTCGTTTCCCGCCGCGGCAATGACGACAGCGCCGACGGCACGCACCGAGGCGAGCGTATCGACGTAGAGCTGCGCTGCAGCAGCGATGTTCGGGTCGGGGTGTGCGGTGTCGCACGGCTCGAAGCCGGCGAAGCCGACGACCAGGATTCGCGCCGGATTCGCATTTCGACCGACGCCGGCGACATCGAGCCCAGCCGCCCAGCGCATGCCATCGACGAGATCGGCGACGCTGGCGCCGCAGCGCCCGGCGACCCTGACCGGAAGGATCCGCGCGTTCCAGTTCATGGCCGCGACGCCCGCGGCGTTGTTGCTCGACGCACCGAGTTGCCCGGTGATGAGCGTGCCGTGCCAACTGCTCGTCTCCGATACGGCGCAGCCGTCCCAGGTCGCCGGATCCGCGGCCTTCTCGGCCGCGGTGAGGCGGTCTCCCGGATCGCCCGGATCGCCGTCCCGTCCATCGCCGTCCCCGGCATAAACGGCATCGGACACGAAGTCGTGGCTTGGCAGCACGAGGTGAGGGTCGGTTTCGGGGTGACCGACGATGCCCGAGTCGAGCACGGCGATCACCGGCGCCAGCCCACTGGCAATGCCGGTGCTGCGATTCCAGGCCTGCTGCATGTCGGGCACGCCGCCCGCGGTGGCTGCATCGTAGGCACCCAGCCACCACTGCTGCGGATAGAGCGTGTCGTTGGGGATCCGTGGCGTTCCGGCGCGCGGCTCCTGCGCATCCGGCGCCACCATCAGCACCCCCGATCTGCCACGCAGGGCCGCCGCCACGGAACGCGCCTGCGAGGAAGACAACGCCCGGCTCGAGCGGATCAGGTGCCAGCCGCTTCCGAGATCGCGTGACTCGTTCCAGCTGAAAGCGTCCGACGCCGTGGCGCCCGCCTGGATCGCTCCCTGCACGGTGGCGCCACGCGATGAAGAGAGCTTCACGATGAAGCCGCGCGTCGCCATGGCGTCGGCAGCGGGGGCAGGCGAGGCGCCCGAGGCATGCACCAGGAGGCTCATGGAGGCGAGTGTCGCGAGCGTCAGCGCGCGAAGACCGTGCCGTCCCGCGTCAGACAGCCACGGTCGAAGCGCGGTTTCGTTTCTTCTCATCGCCGCAGCTTAGGAACCGCATGTTGTGACGGTATGACACGCGGACATCCGGTTGCACGCCAGCGCGCGTGATTCCGTCGCCCACCGGTTCGTGGTGGGCCGTTCGGACTACCGCGACGCCGGTGTTCCGCTTCACGGCCGCGACACCCCTGGACCTTACGGTTGTTCCGTGCGCGGTTCCCCAACACCTTTCTCCTCGCCCCGGGCCATCGCGGCGACCTCACCGCGCTCGCGTACTCGCACCGTCTCCGCTCAGCGGCCCGGACGCCACGCGCCGGCTGCCCCGACGAGAAAGACCGCGGCGGTTCACGCGGACCAGGCGCATGTGCGGGTCTTCGACAAGCGACCCGGGCGCCGCGCCTTCTTCAGCGCGCCGCAATCGGTTGCCGGGTTCCTGGCCGCCCTGCTCGAACCGGCCATCGCGGTGGCCACGCTCGTCGCTGCGCATCTCTGGTACGACGAGCCGTTGGCCCGGCCCTCCATGGCGCTGGCACTGCTCGTCATCGCGCTCACCTTCCCGGGCCCGAACCGGTTCCGCGACGCGCCGCTCGCGGCCGTCGTCGACATCGCCAGCGCGTGGCTGGCGCTGGTCTCGATCCTCCTGTTCTGCGCCTGGGCGACGAAAAGCCTAGGCCTGTACGAATGGAACGTGCTGTTGCTGTGGGTTCTGGCAACGCCGCTGCTGCACTGGTTCGCGGTGCTGGTCGGCGGTCAGTTGCTTGCCGCCCGATCGAGGCGCCCGCAGGCCAGGCGCGCGGCCGTCATCGTCGGCGCGTGCGCGCTCGGGGTGAGGGTCGCCTCGGTGCTGCCCGAACGGGTCGGGGTGCAAAGCCGGTTGCTCGGCTACTTCGACGACCGGAGCGGCGACCGTGTTCACGCCAGCGCCGGAGCGATGCGGCTGGGCGGCCTCGCCGAGGTCGCGGCCTTCGTGCAGGCGAACGGGGTTGCGGAGGTCTACATCACCCTTCCCCTCGGCTCGCAGCCCCGCATCGTGGCGCTGCTCGAATCGCTCCAAGGCACCACGGCGTCCATCTACTTCGTGCCCGATGTGTTCGGCATCAGCATCATCCAGGGACGCCTCCAGGACCTCGCCGGAGTGCCCGTCGTCGGCATCTGCGAGACGCCCTTCACCGGCACCAACGATCTCATCAAGCGTGCGAGCGATCTTCTGATCGCGTCGCTCCTGCTCGTCCTGCTCGCGCCGCTGATGCTGCTTCTGGCCGTGGGCGTGCGCATGAGCTCGCCGGGGCCGGTCATCTTCAAGCAGCGACGGAACGGGCTCGGCGGCGAAGAGATCACTGTCTACAAGTTCCGGACCATGCGGGTGCTCGATCAGGGCACGAGCATCAGCCAGGCGGTCAAGGACGACCCGCGCGTGACGCCGTTCGGCGCGTTCCTGCGCCGTAGTTCGCTCGACGAACTGCCGCAGTTCCTGAACGTCCTCCAGGGCCGGATGAGCGTCGTCGGCCCGAGACCGCATGCGATTGCGCACAACGAGCAGTACCGACAGCTGATCCAGGCCTACATGGTCCGGCACAAGGTCCGACCGGGAATCACCGGCTGGGCCCAGGTGAACGGCCACAGGGGCGAGACCGAAACCGTCGAGAAGATGCGGGCCCGGGTCGAGTTCGACCTGGAGTACCTGCGCAACTGGTCGCTCGGCCTCGATCTGCAGATCATCGCCCGCACCGTCCGGCTCGTCCTCGGCGACCGGCATGCGTTCTGAACCCGGCGCTGCGCTCGGCCTGCGCCCCTTCCCCCTCCTCGTATGAAACCAATCCTGCGCATCCTGGGAACACGGGGCGTGCCCGCGGCACACGGCGGCTTCGAAACATTCGCCGAGCAGCTTGCGCTCTATCTGGTTCACCGAGGGTGGCGCGTCGTCGTCTACTGCCAGATCGACGGTCCCGGTGCGGTCACGACGGACACCTGGCGCGGCGTCGAACGCGTGCTGATTCCGGTCGACCTGAGCGGCCCGAAGGCGACCATCGTCTTCGACTGGAAGGCGATGCTGCACGCCTCGCGCCATCGCGACGTCTGCCTCACGCTCGGCTACAACACGGCTGTCTTCTGCGCCTGGCTGCGCCTGCGCGGCGTGCCCAACGTCATCAACATGGATGGCATCGAGTGGGCTCGCGCCAAGTGGTCAGGCGTCGCCAAGGCCTGGTTCTGGCTCAACGACCTGGCCGGTTGCCGCCTGGGCGATCACCTCGTGGCCGACCACCCGTCGATCGCCGACCACCTCGCCACGCGCGTCACGAGGAACAAGATCACGATGGTTCCGTACGGAGCGGACCCGGTCACCGATGCCGATCCGGGGCACGTGACGAGCCGCGACCTGGTTCCGGGTCGCTACCTGACGCTGGTCGCGCGGCCGGAGCCTGAGAATTCGGTGCTCGAAGCCGTACAGGGCTTCTCCCGGCGCCCGCGCGGCGTGAAGCTGGCGGTGATCGGCGCTTACCAGTCGGGCCATGCGTATCACGACGCCGTGCGCGCGGCTGCGAGCGACGAGGTCGTGTTCCTCGGCGCGATCTACGACCGCCCGGTCCTCGAGGCCCTGCGCTTTCACTCGCTCGCCTACGTGCACGGGCATCGCGTCGGCGGCACCAACCCGTCGCTGGTCGAGGCGCTGGCGGCGGGCAATCCGGTGATCGCGCAGGACAACAGATTCAACCGCTGGGTCGCCGGCGACGCAGCCCGCTACTTCGAAGGCGCGGCCGGCGTCGCCGATACGCTCGACACCCTGCTGGCAGACCCGCAGACCCTGGGCGCCATGAGCGCGGCGGCGCGCAGGCGCGCGGCCGACGCCTTCGCATGGACCGACGTCCTTGCAGCGTACGAGTCGTTGCTGCTCGGACACGTCGCGCCCGCTCCGGCCCCGCTGCCGGTTGCGAGCGGAGCGACGATCACGTCGAGCCAGGCGCGGTCCGTGACCACGCCGTCCGCTGGTCAATGATCGTGTAGGCCAGTTCGACCTGCCGGGCCCACGTCATGCCGCGCGCGCGGACGAGCGCAGCCGCCGACATCCGCTCGAGCCGAAGCCGGTCCCGGTGCAGCGCCTCGACGCCGGCGGCCATGCTGTGCGCCAGCCCGGACTCGTCGAGGCCGGCGGTCTCGACGATCAGGGCACAGTCCGGGTCGACCGCATAGCGCGGACCGCCGATATCCAGGCAGAGGACGGGCAGGCCGCGCGCCAGCGCCTCGGTGACGACGTTTCCGCTCGAGTCGTGCCAGCTCGGAAAGACGAGCAGGTCGGCTGCATCGTAGAGGGCGTTCATCTGCTCTCGCTCCACCTTGCCGAGGAAATCGACCTGGCCCGCAATGCCGAACTCGGCGACCAGACGGGAGCTCCATGCGGCAAGCCTGCCAGCGCCGGCGACCGACAACCGGACTTTCACTCCCCGCGCGGTCAGAAGCTTCACCATCTCGAGGACGTAGGTGATGCCTTTGCCGCCGAGCAGGCGGCCCGCATACAGAAGCCGCAGGGGGCGGTCCGGGTCGCGGACGGCGCGCCGCCCATGGGACACGGCGCTGACGCCGATCTCGCTGGCCTCTGTCGCCTTGGCGCGCGCGAACCAGGGCAGCGCCGCGCGCGTCTGGCCGGTCTTGGTGAGAATGCAGTCGGCCCGTGCCATGGACCACAGGACGAACGGGTCCCAGCGGCTGACGACGATGGAAGCCTGGCGCAGAAGGTAGAACGCCCGCTCCCGCCATGGCCACGAGCGGAAGAGCCGCAGCGGCGCACCTTCGCCGCCGCCCACCGGGCCGACAGCCAGCGGCACGCCGAGTCCGCCGAGAAAGCTCGGCAGGCGATAGCTTCCCCAGGTGAGATGGTGGATCAGATCGTGCGGCCGTGTGCGCAACAGCCGTCTGACATGACCCCGGAGCGCGAGCTGCCAGAGCCAGTAGTAGCTGCGCGAGTTCAGCTGAACGTGCGGATGTCCGCCCACTCCTCGGACCCTGAACCACTCGAACGTGACCCCGGGCGTCCCGCCGCGTGCCACCAGGGGCTCGATCTGCTCCCGGAAGTAGGCGTGCGTGACGACGGTCACGTCGTGGCGCTTGCCGAGCTCGATGGCCCAGCGCCAGCCGACTCCCGGCTCCGAGCCCCACTCGGGCGAGCAGGCAAAGGCCGAGAGCAGGATGCGCCGACGCGGCCGGTCCTCCAGTCCGTCGCTCATGTCGGCCTGCGCTGCATGGCCGCTCGCAGGGATGCCATGACCGGTGCCGTGTCGGACCGTCGCGTCGACGTCGGGTCGACCGAATCGATCTCGGCATCCCACCCCGGCCAGCCCCGGAACTCGTGGTAAGTCCAGGACCAGCCGAAGCGTTCGAAGAGCGCCAGCGCATCCCGCACCCAGCGCCGCGCGGAGCCTTCCGGGGCCCAGCGGACGCAACTGAACTCGCCGACGTAGATCGGCACGTCGTGGCGCAGCTGAAACTCACGCGCGACGTCGAGCTCGCGCTCCAGCCGATGGGCGTCGATGCGAGTCACGCCAAGGGTCGGCGACCACCTGCCGAGGCCGAACTCGGTGCCGGCGGGGTACGGAATGCGCACATTCCACTCTGAGCCGACGCCCTGATGCGTGATGTCGTGCGGGGTATAGAAGTGGATGCTGTAGACGATCTCCGGGTCGGCGAACGGGCGCATGCCGAGCAAACCGAGAACGTTCCCGCCGGCTACCGGTTCGAAAACGATCGGCATCGCAGGGCGACGACGCCGGATGGCCGCGATCGCCTGCTCGGCGAGAGGATTCCAGTCTGCCTGCGCCTGGGCGATGTCGCCCGAGGGCCAGGGCGGATTGGGTTCGTTCATCAGATCGAGCCCGGCGATCGCCGGATCGTCGCCGAAGGTGGCGGCAAACCACTCCCAGTTCTCGACCACGCTGTCTCGCAAGGCGGCACTGCGCCAGAACGCGGGCGCCTCGATGCCATCGAAGGAGCCGACGACGACCAGCCTGATGCCGCGCGCCGCGGCCTGCGCGAGCAGGCCGCGAAGCGCCGCCTGGTCGCCGGCTGCCCGGCCGAATCGGTCGCAATCCCGGCAGCGCCGGAACGGGAAGAACACCCGGGCGGTGTTGGCGCCGAGCCGACTCATGGCATCGATCAGCAAGACATCCCGCTCGACACCACCCAGTACGAATCCCCTCCGGCCGCCGTTGCGGAAAGCGGCAGCGGACGACACGAGCGGAGGGTCCTCCGCTTGCGCCCATGCGAGCGAGGGCAACAACGCAACCGACTGGCGGCCCAGGTCCCGTCGCGTCAGCCCGTTCATCGGACTCCCTTCGGGCTGCGCCCTCCGGTATTCGCAGGAACCGTCCTCCTGGCGAGCAGAAAGCCGATCATCATGAGAAAGGCGAACATGTCGAACTTGTTGAACGCGCCGGCCACCACCCAGGTGCTTAGCAGCATGACGACGGCGCAGGCCTGCAGCGCGCGCCCTTCGAGCGCGGCCTCGTCGACCGGCAGGTTCGCCGCAGTGCGACGTCCGACCCGGTACAGCCAGATCAGGACCGCGACATAGAGCGCCACTCCCACCAGTCCGGTCTTGACCAGGAGATAGACATAGCCGTTGTGAAAGATCGGAATGAACCGGACGGCAGCCCGAGGGTCGTTGCTGAGGTTCTGGAACCGGCCGAGGTCGACCTGCGCACCGAAGCCGCTGCCGAGCAGCCATTGCGCCGGCGCTCCTTCCTGCCAGTGGTCGAGGCCACGGGCCGTCTCGTAGCCCCGCCAGTTGCTGTTGATCTGCGCGGCGCTGGAATAGTCCTGGACGCTGATCTCCTCGAAGGACCGGGCGAGCTTGCCGATGAACGAGCGCCGTGAATCGATCGACGACGTGTCGACCGTCGCTTGCAGCGCCACGATGGCCAGCACGCCGACGAGGGCGAGCGCGGCGATGCGCAGCCACTCGCGCCGGGCGAAGACGCCGACCATCGCCAGGGCGCCGACCACCACCACCAGCGTCATGGTGCGAGAGAAGCTCAGTACGAAAGACGCCGTGCACAGCAGCAGGCAGACCGTGCCGACGACCGGGTGCAGGCCGAGCGATTCGCGCCAGCGCCCGCGCCAGCCGAGAAGGATGATGATTGCCAGCGCGGTCGCGTAGTAGCCGGTACCCGCCGCGGCGCGGATCGAGGTCGCGGCGCGCAGCAGCAGCTCGGGTCGCAGCATGAACGGCACCATGTGCACGAGAGCGACCAGCGTCCCCGCCAGGATGAAGGCGCGCAGGCCGCGCCGGGAGTCGCCGAGCAGGCGGCCGAACACGAAGCCGAGGGCGATGATGACCGCCGGGTTCGAGTAGTACCAGGCATCCTTCAGGTAGAGGTAGCGGTCGGCGCCGGCACCGAGCACCAGGCCGATCACCATCATCAATCCGAACGGCAGGGTCACCAGGACAAGCGGACGCTCGACGGCCCGCTGACCGGCGGCCCAGACGATCCCGACCAGCAACAGCAGGTAGAGATTGATCGCGGTGATGAATCCGGGCGGCGCGACGAGCGCGAAGAAGCACAGGAAGCCGATGGACACCGCCGGCCAGCTGAGCCTGGCAGGCGCCTGACGGGCCAGCTCCTCCCGGCTGTAGTAGAGCCGCTGGTAGCTCATGGCGCTCGCGGCCCCGTGAGCCGGAACGATCGGCTCGGACCCATGCAGTCCGCGAGCACTTCGAGCATGGCCGAAGTCATCCTCGCGACCGTGAACTCCTGCTCGTAGCGGACACGCCCGGCTGCCCCCATGGCGCAACGCAGCGCGTCGTCGGCGAGCAGCGCGCCGAGCTTGGACGCCAGGTCGGCGGCATCGCCCGGTGCATGCAGAAGGCCGGTACGGCCGTCGATCACGACTTCCGGCAGGCCGCCGATGCTCGCCGCGACGACAGCGCGTTCGGCGGCCATCGCTTCGACCGCGACAAGGCCGAACCCTTCGGCCTCGGTCGACGGCATGCAGACGAGGTCGAGGGCCGAGTAGGCGGCCGCGGTATCGGCGAGAAAGTCGCAGAGCACGACCCGATCCGCAATCGGCGACGACCGGATGCGATCGCGCAGGGTGGCCAGGTGCTGATCCTGACCGGGAGGCGGGCTACCGACGAAGACGATGGAGAAGTCCGCGGTGCGCATGTCCTCCAGGCGCTCGCAAGCCTCGAGCAGCAGCGCATGCCCTTTCATGCGGTTGATGCGGCCGACCAGCCCGATCGCGAGACGTTCGCCGTTCGGGCGAAATCGCGCCGTGTACGAGGTAGTGGCGCGTGAAGGGTTGCGCAGCGGATCGGGGACGCCGTTCCAGACGACGCGCGTCCGTGCCGCGAGCGCCGGCTGCAGGGCGGAAATGAAATCGCTCGTCGCCCGCGAGTTGCAGACCACGGTGTCGGCCGACAGACGCAGCAGCATCCCGAAGGCCTTGGCGGCCAGGACCGGACGATCGACGATCTCGTGCACGTGCCACACGTGCGGCAGCCGATAAAGCGCGGCCCAGAGCGCGCCAGCGAACACCGCGAGCGTGTTCGAACACACCAGGTCGATGGGACCGTTGGCCATGCAGCGTCGCAGCGATTCGATCGAACACGGAATCGACGCAACGAGCCGGACGAGGCCGCCGGCGCTGAGCGACCGGCGGTCGATCTTCAGGACTCCGGCGGGCGAGAACACGTGCGACTCGATCCCCCGGCTGCGCAATGCCGCGAACAGGGGACCGTCTCCCGGCAAGGCAACCACCGCTTCGCCGCCCGCCCGATTCACGGCGTCCGCGCACTCGAGCAGAACCCGGTCGCTGCCGTAGAGGTCGCTCGACTGATGCACGAACAGCACCCGGCGGCCGATGGCGGCAGTACGCAGCGTCATCATCGCCCGACCGCCCGTGCCCGGAGGGCCCGGGTCAGCAACCGCTGCCACGGCCACAGGGAACGCGCCTGCATCCAGCCGAGCGGGCGCAGCTCGCGGATCAGGAGACAAGGCAGGAAACCGGCCACGAAGTACGCGATCAATGCCGCCCACACGGCCCCCAGGGCACCGAAGCGGGGAATCATGGCGACGTTCAATGCCCCGTTGATGACAGCTCCGGCCAGTGCGAGCGTGGGCGCGTGTCGTTGCAGCCCGACCATCCCGAGCCACCGATGCCGCGCCGCGCCGATGGCGACCGCCACGCAGGTCCAGGCGTGGAGCTGGAACAGCGGCATCGCGGCCTCGTAGCGCGGACCGAAGACCAGCGCGATCGCCATCGGCCCGAGCACCAGGCCGGCGACCACGGCCAGCGTAGCCCCGGCCACCGCGACGTCGAACATCAGCTGACCTCCGGCATCGGCGGAGGCATCGAGGTGCTGCCGGCGCGCCAGGGCCGGGTAGACGGAGTCGACCAGAACCACGGGGACGATGAAGAGCACCTCGGAGAGCTTCTGGACCAGCGCGTAGACCCCGGTCTCGGCATCGTCGGCCATCGCACCCAGGAACACGACGTCCTGCTTCATCGTCAGGATCACGGCGACCGTGCTGAGCAGATACGGCCAGCTCTCCCGCGCCAGGTCGCGGGCGGTGCGCGGATCGGCTCGGATCGGTCCGCCCTCGCGGCGGCGCGGCGCACGCCACCAGGCCAGCCAGAGCAACGCGCTCGACAGGACGGCCTCGAGGACGATCGTCCATGCCAGGGCGATCACCCCCGCGTCCAGCGCGAGGCAGGCGATCTTGGCGCCGGCCGACAGGAGCGTGCTCGCCAGCCGCATGAGTGCGGGCGGACCGGCTTCGACGTTCGCCTTGAACCACAGGTCGAACACGCTGGGCGCATAGCCGACGATGGCGAGAGCGACGATCATCGTCACTGCCAGGGCGATCGGCTCGTCCCTTCGGAGCAGGGTCGCGACGACGAGCATCGCCGCGAACCCGGCGAGTCCGGCCAGCAGGCGCATCGCCACGAGCGTGCCCAGCAGCTCGCCTGCTTTCGACTCGCGGGTCAGTCTCAAGGTCGCCGGCACGTCGAGACCGAGCGAAGCGAGGCCGAGAAAGATCGCCATCAGCGCCGAGGCGAAGTTGAGCACGCCGAACGCCGCGGGTCCGAGCTGCTGGGCGATCCAGAACGAGACGAAAGCGGTGACCGCGAGGCGCAGCAGGCTCTCGCCGAGCAGGACGCCACTGCTCGCCGCCACCCGGCCGGCCCCGAACACGGGCGGGCTCAAGAGCCGAAGAAGCGGGAACGAACCGCCGCAGGCACGGCTTCGGACAAGTCGGCGACGAATCGATCCTGCAACTGGAACGCCGCGGTCTCGGGCAATCCGACGGTCGATACCCGGACGATCATGCCGTCGGCGATGAGGCCGCGCATGCCGTAGCGCATCTGCTGCATCTTGCGGCTGAAGCCCGGCAAGGTCGCGGTCTCATCGAGCGTGATCCAGTACGTGATCGGCTCGAACCGCGTTGCCAGCCTGCTGACGAGTCGCTGTACCCGCAGGGGAGCACCGGCGAGACCGAGCGTCGCATTGCCGGCGTCGGCAACCTCGAACCCCTGGGCGCGGTAACAGAACTCCGGTCGATGGACGGCGGTGGCTTCGGAGCTCTGGTCGTTGCCGTAGGCGATCGACAGCATCACGCGCTGCCGGCGCGAATTCACATAGGTGCGTGCCAGCACCTGGGAGTAGGTCGCGTCGAGCGTTGCCTGCAGTCCCGGATCCGGGAGAAGCGGGACGATGCTCGAGTCCTCGCGCCAGTCGCCGAAGCGCCTGGGCACCTGCACATCGAGCGCGATCGCATCCTTCGCATCCGAGGTGCGCTCTCGCGGCCGGAGCGACTCTGCGGCCGGCAGCGCTACCGCCATCAGCGCCGCGATGAGGAGCGCAGGGCCGCGCGAGAGCATGGGCGACAGCCGCCGCGGGCTCATGCCCTGACCCGTCGGTGCATCACGCGTCCGACGAGGCCGTCCGTCGCCACCATGAGCGCGGTAGCGACGACGAAAAGGACGATTCCGGCGAAGCCATGGATGAAGCCCTGGCCGGCAGCGTCGCCGAAGTGGTAGGTCACCAGGCAAAGCACGACGACGCGCACGACGTTGGCGACGAACGAGATCGGGATGATGAGCACCGCAAGCACGAGATTGCGCGCCGTCGAGGCGTGGCCGACAAAGTTGAGATACAGCAGACCCAGCGCCTCGAGCGTGAAGATCGACGTCAGACCGGCGCACGCGTCGGCGACCTGCAGCTCGTATCGGCCCACGGCGAGGATCACTCCGCTGCGCGCAACCGGGTAGCCGAAGGCATGCATGATGGTCTCGGCGAAGTACGACACCGAGGTCTTGAGCGGCACCGTCAAGGTCTGGACGACGACGCCCGGCAACGGCACCAGGAACACGAGGAAGACCAGCGGAAAGGCGGCCAGACGCAGCGCCGCCCAACCGCGCAGCAGCAGACAGAGCGCCGCGGCGGCGAGGATCAAGGAGCCGACCTCGAACTGGACGATGGCCTGCGATCGTCCGACGATGTAGGCAAGCATCGCCACGGCCAGCACGCCACCGCCGAGCACCGGCATCGGCCGCTCGGGCAGCGCCGCGAACTCGGCGCGGCTGCGCCAGAGCAGCCAGAGCGACGCGCCGAGGATGACCGGGCCGTGGCCCTGCGTGTCGTCGAGCCAGAGCGTGGTCGAGAGACTCCACAGCGTCGGCGCGGCCAGGGCGGCAAGTCCGAGCAGGAGGATCGTTGTCGGCCCCGGGCCGGCGCCGCCGAGGAAGGCCAGGGCCAGCGGCCGGCGTGAGTCAGAACTCATTGAGGATCACTCCCGCAATCTGTGCCGGGCTCTCGGACAGTACCGCGACCAGATCCTGGATCGCAGCGACATGGCTGACGCCTCGGCGGGCGACGATCAGCGCCGCGCCGCACTTTGCGGCGATCACGGGCCCGTCCATCCCGTGGCGGAAGGCGGGCGTATCGACGATGACGTGGTCGAACTTCTGCAGCACTTCGGCGATGAGCAGTCCCATGCCCGGACGTTCGATCAGCTCCATCGGGTTCGGCGGCACGGCCCCCACCGGGAGCACGAACAGGCTCGGCAGATACGGTACGGCGTGAATCGCCTGCGCCTCCGAGCGGCCCGAGAGCACGGTCGACAGGCCTGCGGCGTTGTCGATGCCGAACAGGGTGTGCTGCCGAGGACTGCGCATGTCGGCATCGATCAGCAGCGTGCGGCCTCCCAGCTGTCCGAACGCAGCGGCAATGTTGGCGGCGAAATAGCTCTTGCCGTCGCCGCTGTCGGGGCTGATCACGGCGATGGCACGGCGGGTAGGATGGCCGTCGTAGACGCGCATGATGAGCTGGGCGCGGATGCCTCGGAAGACCTCGGCCTGCGGCGAAAAGGGCTGACTGGCCACGACGAGCTCCTGGCTGGCGCCCTGGCCGCCTTGGCGCGAGTACGGATACTGGTACTGCTGCGCCAGCGCATAGACGATGTCGTCCTCGGAAACCAGCCCGAGCGCGACCGCCGCCTCGCCGAAGCGCACGGCATGCTCGCGTTGGTGGGCGAGGATGGCCTCGACCTGCTGGTTCGTCAGATGCTTGAAGCGGCGAAGGATCTCACCGATCGGCGTACTGGGGCCGACATCGGGCATGGCGCCCGGCAGGAAGCCGGATGCCTCGAAGGTGGGGGGAGGGTCGCGGCGCACCGGGTGGTCGTGTGCTTGGGTCAGGGCCGTGCCGCAGCAGGCCGTGTCGGGCTGGCGGAGGGGCCGATGACCCGGCTGGGAATCGGATGGCCCCGGCGCACGCCCAGCAACGAGCGGCTTTCGCGTCCCAGCATCCGCCCGAGCACCGGCAAGCCCAGACTGCGGCTGACATCCTCGAGGGTGCGAACCCGTCGATCGGTCGCTTCGCGAAGCAGCACCACCGCGACCGCCAGGCAGCCACCGACCAGCATACCGAGCAACGTGATCAGCAGCCGCTGCGGCGAAGAAGGTCTGGCCGGCTCGCTCGCCGGAACCAGCACCGTCGCATTGGTGAGCGTGTTCTGGCTTTCAAGGCTGGTCAGGTTGAGTCGGGTCATGACGGCGTCGTAGGCGCGCTGCGAGTGCTCGACCTCGCGTTGCAGGACCGCCATCTCGTCGCGCAGTTGCTTGGTCTTGAGCACCTTGGTGCGCTGCGCCTCCAGGGAGCCGCGAACCTGCGCCTCGCGAGAACCATTGATTCCGTTGCTGATGGCGACGCTGCGCGACAGTCGCTCGGTCTCCTGGCGCATCTTCAGGTTCAGCTCGGCGACGAGGGCGCGCTGTTCGATGAGCTGCGGATGGCTATCGCCGAATCGGGTGCCCATCTCCTCGAGCTTCGCCTGCTGACGCAGGATCTCGGTGCGCAGGTTGGCGACGACCGGATGGCTGATCACGTCCTGCAGCTGATCGGGTGTGGCGCGGGCGGCGGCCTCGCGACCCTGGCTCTCCGCCCGGATCGCCTGAAGGTTGACCAGTTGCGACGAGAGCTCGTTGAGCCGGGCCATCTCGACGTCGAGTCGCTCCTCGTTGCCGAGGATGCCGTTGCTGCGCTGGAACTCCGAGAGGCGGGTCTGCGCCTTCTCGACGGCATCGAGCAGCTGCTTCGCGCGCTCGTCGAAGAAGCTGGCGTACTGCCGGGCCGGGCCGACGCGGAGCTCCGCGGTCGTGTCGATGTAGCTCTTCACGAAGGCGTTCGCGACCGCCGCCGAGAAACGCGGATCGACCGACTTGAAGGTCACGTGAAGCATGTTCGATTCGCGCGAGGGCTTCACGTCGAGGCTTTTCTGCAGCAGATTCGCGAGCCAGATCTCGAAGCTGCCCGCGCCATCCGTCGCTTCCTGCCATTGCGTGCGCATGGCCGTGTTGTCGGTCATTCGCAAAGCGCGCACGACCTTCACCGCCACCCGGTCGCTTTCGATGATGTCGACCTGCGTTGCCATGTAGCTAGGCAGCGAGAGCGCCGGAAACACCATGCCGGCAATCGGGTCGGGAGACTTGACGTCGATGACGATCGATGCGCTTGCGCTGTACTGACGGGGAAGGAGGAAGGCGATTGCGACCGCACTGCCGAGGCAGATGAAGAAGACGCCGGCGGCGAGCCGCCAGCGGGCGCGAAGGATGGCAAGGAACTGTCGGGCTGTCACAGGATCGGCTCTTTGAGATGAATGGAATGCTCGGACGCCCGGGGGCGTCAGAACAAGCTCTCCGGAACGAAGACGATGTCGCCGTCCTGCAGGCGATCGGTCATTCCCGGTCGCATCGTCTCGGTGTCGCCGGCCGCCGTTCTGCGATGCAGCCGGATTCCGCGCTCGGTGCCGCGAGGGTTGAGGCCGCCCCCGCTGACCACGGCCTGCCTGACGTTCATTTCGCGCTCGAGCCGAACCACGCCGGGCCGCTGCACCTCGCCGTACACATAGACGGTCGGCATGCGATCGGCATAGACGATATCGCCGTTGCGCACCACCGGATCCTGCCCTTTTCTCTTGGTCAGGAGTGCGGGAAGATCGACCTCGACCTGGTAGGGCTGGCCTTCGCGGGTGCCGGTCAGTGTCACGGTGTCGGCGCCGCCCGCCGCCACGCCGCCGGCCTGCGCCACCAGGTCGGACAGTCGCATCGCAGCTGCTTCGATCGGGTAGCGGCCCGGCCGATTGAACTGGCCCAGCGCCGAGGCCTGGCTGGCGCGGATCTGGGCCACGACCAACGTCACCTGCGGTTGCTTCAGGAAGTTGCCGGTCCGCAGGGACTCGGTGATTCGCTGCTCGGCCTGCGCGACGGTCAGGCCGCCGAGCGTGATCTTGCCCAGCAAGGGGTAGCTGACGACCCCCGATTCCGAGACCCGCGTCTCCAGCGAAAGGTCGGGATTCTGGAAAACGACGATACGCACCGCATCGCCCTCGCCGATGACGTAGTCGCGCCCGGCATCGGCTGCACCGACAGTACCGGGCGACAGGCCCGAAGCGGCAACGACGGCCGCGGCCAGCAGCCACGCTGTCCCAGGGAGGAACCGAGACAGTCGCATCACTTGAGTCCGGCCAGCCCCTTGTTGACGGTGCCGGAGTCGATCGCATCGCCATTGCTGTCGGCCGCGGAAGCGGCGGAAGCCGCGGACTGCACCGGCATCCCGGAAGCCGAGCTGGCCGGGGCGGCGAAGCGGCCCAGATATTCGACGGTTCCCGACTTGCGCAACGCCTTGAGCTCGGCCAGGACGGTGTCGCGTTTGCGCTCTCCCCCCAGCGCCTGCTCGATGACCGGTTTCGCCTGTTCGAAGCCGATGGGCGAGGTCTGTGCGCTGGCGACGACGACGATTCGCGCGCCGCCGTTCACCGGCAAGAGGATGGCTTGTCCGGCCTTCATCCTGGCGAACTGTTCGACCAGGGCGAGCGGCAGGGTCTCGGCGGCAGAGGTACTCTGCGAGGCACGCGCAGGAAGGCCGGCCGCACTGATGAAGTCGGTCACTTCCTTGATCGTGGTCGCACCCCGTACCTTGTCGCGCAATGCGCTCACCTGGTCAGGCCCGGCCTGGACGAGCAGCTCCTGAAGCGAGTAGATCCGCCGCTCCTTGAACAACGCCGGCTTGGTGTCGTAGTAGGCCTGCAGTTCCTCGGGCGAAGGCTTCGGCGCTCCATCGGCCACCCGCTCGCCATACGCCCGGGCGATGATCTCGTCGCGCGCCGCTTCGATGGCCTGCATGACACGCGGCTCGCGATCGAGCTTCAGCTCCTTGGCCTTCTGGACGGCGAACTCCTGGTCGATCAGCCGCTCCAGGATCTGCCGGCTGGCTGCGTCGGTCTGTTCGGGCCTCAGCCCCGCCTGCCGCTGCATCACGAGATTGATCTGATGGATCGAGATCTCGCCGTCATTGACGCGCGCTGCCGCCTGCGTCGTCTTCTCGTTGCCTCCCGAGCAGCCGGTAAACAGCAGCGTGACAGCGCCCGCAAGCACCCACGCTCCGCTGCCTTGCCGACGGAGCCTTGAAAAGTGGTTCATTTCGCCTTCGACCTTCATCGCATCAGACGCGTGACGCGCGCCGCACCGCGGACCCCGTCTTACCGATCCGGCGCGAGCCAGTCTAGGAAGTCGCGGTGACAAGATGGCGTCAGCGCCTCGATCGGCGGAATTGCCTGGCCGCCGGCGAGAGGAACAGCCTCGGGACCCGGCATCGAGCGGTCCGCGCATAGTCCGATCGGACTACAAGAAATCGCCGCAGACGCGGCCGATGGCGCTTCGACACGCGATCGAGGCGTCGCCGACGCTTGTTCACGGCGATGTCAACAGACGTCGGAACAATCCGGCCTTCGCAGGGCTCCCCGCCGTGCCGCCGAGCCGACCCATGCTTCCCCACGCGCCCGATCAGCCCGGCGACTACTTCTCGCACGCTCGCACGGACATCGAGCCCTTGCTGCCGCCGACGCTGGGCCGGATTCTGGAGATCGGTTGCGGTCGGGGTGCAACCCTGGCCTGGCTGAAAGCCACCCGGCCTTGCGAGCTCCTGGTCGGCATCGAGCTCTTCGCCGAGGCTGCGGGCGAAGCGCGCAGTCACGCCGATCACATCGAGTGCGGCGACGCCGAAGCGATTCTGGAACGCGTTGGCGCGCGGGGCCCCTACGACCTGGTGCTGTGTCTGGATGTGCTGGAGCACCTCGTGGATCCCTGGCAGTTTGTCGCCAGGGTGGAGAAGCTTCTCGCTCCCGGGGGGTCGCTGGTCATCAGCGTGCCGAATGTCCGGCACTACCGGGTCTCGCTGCCGCTGCTTCTCCTGGGCCGTTGGCGCTATGAGTCGGCAGGTGTCCTGGACCGCACCCACCTGCGCTTCTTTACCCGCGAAGGCGCCCGGCAGCTGCTCGACTCCCCGGCCCTGCAGGCAGCTCGCTGCCGGGCCAGCCGGCCGCCCCGCGGTTCCGGCAGCTGGCTGGCGAATCTGATGAGCGCCGGCCTGCTGAGCGACCTCTTCGCCGTCCAGTACATGCTGGCGGCCCAGAAGCGCGCCGACGCTATCCCATGACATCGCGGCTCCCGAGCACGGCCGTGCCGACGGTCTCGATCATCGTCGTCAACTACAACGGGCTGCGCTTTCTCGAGAAGCTGCTGAGCTCCCTGCAGGGTGCGTTCGCCCGCTACAGCCACGAAACGATCGTCATCGACAACGCCTCCGTGGACGGCAGCGTCGAGTGGCTGCGCCGGCGCAGGGACGTCCGGCTGCTCGCGCTGGCGTCGAACACCGGCTTCACCGGCGGCAACAACGTCGGCGCCGAGCATGCGCTCGGCCGGGTGCTTCTCCTGCTCAACGCCGACACCGAAGTGCGCGGCCCCCTCGATGCGCTGGTCGATGCCGCGCTCCGGCCGGAAGTCGGCGCTGCCGGCTGCCAGCTTCGGTACGGCGATGGACGCCTGCAGCACTCGGTCGGACTCGAGCACAGCGTCGTGCGCATCGCGCTGTCCTGGCTCGGCCTCGAGAAGCGCGCCGGCGCGCCCTCGCTGTTCCGCAAGGTCGAAACCGCCCCCGGCTTCTATGCCATCGCGCACCCGCGGGTCGCCTGGGTTTCCGGGGCCTGTCTGGCGACCCGTCGCGAGGTGTGGCGCCGGCTCGGCGGGCTCGACCCGGCATTCTTCATGTACATCGAGGATGTGGACTACTGCCACCGGGTTCGGGATGCCGGGCTCGCCGTCAGCTATGTCCCCGAGCCGGTAGTCACCCATCACGAAGCGGGTGGCCGTGCCTGGGTCGGAACAGCGGCGCTGATGCGCACGGCGCGTGCGTACCAGATCTACACCGTCAAGACCCGAGGCCCGCTGAGCGCACGCGCGCTCTGTTCGGCGCTTGCCTTCATCTTCGCCCTCCGAGGTGCAGCGTTCGCGGCCTTGCGCCTGATCCAGGGGACGGCGGTCAAGGGCCCGCAGTCCGACGGCAAGGCGCAGGGCTATCTGCGCGCCGCCCGCAGCCTGCTCGGCGCCGCCCTTACGGGCCGCATCCAGTCGTGTCCTTGACCCCAATCAACGTCGAGTCGCCGAGCGGGCAGGTAGTCCGAACGGCTCATGCGTTCGCGCTTTCCGACGGCCGCTTCACCGCGAAGTCACATCCTGCCGTTAGCTTCAGAGGCTCGACGACGCCCTCCGCTCACATCGCTTCATGACCTCGCTTCGTTCCGATCGCTCCCGGGCAGGCCGCCGATCGCGCGGATTCACCTTGCTCGAGCTGCTCGTGGTGATGGTCATCATCGGTCTGCTCGCCGGCTTCGTCGGGCCGCGCCTGTTCGGCCAGATCGGCAAGTCGGAAGTCAAGATTGCACGCGCCCAGCTCGACGCGTTCAGGAAGGCACTCGACACCTTTCGCATCGACGTCGGCCGCTACCCCACGGGCGAGCAGGGACTCGCGGCCCTGAACGTACGACCCGGGAACGAAGCCCGGTGGGGCGGGCCCTATCTGAGCAAGGGAATTCCCAAGGATCCCTGGGGGCGCGAGTACGCATATCGATTCCCGGGCGAGCATGGCGACTACGACCTGATCTCGCTTGGCCGAGACGGCCGCGAAGGCGGCAGCGGCGAGGACGCCGACATCACCAGCTGGTGATCTCGGCCACTCCCCGCTGATGTCCCACTCGCTGCAGCCAGGTGCCATGCCCGCTTTCCTTGTCCGTTTCATCGACGGTGACCGCCTGGTCGATCGCCGCATCGATGCCGCCGATGCCTCGACCGTGGCGGCGGGTCTCGGCGTCGCTGCCGACCGCATCGTTTCGGTCTTGCCCGACGCGCCGCCGACCGCCGCCGGCGGGCGCCGAGTCAGCGCTGCGGCCCGCCGCAGGTTTCCGCTGCGGCTCTTCAGCCAGGAGCTCTGCGTCCTGCTGGGCGCCGGCATCGCTCTTCTCGAAGCGATCGTCACCCTCGCCGAAAAGGAAAGCCGGCCGGCGGTTCGTCAGGTGCTCGAATCGGTCACCGCGAAGCTTCGCGAGGGCGCGCGCTTCTCGCAGGCACTCGCGAGCCGGCCCGACGCGTTCGATCCGCTGTTCGTCGCCATCGCCACCTCGGCGGAAAGGACCGGCCAGCTCGGCGACGCACTGCGTGCCCACGCGGCCTACCTCGCTTGGCTCGACGACCTGCGCGGCAAGATCCTCAGCGCGAGCATCTATCCGCTCATCCTGATCGTCGCCGGGGTCTCGGTGCTGCTCTTCCTGCTGGTCTTCGTCGTGCCGCGATTTGCCGGCCTGCTCGACGGCTTGGCCGGCGACATACCCGCCGCCTCGCGCCTCCTGATCGACATCGGGGCCTTCGCGGGAGCCCATCCGCTGGCGACGCTCGCCGCTGGCGCGCTGCTGCTGGCTTCGCCGTGGCTGGCATGGCGCAGCCCGGGCGTACGTGCGGCGATCGACGGCCTGCTGTGGCGCCTGCCGATGCTGGGCGACAAGCTGCGTCTGCTCGCGCTGGCGCGCTTCTATCGGACGATGGGCATGCTGCTCGGCGCCGGCGTGCCGGTCGTGCCGGCGCTCGAGATCTCGGTCGGCGTGATGGCGCCGCGCTTGCGCCAACAGCTCGACAACGTGCGCCAGGCGGTGAGCCGGGGCGAGCGCCTCTCGATCGCGCTCGAGCGGGAGCGCCTCGCCACGCCTGTTTCCGCGCGGATGGCGCGGGTAGGAGAGCGCAGCGGCGAGCTCGGCCCGATGCTTTCGCAGGCAGCCGGGTTCTACGACGAAGAGCTGACCCGTCTGTCGGAACTGGTGACACGGCTCGTCAACCCGCTGCTGATGCTGCTCATGGGAGGGGTCATCGGCACCGTCATCGTCCTGATGTATCTGCCGATCTTCCAGTTGGTGGAGCAGGTGCAATGACCGCGACCGTTGCGTCGCTGCCGCTCGCCGAGCCCGATCCGCAAGGGTCGGCGGACCTGGATCGTCACCTTCCGGCGCTGGGCGCACCCTGGCGGCTGGATTTCGACCGGCTTTCCGCCGCCGAATCGAGGCGCTGGCACGCCGTGCTCGCGCAGTCGGCAAGCGGCTCGCTGGCGCTGCTCACCGATCGCGATCCGGATCCGATGCTGCGCGAAGCACTGGAGTCCCGGTTCGCGACGGCGCTCCGCTGGGTTCGATGCGACGCGGCCGATGTCGACGCCTGGCTCGGCGCCGGCGAAGCCGGCTTTCGCGCCCTCGCCTCGCTCGGCCAGGGGTTCGACGCCGTCAACGACGGCGCGCCGGCCCACGAGCTCAGCGTCCTCGGCCTCGCGGAGCAGGCGAGCCCGATCGTCAAGCTGCTCGACTCGACCCTCTACGACGCATTGCAGGACGCGGCGAGCGACATCCACTTCGAGTGCGACGCGCGCGGCCTCGCGATCCGCTACCGCATCGATGGCGTCATGCAGCCGATGCGGCAGGTGGACGGGGTTGCGGTCGCGGAGCAGCTCGTGTCTCGCCTCAAGGTCATGGCCGAGCTCGACATCGGCGAGCGCCGCGTCCCCCAGGATGGTCGATTCAAGCTGAGCGTCCAGGGTCGCGACATCGACTTCCGGCTGTCGGTGATGCCGAGTGTGTTCGGCGAGGACGCCGTGGTTCGGGTGCTCGACCGGGCGCAGATCGAGCGCAGCCACGGCGAGCTCACGCTCGACGCCATCGGCTTCGATGCGGCGACGCGCGATGCGGTGCGCGCGCTCGCCCGGCATCCGCACGGCATGCTGCTCGTGACCGGCCCCACCGGCAGCGGCAAGACGACGACCTTGTACGCCGCGATCAGCGAGGTCAATACCGGGCACGACAAGATCATCACGATCGAGGATCCGGTCGAATACCAGCTGCGCGGCGTGGTGCAGATCCCCGTCAACGAGAAGAAGGGGCTGACGTTCGCGCGTGGCCTTCGCTCGATCCTGCGCCACGACCCGGACCGGGTCATGGTCGGCGAGATCCGCGACCCGGAAACCGCGCAGATCGCGGTCCAGGCCGCCCTCACCGGCCATCTCGTCTTCAGCACGGTGCACGCCAACAACGTCTTCGACGTGATCGGCCGCTTCACCCACATGGGGCTCGACCTGTACAGCGTCGTCTCGGCCGTCAACGCGGTCCTTGCACAACGGCTGGTACGCATCAACTGCCCGGCGTGCAGCGCCCCCTTCGTGCCCGGCCGCGAGCGTCTCGCGGGTCTCGGGCTCCTCGATCGGGTCGCCCGCTTCGCGAGCTCCGCGGGCTGCGCCAAGTGCCGGGGCACCGGCTACCGCGGCCGGCGCGCCGTGGCGGAGCTGCTCCTGCTCGACGACGAGCTTCGTGACGCGATCGTCGCTCGCGCGCCGATGGTGCGAATCAAGGAGATGGCGACCGAGCGCGGTTTTCGAAGCCTGCGCGAGGCCGCGCTCGATCTCGTCTGCCGTGGCGAGTCGACCTTCGCGGAGCTCGATCGTGTCACCGTCGCCGATTGACGCCACGACTGCGCCGGCGCTGGCGGCGCCGACCCGGGCGCTCGTCGATCCGGCCGGCCGTGCACGGGCCGCGGTCGCGCGCTGGCTGCCGGCATCGATCCTCGCCCGGCTCACCCCGCCCGAGCGATTGTTCCTGCAGGCCGACGGCGTGACTTCATGGCCCGCGGGGCCCGATGCCCCTGCCATCGCGCCCTCGGCCATGGCCTGGCTGGCGCCGAACCGCGGCCGCGCCGTCCATGTGGTGCTCGCCGGCGGCTTCACCCGTCAGATCCTGGTGCGCGACCCCGCCGCACCGCTCGACGATCCGGCAACGCTGGTCGCGTGGGCGAGGCACCAGTTCTCGGGCTACTACGGCAGCGACGCGCTCGCCTGGCCGTGCGTCACCTGGGTGTCGCACCGGCAACGCGTCGCCTGCGCCCTGAACGGCATCGATCTCGACGCCCTGC
>Ga0163144_10007010_pt1 | contig 24781 bp, 23 predicted proteins | sample OliLak19BULKMAT1_FD_123175 | JGI IMG/M metagenome (GOLD analysis project Ga0163144, IMG submission 123175) | Freshwater microbial mat bacterial communities from Lake Vanda, McMurdo Dry Valleys, Antarctica - Oligotrophic Lake LV.19.BULKMAT1 | ecosystem: Environmental > Aquatic > Freshwater >... | reverse complement strand
CCTTGAAACCTCGATCCACCACTACGCCGACCTCGACGGCACGACGATTAGCCCAGCGGTCAACTTGTTGCACTTGCTCACCCACACCAGCGGCATTGCCGACGATGCTGACGAGGAGGCTGGCGAGAACTACGCGGATCTCTTCATCGACAAGCCCAACTACTCGATCATGGAGACGAAAGACTTCTTGCCGCAGTTCGCGTTCAAGGAGCCGCTCGCTGCACCCGGCGTGCAGTGCCGTTACTGCAACGTCGGCTACATTCTGGCGGGCCTCGCGATCGAGAAGGTCACTGGCCGCAGCTACCGGCAGTATGTCTTTGACGAAGTGCTCACCCGCGCCGGCATGCTCGACTCTGGCTTCTACGACCGACGGGATGCCGCGCCTCGCGTTGCAGAGGGCTGGGACCTTGTCGACGGCACCTGGGTTGAGAACATCTACAGCTATCCGCCGATCGGCAGCCCGGACGGTGGCGCCCACGTGACCGCTGCCGATCTCGTGCGATTCGTGCAGGCGGTGCGCGGCGGCGAGCTGCTCAACGCGGAGTACACGGAGGAGTTTTTCACGCCACAGGTCGAGCACGACGAAGGGACGTGGTACGGATTTGGCCTCGAATTCGACATGAACGAGGACGGCACGGTGCGCTCGTACTACAAGGAGGGCATCAACAACGGGGCATCCGCAATCGTCAGGCACTACCTCGAAGACGGGCTCGACATCGCAGTGCTCTCCAACTCTGAAGAGGGCGCTTGGCCGGTCATCCGCGAGATCGACGAGCGGCTCGGGGGCTAGCGCTTAGCCGAACAGACCCCTCTTGCGCTTCCAACCGTGCTTCTCGAGGAAGGCAAGGAGAGGCTCTTTGATACGGCTCGTCTCGAACGAGTAGGCGAGGATGGGGGTGATGCCGTCCGCTGTCTTCGAAACTCCACCGATCTCGATGCTGAATTCCTTCTGAGTGGTTTTGCCGGAGAAGCCGCTCGTGCCGACGCTGAACCCGCCGGTGCCGAAAGACGAGGCTGTCGACTTCTGCTTCTCGTTGGTCCGAAACGTGCCCTTGTCTTCATTGAAACTGACCGTGATCGAATAGCTCTTGTCGATCGTGGCGAACTCGGCAGGGTAGAGAGTCTGGGCACGCACGATGTCCCACTTCGCGAGAATCTCGTTTCCCTGCACTTCGTACGTAAACGGTTCGGCGGGGTCGTTGAGGGTGGCAACTTGAGCGAGTGTTTCAGCAAGCGGCGTCGTCATAGCGTCAGGGTGTCGGGGATTGTGCGGGAGAAGTACGTCCTCCGCGAATTTGCTGACTAGGGCGGCGGTCAGCGGCATAGCGGTTCAGGGAAATTCCGGTAGGTCTTTCTCATCAATCGGCGTACTCTCGGCAGATGGGCCCCGTGCGGCAAGCACGCGTTGTAGGGATCGCGTTGATCGCGATCGTCCCTGACCGCGTGCGGGTCGGCACCTGCGCCAGGTGGGAGTTCGACCGTCGCTCCGCCGGCCGCAGCGCATCCCACTCCAGCTGCCTCGGTAGCGCCCGTGCCCGACTTCATCACGATCAGCGCGCACAGCATCGGCGTCGGCGACCCTGACTCCCACCAAATCGCTGATGTAGCGTTCACCACCGACCTCACGACAGCGACCACTCAATTGACGGCTGCTATTGGCACAGAACCGACGGTCATTCCGGTGCCTGCCACGTCGTGCAATGCGGCTACATCGATCTATGACTGGGGCGGACTACAGATTGCCTTCGATCCGTATATGACCGACATCGGGGGCCACAATTCGTCGCCACGGTCACTGAACCCGAGACCGCCGGCGGGCTGGAACTTGATGCGCCATTCAACCAAATGGTCGGGATGACGCTCGCCAATGTTCTGGCAAACGTGCCGGGATCCGTCTCGGGAGACCGAGGCGAGGGACACATCGAAGCGCTCCTTGACCCTCAAGAGGACGGGCTGTGGGGAGTCATCATGACCTTCACGGCGGGCGCCGCAGACGGATTCCATTCACCAGGGGTCTACATCTTTGGACACGGGATCTGTGAGGCGGGCACCTAGCCCTTGGGCTCGACCGTCACTCGAAGCTGGTTCGCCCACGGGTCGTTGAAGCCCACGGTCTTGCCGTCGTCGCGCAACTGCACGCGGTGATGGTTCATGCGCTCGACGAGCGCGCCGAGGTCGTCCGCCTCGCCGACTCCGATCTCGATTCGCCCGAGCCCGAGGGTGTTCTTCCGGCGGCCGGCGCCCCGCGAGTTCCACACGTTCATGGCCATGTGGTGGTGGTAGCCGCCAGCGCTGACGAAGAGCGCCGACCGCGGCAGCTCGACCGTTGTCCTGAACCCGAGGGTATTCACGTAAAACTCGCGTGCGGCCTCGACGTCGCCTACCTGCAGGTGCACGTGCCCAACCTTTGCATCACCGATGACCGGTCCACTGAGTGCGGACTCACTCAGATGCTCCTGCAGAAACGGACTTGGGTCCAGATAGAGGGTCGACATCGCGACGCTGCCGTCGGTCCAACTCCACGCGCTTCGGTCGCGGTCCCAGTACAGTTCGAGTCCGTTCCCTTCCGGGTCGGTGAAGTAGAACGCCTTGCTGACGAGATGGTCTGCACTGCCGGTGAATGAATTCGGATGCCGCTGAGTCACCGAGTAGACCGCGGCCGCAAGTGCTTCCTCAGTGTCGAACAGGATCGCGGTGTGGAACAGCCCAGCGTCGCTCGGGCTTGCGTGCACGAGTTCTGGTGCGTGTTCGAGAATGACCACTGCGCCGGTGGTGCGCCCAAGGGAGACCGAATTGGAGAGTTCTGCGATCGTCGTCAGTCCGACCGCGTCGCGATAGAACGCCGTCATCACATCCAAATTGGCGACGCGCAGTGTCACGGCCCCCATGCCGGTGTCGGCGGGCAGTGTTTCATTCATGACAACCGCAACGACATCTGGCCCTCAGCCATTCCTATCGGTCAGGCGCGCGACGAGCTCGCGGTACCGCGCCGCCGTCTGCTCGACAATCTCGGGAGGAAGCGTCGGGGGCGCTCCGGTGCGGTCCCAGTTCGCGGCCAGCCAGTCGCGGACGATCTGCTTGTCGAAGCTCGCGGTGCGGTCGCCCGACTGGTAGGCCGCGGCATCCCAGTATCTGCTGCTGTCTGAGGTGAGCACTTCGTCTGCGAGCGTCAGCTCGCCGGTGGCGGGATCGGTGCCGAACTCGAACTTGGTGTCGGCCAGGATCACCCCGCGCGATTCTGCGATAGCGGATGCCCGTGCGAAGACATCAAGGGAGGCGTCCCGCAGAGCGGCCGCCGTTGCCTGGCCGACGAGCTCGACCGTGCGCTCGAAGCTGATGTTCTCGTCGTGCTCGCCGAGCGGGGCTTTCCAGGCTGGCGTGTAGATCGGCTGCGGCAGGCGGTCGCCGTTGCGCAGACCGGTGGGCAAAGCCACCCCGCAGACACTCTGTGTCGCTTCGTACTCGAGCCAGCCGCCGCCGGCGAGGTAGCCGCGAACGACGCACTCGATTGGATGCATGTCGAGGCGGCGCACGAGCATGGCGTTCGGCGGCGGGGCCTCCGCACCGGTGGGGAGCTCGGTGACCAGGTGATTCGGCACACCCGCGAGCTGCCCGAACCACCACAGGCTCAATCGAGTCAGCAACTCGCCTTTGCCAGGGATGCCCGGCTCAAGCACGTGATCGAAGGCGCTGACTCGGTCACTGGCGACCACGAGCATCCGCCCGGGCTGGTCAGGATTCTCGTACAGGTCGCGCACCTTGCCGGAGTAGACGTGGCTCCAACCGGGAAGCGTCATTCGGCGACTTGAAGTGCGATGTCGGTGCGGTAGTGGCCGCCCTCAAGTGCGATCTGATCAAGCGCGCTGTAGACACGGAGGCGAGCTTCAGCGAACGTGCGACCGGTCGCGACGACACTGAGCACCCGACCTCCGGTGGCGATGTACTGGCCGTCGATGATGGCGGTCGCGGCATGCGCGATCGAAACGTCGCGCACAGCGTCAAGGCCAAAGATCGCTCTGCCGGTGATCGGCTCCTCTGGGTACCCCTCGCTCGCGAGCACGACGGTCACCGCGACCTCGCTTGAGAACTCCGGCTTCGGCTGCGATGCCAGCTCGCCGGTCGCAGCGGCGAACAGCAAACCGCTCAGCGGGGTGACCAACCGGGGCAGCACCACTTGGGTTTCTGGGTCACCGAATCGCGCGTTGAACTCGATCACCCGAACGCCGCGCTTGGTGATGATGAGCCCGCAGTAGAGCAGTCCGATGAACGGGGTGCGTTCGCTCGCGAGCTGGCGAATCGTTGGTACGGCGATCGTCTCAACGACCTCGTCGACGAATCCCTCGGGCAACCACGGCAACGGCGAATAGGCCCCCATGCCGCCGGTGTTCGGGCCTTCGTCTCCGTCGAAAACACGCTTATAGTCCTGAGCCGGCGAGAGCGGAACGACGGTGTGCCCGTCGCTGACCAGAAACAGCGAGACCTCCTGGCCGGCGAGAAACTCTTCGACGAGCACGGCGCCGTGCTGCAACCAGAAGCGCGCGTGGGTGGCGGCGGCGTCGCGGTCCGCGGTCACCAGCACACCCTTGCCAGCCGCAAGCCCGTCCGCTTTCACCACGTATGGAGCGCCGTATTCATCGAGCGCCTCGAGCGCCTCTTCGAGAGTGCCAGCACGAGTCGCCTTGCCGGTCGGTACGCCCGCGGCATCCATGATTCGCTTGGCGAACGTCTTGCTGCCTTCGAGGGCCGCGGCAGCCTTGCCCGGCCCGAACACCGCGATGCCGCGCTGGCGCAGCGCGTCGGCGACTCCGGCAATCAGCGGCGCCTCTGGGCCAATCACGACGAGTTCGATGTCGTTGTCGAGCGCGTACTCGGTGACCACCTCCGCTCGCGTCGGGTCGAGGGCGATCACCGGCACAACGGCGGCGATGCCGGCATTGCCTGGGGCCGCGGTAATCTCGTGACCCGCCCGCTCACTCAGCAGCGAGTTCACGATCGCGTGTTCGCGGGCACCGGAACCGAGAACAAGAATGCGCACGCCCCAACGTTACCGGCGCCATCGCGTCTCGTGTCAGCTTGCTACCGTTGCCGCATGGCTCGCGTGAAGATTTCGGATGTCGATGGGCGCGCCCACGTGCGGCGTGCGCTCGCGGCATCCGCTGCTCAGCACGACACCGCGATGGCAACCCGCTACCTGCTGCAAGTGCTCGCCGAGGACGCCGAGGGCAACACGGTGGAGGTGCGGGTGCCGCCGTTCGGAGCGGTGCAAGCCATTGAGGGGCCGAGGCATACCCGCGGCACCCCGCCCAATGTTATTGAGACGGATGCCGCGACCTGGCTCGCCCTCGCAACCGGTTCGGTCAGCTGGGCAGACGCGGTTGCGGCCGGCGCCGTCCTGGCTTCCGGCCAACGCGCAGACCTCTCGGCGCATCTCCCGCTTCAGTGGGAGACAATGGGGGAGTGAGCGAGCCGCAAGACACCGAACCAGACGTGCCATCGGACACGCAAGAGGTTCGGGTGCGGCGCGCGCCGAAGGTCCCGGCGTTTCTGATTCTCGGCGGGGGGCTTGGGGCCATCGTCACCTACGTTCTGACTTCGCTGTACCCTGCAGACCCGCTCGTCGGCTTCGGCGCGCTGTTTGCCTACTTCGCGCTGTTCGGCATTCCGGCTGGCATCGTGTTTGGGGCGTTGGTCGCGCTGACGCTTGACTTCATCGCGAGCCGTCGCGCCAAGGTGACGGTGATGCAACGCGAGACGGTGACGGACGCAACGGACTGAGCGTCTCGCGCCCCTCGCTCCAACGCGCGCACGACTTGCGCCGCACCACTACAGCAGTGCCGGAAGCACCTCGCGCTCGAACAGCTCGATGCCGCTCGTGTCATAGGCAGCTTCGGCAAAATACGTGATCGCATAGGTCATGCCCAGCTGCTCGCGCGCCCGCAATTGCTCAATGATTTGCTCTGGGGTCCCCACAAGGCCGGCTCGCAGGTCAACGACGGCTTTTGCGACACGAGCCGCGCCGAGGTACGGCGTCAGTCGAGCCTCCATCGCGGCGATGCGGTCAGCGACCTCAGCGTCGTTGTGGCCGATAACGACGTTGAAGTTTGTTGATCGCGTGATCGAGTCGAAGTCGGTGCCGAGGCGCTCACAGTGGCCGCGCAGCACCTCGCTCTTGTGGGTGAACTCCTCCGGCGTGCCGCCGAAGTTCGTGTACCGCCCGTACTGGGCGGCGATGCGCAGCGTGACCTTCTCGCCACCGCCGGCGATCCACAGCGGGATGCCCTCGAGTTGTACCGGGAGCGGACGCACGATCGCGCCCTTGACCTGGTAGTAGCGCCCATCGAGGGTTGCGGTGCCAGTGCCCCAGGCTTGCCGCATGATCTGCACGCCCTCGTCGAGCATCCGGAGTCGATCGCCGATCTCGGGGAACCCGTAGCCATATGCGTTCCACTCGTGCTCATACCAGCCGCCGCCGATCCCCATCTCGACACGTCCCCCTGAAACGTGGTCAACCGTCGCCGCGACCTTGGCAAGGTAGGCGGGGTTTCGGTAGCCCATGCACGTGCACATTTGCCCGAGGCGCACGCGTTCGGTGACGGCACCGAACGCCGACATAAGGCTCCACGCTTCGTGCGTCGCCTCGTGACTTGGCACCGGCACAGTGTGGAAGTGGTCGTAGACCCAAATCGACTCCCACTTGCCGGCGTCGGCGTGCAGCGCGAGCCGCTTCATCACCGACCAGTGTTCATTAGGGTCGATGTCGACCAGATCGTGCCGCCAGCCCTGGGGAATGAAGAGTCCAAATCGCATGGCTCCAACTTACGCGCGAGGTGCAGCGAAGCACCACCGCGATCGGCAGAGCCCGGCCTACTCGTCGCGGTTGTTGCGAAAGTAGCGAACCGTTTGCCAGATGAGTACCGCGACTCCGGTGAGTGCGATGAGCACGAACACGGGCGTTGCCCAGGCGGCGGTCGCGGCATCCACCGGAATTGGAAAAGCGATCAGCGAGTTCATGCCCCAGAAGCTACCAGAAACGCCGAAATTCACGGAGAGACTGCCGAGCAAGCCATTACTAACTCAGTTGATTCTTCTCAACCCAGGCAAGATACTCCGGCGTGACGGTGCCGGTCACGTACTCGCCGGTGAAGCAGCTCGTGTCGAGGGCAGTGACATCCGAGCCTTCGAGAATGGCCTCGTTCATGTCGGCGACCTCTTGGTAGATCAGGTAGTCGGTGCCGAGCTCAATGGCGATCTCGGGAATCTTGCGTCCGTGCGCGACGAGCTCCTGCCGCGAAGGCATGTTGATGCCATACACGTGCGGAAAGCGCACCGGGGGAGCCGCCGAGGTGAAGGTCACCTTATTGGCGCCGGCTTCACGCGCCATCTGCACGATCTCTTTGGATGTCGTTCCGCGCACGATCGAGTCATCGACGATGAGGATGTTCTTTCCGCGAAACTCCATCGACATCGCGTTGAGCTTCTGCTTGACACTGCGTTTGCGTTCCGCCTGCCCCGGCATGATGAAGGTGCGGCCGACGTAGCGGTTCTTGTAGAAGCCCTCGCGGTACTCGACGCCGAGCTTCTGTGCGACCTGCATCGCGGCCGGCCGCGATGAGTCGGGGATTGGCATGACCACGTCAATGTCACCAAGCGGCGTGTATGCCGCGATCGTGTCCGCCAGTCGGTCGCCGAGCCGAAGTCGAGCCTCGTACACCGAGATGCCGTTCATGACCGAGTCGGGCCTTGCCAGATAGACGTACTCGAATGAGCACGGTACGAGGCGGGGGTTGGCGGCGCACTGCTTCGAGGTCATCTCGCCGTTGCTCGCGATGAAGACCGCCTCACCCGGCGCGACATCACGAATAAAGTCGTAGCCGGCGCTTTCAAGGACGAGCGACTCGGATGCCACGATCCACTCTTCGCCGACCAACCCAGTCTGTCGGCGCCCGAGCACGAGCGGGCGGATACCGAACGGGTCGCGGAACGCGAGCAGCCCGTGGCCCGCGATGAGGGCGATCGCCGCGTACGAGCCCTCGACCCGTTCGTGCACGCGCGCGATGGCAGTAAACACCTGGTCCGGATCGAGATCGGTGCCTGAGACCTGGGCCTGCAGTTCGTTGGCGAGCACATTGACGAGCAGCTCGGTGTCGCTCGACGTGTTGAGGTGCCGGCGATCGACTCGAAACAGCTCTTCGGTCAGCTCGCGGGTGTTCGTGAGGTTGCCGTTGTGCACGAGGATGATGCCGTACGGCGCGTTCACGTAGAAGGGTTGAGCTTCTTCTTCGTTCGCGGCGCTGCCCTTGGTCGCGTACCGCACGTGCCCGAGGCCGACCGTGCCATGGAGGTTTCGCATGTCTCGCGTGCGGTACGCCTCACGCACCTGGCCCTTGGCCTTCTGAATGTGCAGAGTCGATCCGTCTGCTGTCGCGATGCCGGTGGAATCCTGCCCGCGATGCTGCAGCAGCAGGAGCGCGTCGTACACCTGCTGATTCACCGGGTGGGATGACACGATTCCGACGATGCCGCACATGGGTTGCGGTTGCTCCCTGATGCTGAAAAAGCTCGCGTACCCGAACCGAGTACGGTCAAGTCTCCCACACGGGTGAGGATGCACGGCGGCTGACAGAGTCGTCGACGACCACTGAAAGAGGACGCGATGACAGCGACCGACCCGATCCACCCCGATACCGCAATCAGGCTCGCTCCTCTCCTTGCACCCGCCACTACGCTGGAGCCGTGATCAAGGACGCCGCCAGCAGCTATCGCGCGGCGGGGGTCGATACCGCGGCGGGCGATCTTGCGGTCGAGCTCATGAAGGCCTCGGTCGCTGCGACGCATGGCGCGGCAGTGCTCGGCGGGGTCGGCGGGTTCGCCGGGCTGTACGACGTGTCGTTCCTCAAGGGATTCGATCGCCCGCTCCTTGCAACCTCGACCGACGGGGTCGGCACCAAGGTTGCGATCGCCCAAGCGCTCGACAAGCACGACACAATCGGCCAGGACCTCGTCGGCATGGTCGTGGACGACATCGTGGTCGTCGGGGCTAGGCCGCTCCTGATGACCGACTACATCGCCTGCGGCAAGGTCGTGCCGCAGCGCATCGCCGACATCGTGCGAGGAATCGCCGGGGCGTGCGCGGCGACCGGCACCGCGCTGGTCGGGGGCGAAACCGCCGAGCATCCGGGGCTCCTCGGTGCAGACGATTACGACGTTGCTGGCGCCGCGGTCGGCGCAGTCGAGGCGGATGCTCTGCTCGGCCCGAATCGCGTGACCGACGGTGACGTGGTGATCGCCCTTGCCTCAAGCGGTCTGCACAGCAATGGATTCTCGTTGGTGCGGCACATTCTTGCTGCTCGCTCGATCAGCTACACGGAGCAGCTCGACGAGTTCGGTGGCATTGTCGGCGAGACGCTCCTCGAGCCGACGCGGCTGTACACCGCACCGCTTCTGCGGCTGCTAGTCGCCCAGCCAGACGCGGTCCACGCGCTCAGCCATGTCACGGGCGGCGGCATCGCCGCGAACCTTTCCCGGGTGCTTCCGGTCGGATCATGGGCCGAGATCGAGCGGTCGACCTGGTCACCACCAAGCGTGTTTCGAGTGCTGAGCGACCTCGCAGGCAGCACGCTTGAGAGCGCTGAAGGTACTTGGAATCTGGGGATCGGCATGATTGCGGTGGTTTCGAGCGCCGCGGCATCCGCTGTCATCGGCGCGATGAATGCCGAGGGCATCGAAGCCTGGAGCATCGGAGTCGTGTCGACCGCGACACGGGATCTCGCTGCGTTCGAATCCGGGGCAAAGGGAGTTTCGGGCGGAGCAGTGCGACTAGTCGGCCACTACCGGCTATGAGTGACTAGGCGCTGAGCGGCAAAGCCCTCATCAACTCAGCCAGAAACTCAGGAACTAGGCTGACTTGCTCTCGTCAGCAGCTTCGGCATACTCGTCGCCGCCCTCGGACTCACCCGCGACGTACTCCGGCCACTTCTGCAAATCCTCGGCGAGCTTCGGGTCACTTGGAGCACCGCCAAGCTCACGCTCAAGCGCGTTGTAGTTGGTGTCAGGACTGAAATACTTCAGATCGCGCGCGACCTTGGTGTGTTTTGCTTTTTGACGGCCACGCCCCATGCGAGACCCCCTCATTGATCTGTCCGGATGCGCTGACTGGGCGCCGGGAACGGGCGAATAGCGGTGAATGAAAGCTAGCGGAAAGTTTAGCACGCAGCGCGGAGGAGACCATGGCTCCTGTCCACCGAAGCAGCGGGGCGCGGTCGTCTTCGCTCTCCCAGTTGCACTCAACCGGAGGCACTCGCTGGCCGGTAGCCTTGGGGCGTGACGACAGCCAAAACCGACACCTCTGTTGTCGTCATTGGTGCCGGTCAGGCCGGGCTTTCGGTTTCGTACTACCTCCAGCGACTCGGTCTTGACGCCGGCAACGAGTTCGTCGTGCTCGACCGCGGTCCGTCAACCGGTGGCGCTTGGCAGTTTCGCTGGGAGGCGCTGCGCCTCGGCTCGGCGCACCGCATCAACGACCTGCCGGGTCTGGATGCGCTCGGGCTCAGTTTCGAGACCGCCGATCACCATGCTCCAGCTAAGGATGTCGTCGCGGACTACTACCGGCAGTATGAGGAGCACTACGCGCTCCAGGTGGTGCGACCGGCGGACGTGACGTTGGTCGACAACAGCGGCGATGACCTCAACGTGACCTTCATGCTCGACGATGAGCAAAAACAGGTATCGACCGTGACGGTCGTCAACGCAACCGGTACGTGGGGTGCCCCGTTCATCCCGTGGTATCCGGGCCTGCGCTCGTTTGAGGGGCGGCACGTTCACACCAGCGAGTACAGCAAGGCCGAGGATTTTGCGGGGCAAAGTGTCGTAGTGGTCGGCGGCGGCACATCCGCGATCGGATTCTTGCTCGAGTTGGAGAACGTCGCGAGCGAGTTGGTGTGGGTCAGCCGCCGACCGATCGACTTTCTTGAGGACGGCGAGCTTAACCTCGAGGCCAAAGTTGAAGCGGTTCGCCTTCAGGACGAGGCTGCGCGTGCGGGACGCGCGCTACCGAGCATCGTGAGGGGCACCGGCGTTCCGCGCACGCGCCGCGTGCAAGCCGGAATCGAACGCGGCGTCCTCGACGCGAAGAAGATGTTCCACTCGATCGAGGCGAACGGCGTCCGTTGGGACGACGGTACCTTCCAGAAAGCGGATGCGATCGTCTGGTCGACAGGGTTCCGCCCCGAACTGCGCCACCTTGCCCCCTTGAAGCTTCGCGAAAGCGAAGGGGGCGTGTCGGTGGCGAGCGGAAACGCCGTGCGCGATCCCCGGGTGTTCTTCGCCGGGTACGGCCCGCAAGCGTCGACGATCGGTGCCAATCGAGCGGGGCGCATGATCGCAAGGCAAGTGGTGGCGACGCTCAGCCGTTTTCAGGCCGAGCGCTAGCTCGAGCGTTTCGACTGTTCAGCCGGCAGCCGCGACCGTGATCGCGAAAGCCCCTCCCGCCGCACCGATGCCGAACACCAGGTTTCCGGCGACGCTGAGGGCCACCCATCGCCACTTGCCCTCTTGTGCCAACTGCACCGTCTCGAGGGACCAGGTGCTAAAGGTGGTCAGGCCACCGCAGAGTCCCGCGAGCACGATCAAGCGGATGCCCGCATCGACTCCCCCGATCGTAGCCAGCCCCAGCACAACGCCGCCGATGGCCGAGCCCACCACGTTCACCACGAGCACTGCCCACGGAACCCGCGAGCGCGAAGCGAGTGCGCGAGAGGTCAGGTACCGCAGCACTGTGCCGAGCGCCCCGGCGACGACAGTCGCGGCGATGAGCGCGACGCTCACTCGTTCACCCCGTCGATGATGTCGACAGCGCCAGCGAGGGCGCCGCCGCGCCGATGCCAGCGCCCGACGCGGAGTCCGAGGGCAGCCGCGCCGAAGCCCAGCACAAGCGTTGCAGCAAGATATGCGAGCCCTTGCAACGCTTGATCCGCTGCCGTCATGCCAACGACCGCCACGGCTACGGCCGAGAAGGTCGTAAACGAGCCGAGCAGTCCGGCGCCGAGCCCGGCCCGCAGCCAATCCGGGGCGACCGGCCACACGCGACCAACGAGAAGCCCGAGCGCGAGAGCACCGGCCGTGTTCGCTGCCAGAATCCCCCACGGCGGCTCGGAGTCGGCGTGCGGAACGAGCAACTCGATAGCTAGGCGAAGGGCTGTGCCGAGCATCCCGCCGACGACGACGGCAGCCAAATCGTGCACCAGGTCGCTGCGGTTGCTCGCGGTAGCGTTCACGAAGCGTGAGCCTACTCCGCGGTGGCCACCGTGCCGGTCGCCGGCTCAGGCTCGGCTCAGGCTCGCCCCAGCTCGCCTCAGGGGGTGAGCCTAGAATCTGGCTATGTCTGACAGCGGAGCACCATCAGCGACTGACGTTCCGCGTCGACGCCGGCGCTGGCCGTGGGTGGTTGCGGCAGTGCTCGTGCTGGTGCTCGTGCCAATCGCAGTCGTCGTCGGGCCGATTCTGACGTATCAAGGCCAAGGCGACTCGAATCAGGATGCCGCAACCGAAGCGTGGCCGCTCGTTGCGACAGCCACGGGGGATGACGGTCGCGACCGCAGCATCAGCGTCGAGCCAGCCGAGGCCGGCGAAACGATCGACACCTCAGCCCTTATCGTCGGGGGACGATTCATCGTGCGCGGCGACGGGTTCGATGGCAGCCGCGGCATCTACGTCGCGATCTGTGTGATCCCGGTGCCCGGCGAAAAGCCCGGCCCATGTGTCGGGGGTGTGCCAGAACAGTCAGAGCAGCAAGTCGCCGTGGGCACCATACAGTTCGCCCCGAGCAACTGGATCAACGACGACTTTGCCTGGCGACTGTTCGGTGCGCGCAGCTACGACTCAGTAGCGGATGGCACGTTTACGGCCTATCTGGAGGCTGGCGACCCGGTTGGCGAAGGCTTCGACTGCCGAGTGGATGCCTGCGGCATCTTCACGAGGAACGACCACACCGCGCTCCGCGATCGGGTGCAAGACCTCTACGTGCCGGTCGGCTTCGCGCCAGTCGGGTAGCCGCGCCCGCAGCCGCGCCCGCGCCCGCGCCCGCGCACGCTACACCCCGATCCGGCACCCGCAACGGTTGGGGGACGCAACGGTGGGGGACGTCGCGGTTGGTGGGCCGGAGACGCCAGCGTGCGCACTACTGCCGCTTCGTGACCCCGGTTCGATCGACGCGGTACGCCTCACCGGCGAACTGAATCCCGTCGACCTGTATCCCGCCATCGTGAAAGCCACCGTCTTGAAACCCTCCGACGCTCAGCCGCGAGTCGAGACCCGCCGCGCTCGCGGTGAGCTGCCCATTCTGTGCATCCGCGCTGAGTCCGAGCACGCTCGCAACGACCGAGACCGCCGCCGCCGCCGACCAAGCTTGCGGCCGACACGCTGCTGGATACGGAATCGGCCGACTCGTGACTGCAGCCGATTCGCCAGAATGCAGTTCCGGCATCCGGTATCTGAACGCGGATGCCGCGGCAAGCAGCCCATCGATCAGTTCACCGGCTTCGTCCCGGAACCCGGCTTTGCTCAGGCCCATAATCGCGATGGCGGTGTCGTGGGTCCAGACGCTTCCCCCGTGATAACTCAGCGGCCAGTAGCCCTCTTCCGCGGTGGACATCGTGCGAAGCCCGAAGCCGCTATTGAGTTCTGGTGAGACCAAGCGTCGAGCGATGAGGGCGCTTTCCTCGGCGTCGATTAGGCCAGTTCCGAGCAAGTGACCGATGTTACTGGTGAGCGTGTCGACGCGGCGTTTCTTGGCGTCGAGGGCGATGGCGGGGTAGGCGCCGTCGGCGTCATCGACCCAGAATCTGTCGCGAAAGTTCTGCTTGAGGGCTGCTGCCCAGCCGCGCCACGAAGACGCGTCGCGACCGAAATGCTCGAGTATGGCCGCACCGCCGACCGCTGCTTCGTACGCGTACGCCTGCACTTCGCACAGTGCGATCGGACCTTCCGCGAGGACACCGTCACGCCATTGCACCGAGTCTCCGGAATCCTTCCAGCCTTGATTCGCGAGCCCGTGGCCCGTGGCGTCGAGATACTCGAGCAGTCCGTCGCCGTCAGCATCGGCGTGGTCGCGGAGCCAGTTCAGCGCCGCCTCGAGGTGCGACAACAGGGACTCGACACTCGCGTCGTCGAGGCCCCACTTCCACGCGTCGTGGAGCAGGATCACCCAAAGCGCGGTGGCATCCACGGTGCCGTAGTACAGCGGCGGCAGGTAGACAGAGTCGCCGTCGACGTGCATGACGCTCCGGCGCAACTCGTGCATGATCTTGCCAGGCTCTTCCGCGCGGTCGGTCACGATGGCAGAACCCTGAAGCCCGGCGAGCACGCGCAGGGTGTCCCAAGCCAGTTCGGTGCCGAGCGGAAGCATGAAGCGAGCCGTCCAAAGCGAGTCGCGCCCGAACAGCGTGAAGAACCACGGTGCCCCGGCTGCAACGAAGCCAAGTGACGGGTCGCTCGTCGTGGTCATACGCAGCGCGTCCAGGTCACTCAGAGCGGAGGTCACCCAGCGCTCGAGCCGTTCGTCGCCGGTGACGACCGGTGTCGTCCACGGCACCGCTGACCGATCTCCTGCGACGACCGCGTGATCGTCGGTGGCGGTCACAGTCCACGCGACCCCCCCGCTGCCTCTTGCCGACACTGGGAGCATCCAACGCAGTTCGATCGTTTCGCCGCTCAGACTGACCTGCGCGCCCAGCGCGACGACGCTCGCATGCACTGCGTTGCTGGTCCAACTCGCCGTGGTGCCCGAAACTTTTACCGTAGGTGCCTGGTGAGCGCCGTTCGTGCCGAGTTTGATGCGGTCGAGCGGGGCACTGTCCGGTGTCACGTTCACCACGATCTCTACCTCCAGCGGATGCCCCAAACGCGACCGCAGTTCAATCGACTCGTGAACGCCGTCAGGGGTGGCCACCCGCCGTCGCGTCGCGATGATCCCCGGATCCGGGGTGTCATCATCGATGGAGCGCACGATGGAGGTGAACGTGCACGTGTCAGCGCCATCAGGCGCAGTAGCGATCACCTCAGGGGCTGCCCCGGCAATGCGCACGTCGAGCCTCGAGATCACCCGCAGATCGGAGTAGTACACACCGTGGATCGGGCGCGAACCGATCGTGCCGTCCAGCGCCGACCAGACCTGAGCTGGCGCACGAAGTACGACGAGAACGACTTCCCGGACCGCAAGTTCATTTCGGTCGAGCTGCCAGCCGGCCCCGCCGGTCCGTCAACGTTCGCCTTCAGCACCTGCTGGGGTATGCCGGTCGGCTCGGAAACCCGGGACGCCACGCTGAGCCTGGTTGAGTTCCTTACGAGTGACGAGCAGCAGCTCGCCTTCGCGGACGCGTTCGGGGTTATCCCGTCGACTGTTGCTGCTTCGGCCGCGTATGCCGACCAGTTCCCAGAGAATGCCGCCTTCGTGGCCGGTGTCGCGTCGGCGGTCAGTCCAGTCTCCTTCCAGGGTGCATCCGCTGCAGTCGCCGACTTCAACACGCAGCTCGAGGGGATCGCAACCGCTGACCCGTCGGCCCTGCTCGCAACACTGCAGGCGAACCTGCAGGCTGCGTTCGACGAGGCGAACGGATAACCACTGTGGCCCTCGCTGTAGCACGGCCTCGCCGCCGCGGAGGAATCCGCGGCGGCGAGGCCCGCGAGGGGTGGATTTTCATCGCCCCCGCGGTCGTGATCACCGTCGTCTTCCTTGTGATCCCCATCATGCTGGCCCTATGGGTGAGCTTCAGCGACTGGAACGGATTTCAGTCGCCCCTCAACCCGCGCGTCAACTTTGTAGGGCTTGAGAACTACGCGGCGATCACTACCGATACCGGTCTCGACCAGAAGAACTTCGGCATCGCCGTGCGCAACAATCTGTACTACGTGCTCTTCGTTGTGCCGCTCCAGACGATCATCGCCCTGCTGCTTGCCGTGCAGGTCAACCGCGCAGTGCTGCGCGGCCGCGGGTTCTTCCGCACCGCCTTCTACTTCCCGTCCGTCACGAGCACCGTGGCGATCGTGATCGTGTTCCAGTTCTTGTTCACCGCGTCCGGCGCAGTGAACGCGGTAATCGGTGCTTTCGGTATCGACGGGCCCGACTGGTTCAACGACTCAACCGGCATCATCCACGGACTGCTGAGCACGGCGGGAATCACTGAGCCCGCCGGTGTGCTCGCCGAGCCCGGCTTCCTCGGGATCTCGGGCTGGGAATGGATCGCCGGGCCGTCGGTCGCCATGAGCTCGCTCATCATGCTCGCGATCTTCACGACATCTGGCACGTTCATGCTGCTGTTCCTTGCCGCGCTGCAGAGCATCGGCAGCGAGATCGACGAGGCCACTCTCATGGATGGCGCTGGCCCGGCTCGTAAGTTCTTCTCGATCACGATCCCGATGCTTCGACCCACGCTATTCACGGTGCTGACGCTCGGACTGATTGGCTCTTGGCAGGTATTCGACCAGATCTATATCCTCGGCGGCACCTCCGCTGGGGGCACGATTTCGACACCCGCATTCCTTGCATACCGATCGTCGTTCGTTGACCTTGAGTGGGGACAGGGCGCGGCGATTGCGTTCATCCGGTTCGTATTCATCATCGTCCTGACCCTGCTTCAGCGCTGGCTTCTGGCCGAGCGCGACCCGCGGCTTCCCCGCGCAGGTCGGAAGGCCGCGCTCCCGCCCAACCCGCTCAACCCCCGGGTCGCTGTCACGCCGACGCCCGGAAACCCCGGAGGTACCCCGTGACCGTCACTGTCGAAGCGCCAAAGCAGGTTGCGCCGCGCCGCCCAAAACGCCGCCGCACCCTCGGAGGGCGCGCCCGCACGGGCATCCTGCTGAGCTACCTGGTCCTGATTGGTCTGGCGCTGAGCTACATCTACCCGTTCATCATTTCGATCGCGGCATCGTTCAAGACCGATGCTGAGGCAACGCAGGATGCTTTGGGGTTAATTCCTGAGACAGTCACCTTTGCCGCGTACGAGCGTCTCTTCGGCGACGTGCCGTTCCCCCTCTGGGCCGGCAACACCCTGATGATCTCCACGATCGTCACGGTCGGTCGGGTGTTCTTCGACTCGCTCGCGGGCTACGCGCTCTCTCGCTTGAAGTTCCGGGGCCGAGCCTTTGTGTTCGCGGCGTTCATCGGCATTCTCCCGGTGCCGGGCGTCGTGTTGCTAATCCCGCGGTTCCTCATCCTTCAGCAACTGGGCCTCTATGACACCTACGGGGGCATGATCATCCCGCTGCTCTCAACCGCTGCGGGTGTCTTCATCATGAAGCAGTTCTTCGACTCCATTCCGGTGAGCGTCAAGGAGGCCGCACGAATCGACGGCGCGAGCACCTTTCGCACCTACTGGACGATTGTGCTTCCGATGGCGCGCCCGGCCTTGATCACCCTGTTCATCCTGAGCTTTCAGGGCTCGTGGAATGGGCTCGGGCACTTCATCGTGTCGCGGCAGAGCCCAGAACTGAACACACTCACGACCGGCGTCGCCTCGCTGGTGTCTGGTCAGTTGGGATCTGGCAACCAGTTCCCGTTGCAACTCGCTGCAGCGGTCCTCATGACGATCCCGGTCGCGGTCCTGTTCTTCGTCTTCCAGAAACGCATCATGAACACCACCGGCGGCGCGGAGAAGGGCTAGCGCGTTAGCTGAAGGTTATCGAGGAGCTAACGCCTTCCCCGTCGCCCCACTCGCCGGGGCGGAGATTCTTGATGCGCTGCGATGAGGACTTGCGGGCCGAGAAGCCGTCAACGACCGGCGTTGCTTCGAGTCGGTACCAGGGCGTGTCGCGGGTCACATCGGCAAGCACATTTGCTGCGCCAGCAACCGCCTTGAGCCACTCCGGCACCGCCTCGTCCGAGGCGTTCTCGATCGCGGCGACGGGGTTGAGCGCGAAGGCAAGTTCGACGGTCGCCGTCTCGCCAGCCCCGAGAACCAGCGACTGCTCGAACGTCTGCTTGATCCCGCCGTTGTGTCGGCGCGCTGCACTGCGCTCCTCGGCCGTCCCGTACGGCTCCTCCGCGAGTTCCAGCTCAATTGCCGTAACGGTTCGCGGATGCTCGTCGTCACCGGTAATGGTGACGGTCACCGGAAGGGTACCGTCCGCCCACCGAAACGTCTTGGGAGCGTCGACATCAACGCCTATACCGCCGGAATCGAACGCCTTCTTGATTGAGTCGAACAGCCCCATGTCTCGCTCCAGTTCATTGGCGAGAGCTTGGCGGGGCCCGCCCCCCTTCTTGACTAGCATCATAAACAACGCTGGCAATGCTGAGAAGGGCTAGTTGGGCGGCGCAGTGACGTGCTCACCTCGCTCGCGCGCGGCTGGCACCATCAGCCACGGGATAGTCACACCAACCATGGGCCCAATGAGCAGCGCAAAGGCGAGCGTTCCGATGCCGACGTTGCCGCCGAGCAGCCAGCCGATCGCGAGCACCGCGACCTCAATGACCGTGCGCACTACCCACAACCGCACACCGGATCGTGCGTGGATGCCGGTCATCAGTCCGTCCCGCGGCCCCGGCCCAAAGCGCGCACCGATGTAGAGCCCTGTGGCGACGGCGACAAGCGCCAAACCTCCCGCGTACATGAGCACCCGGACCCACAACTCAGACTGTTCTGGGATGACCGCGAGCCCGAGATGTGCGCTCGTTCCGATCATGAGCACGTTCGCGACCGTGCCGATGCCCGGCTTCTGCCGCAACGGAATCCACAGCACCAGGACGAGCGCTCCGATGATGTTCGTGACAACACCAAATGGGATGCCACTCTGAAGCGCGACCCCTTGACCGAGCACGTCCCACGGAGCGACACCGATCGCCGCTCGAATCATGAGCGCGAGACCGATTCCATAGAGGAACAGGCCGATAACGAGTTGCGCGATTCGACGGGTGAGGGTTGCTGATGGAGACACAGAGAGTATCCAATTCCATAATTGGACCGTAATCAAGTCGCCAATCGGCCTGAAAGCGCCCCGTGACCCCCGTCTCGGCGAGGGCATCAGACTCCATGCTCGACGGCCTGCGGGGGCTTGGAAGTGCGGCTCGGATGCCCCATCACAGCGCCGTGGCACCCGGGCCGATGGGGACGGAGCTTGCCGACTTCAGCCGGAGGATCCCCTCCCGGGAGAGTTGCCTACTCCCGGGAGAGTACGTGACTCACAGCGCGCGCGGGGATAATACAAGCTGAGGCTGCAGCACTGTGCGCCCGCCGTCAGCAGCGTCGCGTTAGAGGAAGAGTCTTCGTGCACCTTTTGTCCGTCTTCAGCCTGCGGAATCGCGCGCTCATTGCACTCGTCACGATCGTCATCGCGATCTTCGGCGGCGTCGCGCTGACCTCGCTCAAGCAGGAGCTCATTCCGTCGCTGTCGCTGCCGCAGATCTTCATCATCACGAGCTATCCGGGAGCCTCACCGGCTGTCGTTGACAAGGACGTCTCAACGCCGATCGAATCGGCGATTCAAGGCGTCGACGGTCTCGAATCGACAACCGCGACTTCCACCGTGAATATCTCGAGCATTACCGCGTCGTTCGCGTATGGCACCGACATCGCGACGGCCGAGCAGAAGGTGCTGTCCGCGATAAATCGCATATCGTCGACCCTTCCTGACTCGACAGACACCCAGGTCCTCACCTTCAGTTTCAGCGATCTCCCCGTCATTCAGGTCGCGGTAACGAGTGACCTCGATCCGAGAGAGCTCACCGCAAAACTCGAATCCTCAACGCTCGTGGAGTTGGAGAAGATCAAAGAAGTCAGTGATGCGAACCTTCTCGGCACGACTTCAGAGCGCGTCGTCATCACGCCAAACCCCGAAGAGCTATTCGCACGAGGCCTGTCGAACGCCTCGATTCGCGACGCGCTCGACAACAACGGCGTGCTTCTGCCCGCGGGGCAGATCACCGAAGATGGCAAGACTCTGACCGTGCTGGCTGGCGTGCGCGTCACGACCGCCGGCGAGATCGCGGCACTGCCATTGATCGGCGGCAGTACCGCTGACCTCGTGACAATTGTGGATGTCGCAACCGTCGAGACCGTCAGTGACCCGGTGACGGGCATCTCACGCGTCAACGGTGAGCCGGCTCTCACGATCGCCATTGGCAAGACGCCGACCGGCAACACCGTCTCGGTGTCCCAGCAAGTGCGTGATCTGTTGCCATCGCTGTCCGACGCGCTCGGCAACAACACCAAGTTCACGGTGGTCTTCGATCAGGCTCCGTTCATCCAGAAATCTATCGAATCGCTCGCCACCGAGGGACTGCTTGGTCTGGTGTTCGCGGTGATCGTGATTCTGGTGTTCCTGCTGTCAATCCGTTCCACACTCGTCACTGCGATCTCGATCCCAGCATCTGTGCTCATCACCTTCATCGGTATGTACGCAGCCGGCTACACCCTGAACATCATCACGCTCGGGGCGCTGACGATCGCGATCGGTCGAGTCGTTGATGACTCCATCGTCGTTATCGAGAACATTAAGCGTCACGTGTCTCTCGGCGAAGAGAAACTCCCTGCCATTCAGAGCGCAGTGAAGGAGGTGGCTGGGGCCATCACCGCCTCGACGATTACGACGATCGCGGTCTTCCTGCCGCTCGCGCTCGTCGGGGACATCACCGGTGAACTGTTCCGACCCTTTGCGCTCACAACCGCGATAGCGCTCGGTGCGTCGCTCTTCGTGTCACTCACCATCGTGCCGGTGCTGGCGTACTGGTTCCTCGGATCCAAGGTGGCCAATAAGCACAAAGAGAGTGCAGTGGTCAGTACAGACGAGGACGAACTGGCGAAACCGACGCGACTTCAGCGCGGCTACCTGCCGATCATCCATTGGACATTGAAGCGCCCGGTGGCGACGATTCTTGCTGCGCTGCTCGTGCTCGGTGGCACGGCGGCGATGGTGCCATTGCTCAAGACCAACTTCATCGGTAACAGCGGTCAGAACACCCTTACCGTGAGCCAGACATTGCCACTCGGTTCGAGTCTGGAGGCGCGGGATGACGCTGCAAAGAAAGTCGAATCCGCGTTGCTCGATGTCGTGGGAGTCGAGACCGTGCAACTCTCGCTCGGCTCGAGCGGGAGTTCGCTCCAGGCCGCATTCCGAGGCAGTGGGTCAACCACCTTCTCGCTCACGACCGATGCCAGCCTCGATCAGGTTGCGCTTCAGGCTCAAGTTCGGGACGCGGTCGCGAACATTCCGGATGCTGGCGACGTCACGCTCTCTGCAGCGCAGACTGCCTTCGCTTCTTCAGACATCGAGGTGAGCATCACGGCGACAAGCGAGAGCGAGTTGCGAACCGCCTCGGACGAGGTGCTTGCCGTTCTGCGTGACCTCGACGTTGTTGCGCAAGCCACGAGCAACCTGTCGAACGAGCAACCGTTCATCGAGATCGCGGTTGATCGCAACGCCGCCGCCGAAGTCGGACTGAGCGAGATCGCGGTAGGCGGCATCGTAACCGCAACCATGAATCCAAGTGCAGTCGGCTCGGTTGTCATCGACGAGAAGACGCTGTCGATCTACATCCTCAACGAAAATGCCCCGCTCACAATTGAGGAATTGCGTGGGTTCGAGATTCCAACCGAGCGCGGGCTGCTGCCACTGAGCGATCTGGCCGCGGTTGAGCAGGCCAACGGTCCGTCCAGCATCACGACCATCAAGGGTGTTCGTAGCGCAACGATCGAGGTCACGCCCAGCGTTGACAACGTCGGGGCAGCATCGGCCGCTGTCACTGCTGCGATAGCCGCGGCTGACCTTCCCGCTGGCGCCTCCGCGTCGATCGGAGGGGTGACTTCGCAGCAGGCTGATGCCTTCCAGCAGCTCGCGCTCGCGCTCCTTGTTGCCATCCTGATCGTCTACGTCGTTATGGTCGCAACGTTCAAGAGTCTGCGCCAGCCGCTCCTGCTTTTGGTCTCGATTCCGTTTGCCGCGACCGGTGCAATTGCGCTGCAAGTGATCTCGGGCATCCCGCTCGGAGTGCCGTCGCTCATCGGTGTGCTGATGCTCGTCGGCATCGTCGTCACGAACGCCATCGTGCTCGTCGACCTCGTAAACCAGTACCGCGAACGAGGAATGAACGTGCGTGATGCGCTGATCCACGGTGCAGCGAGACGATTGCGCCCGATTCTCATGACGGCCGCCGCGACGATCTTTGCGTTGCTGCCGCTCGCCATCGGTATCACCGGCAGCGGCGGGTTCATCTCTCAGCCGCTTGCCATCATTGTCATCGGCGGGCTCGTGTCATCCACATTGCTCACGCTCGTCGTTTTGCCGGTGCTGTATTACCTCGTCGAAGGGGCGAAGGAGCGGCGCGAATCCAAAAGAGCGCTCATTTTGCAGCCTGCGTGAGTTGGACGGGAGCTGGCAACGTGAGAGTGTTTGGCGCAAAGTAGGGCAAAATTTGGATTTGTAGAGTAACGTTGCACGGTCGGCTCAAGACAGCGGAGAGTACTCCGCGCGGGTTTGTAAGTCTTGCGGGCCGGTTTGCCAGCTAATCCAGTTGGTGACAATCACGAATGTATGTGACGGCCTCGGTCAAAGATTGCCCGGGTTCATTGGCGCACGAGGATCACTGATTCTTTGCGCTTTCATGCGTGCGAAATGAAACCCAGGAAGAATCATGCCCCCATATTCAAGATCAAACGAGTCGAAACCGGCCGCTGGCCGAGACAATAGAAAGCCGTACGGCAAGACCGGTGCACCATCCAAGGGCGCCCCGAGCGGTGTCCAGCGCGAAGGTCATCGCGGCTACCGCGCCGACCAGTCCGCCGCCGCACCAAAAAAGCGCTGGTCTGCGGATGATCGTGCCGCCCGCACTGGCGATCGCCCCACTGGCTCGGCTCGCCCAGACCGAGCAGACCGCCGTCCAGATTGGACCCCGCGGGAAAAGCCTGCCGCGAACCGCGCAGAGCGCCCGGCATATGGTGACCGACCGCAGCGTGCGGAGCGCCCGGCATATGGTGACCGCCCGCAGCGTGCGGAGCGCCCGGCATATGGTGACCGACCGCAGCGTGCGGAGCGCCCGGCATATGGTGACCGACCGCAGCGTGCGGAGCGCCCGGCATATGGTGACCGCGCCGAGCGTCCTGCTCGTACCGAGCGTCCGGCCTATGACCGCGCCGAGCGTCCGGCCTATGACCGTACCGAGCGTCCGGCTCGTACCGAGCGTCCGGCTCGTACCGAGCGTCCGGCCTATGACCGTACCGAGCGCGCCCCTCGTCGCGATGCCGGGTCATTCCAGCGCAACGACCGCCCGGTCCGTCGCGAGAGCAGCTATTACCCCGACCGCGAGTCGAAGAGCTCGTTTCAGCCCGGTGAAGACGTCGTGCTTGAGCGCCTAGAAGCCGCAGTCATCACGGCGGGCGAAGTTGACGGAGTGACCTTCGCCGACCTCGGTCTTGGCGGCAACATTGTGCGCCAGCTCGCGAGCATGGGCGCTGAGGCGCCGTTCGCGATCCAGGCCGCAACGATCCCGGATGTCCTGTCTGGCAAGGATGTACTCGGCCGCGGCAAGACCGGTTCAGGCAAGACCATTGCCTTCGGTGCTCCGCTCGTTGAGCGCCTGATGGAGAACAACGGTGGCAAGGATCGCCAGATGGGGCGCAAGCCTCGCGCGCTCATCCTTGCCCCTACTCGCGAGCTCGCCATGCAGATCGACCGCACGGTGCAGCCAATCGCCCGCAGCGTTGGTCTGTTTACAACGACGATCGTCGGCGGAGTTCCGCAGTACAAGCAGGTCTCTGCGCTCCAGCGCGGCGTTGACATCGTGATTGCCACCCCTGGCCGCGTCGAGGACCTGATTGAGCAGGGTCGACTCGATCTGTCAAACGTCTTCGTCACGGTGATCGACGAAGCCGACCACATGTGTGACCTTGGCTTCCTGGAGCCGGTGCAACGAATCCTTCACGAAACGAAGGATGGCGGCCAGAAGCTGCTCTTCTCGGCGACGCTTGATAAGGGCGTTGCGACTCTCGTTGAGGAGTTCCTCGACGAGCCGGCTGTGCACGAGGTCGCCGGTGAGGACCAAGCTTCGTCGACTATCGACCACCGTGTTCTGCTGATCGAGCAGCGCGATAAGCGGCAGATCATCGAGCAGCTCGCATCCGGCGATGGTAGGACCCTCATCTTCACTCGCACGCGTGCGTTCGCTGAAGAGATGAGCGACTACCTCGAGGATGCTGGCATCCCGGCAACGAGCCTGCACGGCGACCTGAACCAGTCGCGCCGTACGCGCAACCTGAGCCTGCTCACCAGCGGCCGGGTGAACGTGTTGGTTGCGACGGACGTTGCGGCACGCGGCATCCACGTTGATGACATCTCGCTCGTAATTCAGGCCGACGCGCCGGAGGAGTACAAGACCTACCTGCACCGCTCAGGCCGCACCGGCCGCGCTGGCAAGGTCGGAACTGTCGTCACACTCGTGAACAAGAACCGCCGTCGCAAGATGGACGAGCTGCTCGGTCGCGCCGAGATCGACGCCACGATGAGCCACGTTGCCCCCGGCGACGAGCTGCTCGTCACTCTCGCCGCCCTGTAGTACACCAGACGGTGGCGCTCACCCGCTCAGGGGGTGAGCGCCACCGTCGTTTAACCGCCTCGAAACTCCAGTTCTGACGGTCTCGCGCCTCCCGACCGTTGAAAGTGGAGTTTGGAGACCTGCCACACACTCCGCGTGAGAATCGAACCGCGGCAATCACCTTTGGTGCGTCTACCACGAACCGAGCTGATTGAGCGATGGCAAGAAAAGTGGTCAATGTGACCCAAATTGGCGAGCGGCGAGCGG
>Ga0163144_10007009_pt1 | contig 24781 bp, 21 predicted proteins | sample OliLak19BULKMAT1_FD_123175 | JGI IMG/M metagenome (GOLD analysis project Ga0163144, IMG submission 123175) | Freshwater microbial mat bacterial communities from Lake Vanda, McMurdo Dry Valleys, Antarctica - Oligotrophic Lake LV.19.BULKMAT1 | ecosystem: Environmental > Aquatic > Freshwater >... | reverse complement strand
GAATCGATCGCGCTTACGATCGCAGGGAATCATTGTCGTGGAACGTTGTTTAAGGACGGAGCACACCTCGTGACTCCCGAGTTGGAGCGGGCGATCGACGACATCGCGAAACGTTACGAAGGTTTTTATTTCGGCAGATTTGACGTGCGGTACGCCGACGCGGAACGAATGAAAGCCGGCCTTGACCTTCAAATCATCGAGTTGAACGGGATCAGCAGCGAGTCCACCAATTTGTACGACCCGGACTGGTCACTTCTCCGCGCCCAGCGGATGCTGTTCCGTCAGTGGAACATACTTTTTAAGATCGCAGACCAGGCCCGACGCCGTGGAGCAGTGCCTGCGGGGCCGAGGGACATTTGGCGTGAGGTTCGCAGGAAGCGTTAAAAAAAGCCCCACGGCCCGTCACCGATCAGCCAGCAATTGCTGATACCGACGCAGCAACGCCGAGCGGTTCAGCAGGCCGATGACTTTGCCACTTGAACGCGAGAAACAGACGGGCAGATGCGTCGTCTCGAATTTGCCGAATGTTTCGAGTACGCCGGCCAAGTCGTCCTGGGTCGAGATGAGCGGAATGTCGACGCGCGTCAATTCCGACGCGAGCAATAGGGGCACGGCATCCCTGCTGATCAGCGCGTGGTTCAGGTCCGCGATGGTGATCATGCCCACGTAGTTGCCGGTTTGATCAAGGACCACGAAATCGGTCATGGCCAAGTCCGCCGCCATGTCGAGCACCCGCTGCATCGGGTCGTGTTCCTGTACCGCGACGGCGGGATCGAGCGCGACTTGTTCGACGGTGAGCCGGCGTAGCACGCCGAGGTCACCAGTAGAGTCGACCGGCAGGCCGCGCGAGCGTAGGCCGAGCGTGTAGATCGAATCTTTGAACAGCACTTTGGCGATACCCTGCGCGACCACGCACGCGAGCATCGCGGGTAGGACAATGCGATAGTCGCCCGTCACTTCGAGCAGGATCAAGATCGACGCCAGGGGCGCGTGCACGACGGCAGAGAGGACCGCGCCCATGCCAACCAGCGCGTAGACCGCGGGTTGAACCGTCGGCGACGCGAGGTGGAAAAGCGACCCTAGAAATCCGCCCGCCGTCGCGCCAAGGAAAAGGGACGGCGCGATGATGCCACCGCTCCCACCACTCCCCAGCGTCAGGCACGTCGCGATCAGTTTCAACACGCAAAGCGATCCGAGGAGCAACAGCAAGTGAGACGCCGACATCGAATCGTAGAACGTGAGGTTGACCAGATCTTGCACCACGCCGTACCCGTCACCAAAGAATGCGGGCATGTTGTAGGTGTGCGGGTCGAACGGCTTTTCACGATGGAGTAGAAGCCAACCGAGCGCGACGACGTAGACGACGCCGAGCGCGCCGGTCGCCGCGCCTCCGACTGCGGGGCGTAACGGTCGCGGGACGCGCGAGTGCTCGAAAAAACGTTCCGTCCGGGACATCAGCATGGTCAGTGACACCCCGACGAAGGCGCACAACAGGCCGAGGAGCAGGAAGCTGGGCAACAGAGACCACGTGAACTGGAGAGTCGGCATCATCACCGAAAAGATCGCCGTCGGGGCACTCTGTTCGTGGTGAAGGGTGCGGTAGATTTCCTGTGTCGTCACGTTCGCAATGACGCTGGCGAGCACCAGCGGCGTGAACGTGCGGACGGAATATTCGCGCAGAATGACTTCGAGCGTGAACAGAACCCCGCCGATCGGCGCGTTGAAGATCGCGCTGATTCCGGCGGCGGTGCCACAGCCGATGAGCAGTGGCATGTGAGGCCGCGCGATGCCGAAGAGTTGGCCGATGCCCGACGCGATGCCCGCGCCGATCTGCACGATCGGGCCTTCCGCGCCGGCGCTCCCGCCGGTACCGATGGTGATCGCCGCCGTCACGGCTTTCTCGATCGCGGTGTCGGGCTTCACGCGACCGGTCGAACGTGAGACGGACTCAAGGACGTCGATCATTCCGCGCCCGCGCTGGTCACGGATGAGGAGCGTGCTGATCAACCCGACGACCAGGCCTCCGACGGCGGGGAATACGATGAGCAGACCGATGCCCGCGCCGTAAAGGTGTCCTCGGAGGCCGAGCGTTCCGTACAACGACTCCCGAATAAAGTTGATCAGTTCATGAAACGCGACGGCCGCAAAAGCAGTCACCACGCCGACGACGACTGCGAGCAGGAGGAGCGACGACTCGGCCCGAAAACCGGAACGCACGAGCACCCGCTCGATCAGCACCCGTGCCCGGGTCGCGGCCTGCCTGACGATCCTCTTGGTGGCGAGTGGCATCACTCGAACGATAGAGACTTGTTCGAGTTTGCGAAACGTCATCGCGTCGCGCTGTCAAAACGACCGATCCGTCGTAATATCGCGACCGAAACTGACTGGAACGGCAACTTCGCATCGGGAGAACGTGAATGGGTAGCAGGGCGTCCGGCATCCGAATGATCGTGGCGGCTTTGATTTGGACCGGCGTTACAGGCGGCGCGTTCGCACAGGACAAGCCCGACGCGGAGCAGCTTCGCAAAATGTATGACTCGGCGCTGGAGACGTTGAAGGCGGCCCAGGATAGCAAGAACGCTCTCGCGACCGAGAACGACAAATTGAACGTGCGCGTCACAGACCTTGAGAAGCAACTGCAGGCGTCGCGGCGTGAACTAGCCGAGCGTGACCGTGAAACATTTTTTCTACGGTCGTACTATGCCGCGTGGCAGCGGTTCATGGAGCGGTACCCGAATTTGAAGTTGCGTTGGGACGTGTTTCTCAAGGCCCCGCCGCTCGGGCAGCCGTCGGAGTTGCCAGACGTCAGTGACCCGAACTGGCCGTTGTCGGCGGCGGGTGAGTGAAGGATCAACACTTTCGAGGGAGAATTACATGCGTGGCATCCGTCAAATATCGGTCGTGTTGTGCGTCGGTTTTTTGTTTTCGACGGTCGGTTGCAAGATGAGCGAGCAGGACGAGATCAAACTCGGCCGTGAGAGCCATCCGAAGTTCGAGCAGCAGTTCGGCGGGCGCTACAATGACCCGCAGGTGCAGCAATATGTCAGCAACGTCGGCATGAGCATGGCGCGGCAGGCGGGGCGACCGAATCTCGACTGGCAGTTTCACGTTCTGAGCAGCGACCAGATCAACGCCTTCGCCGTGCCGGGCGGGTACATTTACATCACACGGGGGTTGCTGTTCAGGCTGAATAACGAGGCACAACTCGCCGGCGTGCTGGGGCACGAGGCGGGGCACATCAACCACCGTCATAGCGTGGAGCAAATTCAAAAAGCGCAGTACGCGCAGGGAGCCGCTGGCGTTTTGGGCGTGGTCGGCGCGGTCTTCGGCGTCGGTGTGGTCGGAGACGTCGCGGGCGTGGTCGCGCAGCTTTCACTCCTCAAGTACGGTCGCGATCAAGAGCAGGAGGCGGATTTTTCCGGGCTGAAGTACATGAGCGCGGGAGGATACAACCCGCAGGGCCTCGTGCAGATGATGCAGATTCTCAAGGCCGCAAGCGGCGGGGGAAGTCAGCCGCAATTTTTGTCAAGCCACCCCGATCCGGGGAACCGTGTAGAGTATTTGACCGATGCGATCTCGAAGGACTACGCCAGCGCGGCGCAGGCGGGCAAGCTCGGGGCGTCGGAGTTTCAGAGCAACGTGTTGTCACGTCGTCGCGCCGAGCTTCCGCCGTTGGATGTGAATCGGGCCGTCCTGTGGTGCTTCACATGTCGGGAAGACGAAATACATCGCATCGCGTCGACGAAGCAGGTGAAGCCGGGGCAGGAGTTGTTGCACGATCAGTTTGACTCGCCGACGTCGAGCCGATAACGCCGCATTTTTTTGTAGAGCGTCGTCCGATTGATATCCAGCTCTGACGCGGTGGACTGCCGGTTCCAGTTGTTGCGTTTGAGCGCGGCCTCGATGATCTGCCGCTCCGGCGCTTCCAGCGCGATCGCGAGCGGCATCGGAGCATTGAACGCCCCGACCGTGCTCGTCACGACGCGTCCCGGCGCGACGCCTTGAAGCGTTTCGGGCAGGTCGTCGACGTCGACCTGCGGACGCCGGCAAAGCACCACCGCGCGCTCGATCGCATTTTCCAATTCCCGCACGTTGCCCGGCCATGCGTAGCGCTGGAGCAGACTCATCGCGTCGTCGCTGAAGCCGATGATTTCCCGGCCCATTTCCTTGCAGTGCTGTCTCAAAAAGTGGTTCGAGAGCAACGCGATATCTGCGAGCCGCTCTCGAAGGGGAGGCATTTTGATCGTGACGACGTTAATGCGATAGTACAGGTCTTGCCGGAACGAGCCGTCGGCGACCTTGGTCGTGAGGTCGACGTTACTCGCGAGGATCACGCGCACGTCGACTGTTTTTGTCGTGGTCGACCCGACCGGCTCGAACTGACGCTCCTGCAACACGCGGAGCAGTTTCACCTGCATCGCGGGCGAGGCGCTGTTAATTTCATCAAGGAACAGCGTGCCTCCGTCGGCGGCGAGGAAGCGACCCGGCTTGTCGGCGATCGCGCCGGTGAACGCGCCCTTCACGTGACCGAACAATTCACTTTCCAACAACGTCTCCGGTAGCGCGCCACAAGACACTTCAACGAACGGTCGATCGCGCCGCGGCGAGCGGTGGTGGATCGCGCGGGCGAGCAGGCTTTTCCCCGTCCCGCTTTCCCCGGTCATCATCACCGTCGTCCGACTGTCGGCGACGGCCTGCGTGAGGTCGAAAATCTTCAGCATCCGGTGGTCCCGGCCGACGATGTTCTCCAAGCCGTAGCGCAGGTCGAGCTGGCTTCGCAGCGTCTGATTCTCGTACATCAATGACTGCTGACGCACGGCCTTCTCGACGACCACGCGGATCTCGTCGTCGACGATCGGCTTGGTGAGGTAATCGAACGCGCCCATCTTCGTCGCCTCGACCGCGCCTTCGATGCTCCCGTAGCTGGTGACGATGATGACGACGGTCTGCGGGCTGCGCCGGCGCACCTCTCGCAAGAACTCCGCGGGCTTGGTGCCGGGGATGTTGATGTCGGCAAGCAAAAGCTCGGCGGGGTTGGCGTCCATTTGGTCAAGCGCGTCGTCGGCGCTGTCGGACGTGCGAACCTCGTACCCCTCACGACGTAGAAATTGTCCCAGAGATTGCAGGACAATCCGGTCCTCGTCCAGAATCAGCAAGCGAGGTTTGTGGGCGACGGCGTTATTGGTTTGAAACATAAATCACCGCAAAGTTTAAACGTCAGACGGGTGGTTGTGCATGTTGCGTTGACGCCACATCCGGTCCGCTCTCTCTCCATCGGTCAGGTCCGGCGTTGCTCTGCATCAACATGAGGTTTTTTAACCACGACGCGGATTTGTTCACCGGCTAGAATGCAGCCCCGAGGTTTTATCGGACGCAGCCGTCGGAGGCCGGAAGGGCTGATTTTTTTGGAAGTGGACGTTGTCATGAGTGTACGTTTGAAAAAACTGGAAACGATGTTGGAGAAGACGCCGAATGACGCGTTCCTACTTTACGGCGTCGCGCTCGAATACAAGTCGGCCGGGCGGTACGACGAAGCGATCAAGTTTTTGAACCGGACGCTGGAAGTCGACCCCGCCTATTGTTATGCCTATTTCCAGTCGGGCCAGGTCTACGAAATGACCGGCGACACGGAGGCGGCGCGAAACATCTACGAAGCCGGCATCGACGCCGCGAAGAAAAAAGGCGACGCCCATGCCGAAAGTGAAATTCGCGGGGCGCTAGAGAGTCTGTAAACTGGCGGCATCGTCATGGTCGACGCACTCGTCCGCTACCTCAAGACCCCCGAATGGCGCCGCCAGCACCGCTGGCGACGCGCCATCTGGACCGGTATGAATCGCATCGGTCTGACCGGTCTGCACGCGCTTCCCTTAAACCGGCGATGGGTCGATATCCATCGTCGAAAAATGCCGTTCGTCGGTCTCGACCCCGCCTTCAACGGATTCAAAATCGTTCAGATTTCGGACCTGCATCACAGTCCCGTCGTTACGCAGCGGTACCTCATCCAATACCTGCATTGGGTCAACGAGTTGCAGCCAGACCTTGTCGTCGTGACCGGTGATCTGATCACCGGCGGATATCGTTACGCCCACCACGTCGCGACGATCCTGTCGCACGTGAAGGCATGCAAGGGCGTCATCTGCACGCTCGGTAATCACGACTACAGCATGTACGGCGCGAAGCGCTCCAAGGAAGGCCGCCGGCGCGCGGACTATCTGGAGAGACATCTCGAATTGCGCGGCTCGCGCGTCTTGCGAAACGAGGTCGAGCGGCTGTTTGTGGACGGTGCCAAGTTTCCGCTCGTGATCGTCGGACTGGACGACGAATGGTCAGGAGCAATGGATCCGGAGCGCGCCTGGCACGGTATCGACGCTTCAGAACCGATCCTCTGCTTGAACCACAACCCCGCAAACGCGAACGAACTGCTCGCGTACCCGTGGCAATGGATGTTGTCCGGTCATACACATGGCAGGCAACTCGCGACCAGCACGCTCGGCAGACGGTTTAATCAGAAACGCCGCCGGCAATTCACCCACGGCCATTATACCGTCGGTGGACGCCACCTGTACGTGAACCGGGGCTTGAGCTACGGCCAGCGCTTGCTGCACTGGTGCAGGCCCGAAATCACCGTGTTCAAGCTCGAGTCCGTCACGCCTGACGAATTGTCTTAAGCCGCCTTTTGTCGTAACTTCGCTCGCGTATGAGGAGCTCCTACGACGCCAGCGATGTTTCTGAGTTCATCGAATCGCTTGCACGGCAAGTGGCGGCGGGGTTTGACGGGGGTAAACCAATCAACGTCGTCGGCATCCGCACGCGCGGCGAGACGCTCGCCGAGCGATTGTCGCTCGCTTTACGAGGACGCGGGTTCAATCAAATCGGCAGGGGCGTGCTAGACATCACCCTGTACCGCGACGACCTGTCCGAAATCGGTCCGCGACCGATGGTGCGGCCGACCGTGCTGACGATCGACATCGACCGTCGGCCGATGATTTTGGTCGACGACGTGCTCTTTACCGGACGCACCGTCCGCGCGGCGCTCCACGCCTTGTCCGACTACGGCCGGCCGAGCGTTATCCGTCTCCTCACCCTCGTCGACCGCGGCGGGCGCGAACTGCCCATCGCCGCCGACTTCTGCTCGCTTCGGCTCGGTGACCTTTCACGAGACCTCAAAGTCAAAGTTCAATTCACCGAAAACGACCCGCACGACGCGATCACGATCGAGCCAAGGAAACCGACCGCATGACCCAGCCGACCGAACGTCCCGTCTGGACTCGCAGACACCTGCTCGGCCTCGAGAATTTGTCCGAGGCCGAACTCCGCTTTGTTCTTGAAACCGCCGACAGCTTCAAGGAAGTTTCCACGCGAAGCATCAAAAAAGTTCCCGCGTTACGTGGCCGTGTGATGGTCAACGCATTCTGGGAAGACTCCACGCGCACGCGCATGAGTTTTTCGTTGGCGGCACAACGACTCAGCGCCGACGTGATCGACTTTTCGGAAAAAGGCTCGTCCGTCAGCAAAGGCGAGACGCTGATCGACACCGCCCGCAACATCGAGGCGATGGGCGTCGACATCATGGTCATCCGTCACCCCGCGGCCGGGTCGGCGGAGCTGCTTGCGCGAAGCGTCAAGTGCAGCGTCATCAATGCGGGAGACGGCGCGCACGAACACCCGACTCAGGGCCTGCTTGACCTTTACACAATCCGCGAACGGTTCGGCAAGATCAAAGGCTTGAAAGTCGTCATCGTCGGGGACATCGCCAACAGCCGCGTCGTGCGGTCGAACATGTGGGGCCTGTCCAAACTCGGCGCGGAAGTCATCCTGTGCGGCCCCGCGACGCTCCTGCCGCGCGCCTTCGAAACCATTTGTCCCGGCGTGCGCGTGACCAACGACCTCGATTCGGTCATCGGCGAGGTCGACGTGGTCTACATGCTCCGCGTGCAGAACGAGCGCATGAAAACCGCACAGTTCCCGACCGTCCGCGAGTTCACGCGCCTGTACGGCCTGACATGGGACCGATTCCAACGCTGCAAAAAAGACGTCTTCGTCATGCACCCCGGCCCGATGAACCGCGGGGTCGAAATCCAAAGTGACATCGCCGACGGCCCGCAGAGCGGAATCCTGACCCAGGTGACGAACGGGCTAGCCGTGAGGATGGCGGTACTGTACTTGGTCACGCAGTGTTAATCGGTAGACGTTTAACGGCACTCGTTATAGGATTCGGCCGTGATTCGATCGTTCAGGTGCGCTGAGACTGAAGGAATCTTTAAACTGGTGCGCTCCAGGCGTTTTCCAGGTGAGATTCAACAGGTCGCCTTGCGGAAGCTTCGGATGTTGAACAACGCGATCAACACTGACGATCTGCGCGTCCCGCCGGCCAATCGCCTTGAAAAGCTTAAAGGCGACCGGTCCGGACGTTGGAGCATCCGCGTTAACGACCAATGGCGAATTTGTTTCAGGTGGTCGGACGGTGATGCGTTCGAAGTAGAAATGGTCGACTAACATGGAGGTAACAGAATGGCGAAGCGATCACTTCATCCTGTCCACCCCGGCGAAGTGCTTGTCGAGGAGTTCCTCACTCCCATGGCCCTGAGTCAAAATCGTCTCGCGATCGCGATCGGCGTTCCAGCACGACGAATCAACGAAATCGCGCTCTTGAAACGCTCCGTTACGGCCGATACGGCCCTTCGTCTGGCAAAATATTTCGGAAACTCTCCCCAATTCTGGCTTGGAATTCAGATGGATTTTGATCTCGATGTGACGCGTTCGGCCCTAAAAGATCGTCTTGAGTTAGAGGTTCGTGCCCGCGCTTCCTGAGCGTTTTTTCCACCGCTTATGTCAACTTTGATCATCCAAAACGGCACGATCCTCGACCCCGCAACCGGTACGAAGCGAGTCGCCGACCTGCTGTTGCGTGACGGCAAGGTCGCCGCCATCGGGTCTAATCTGGGCACGGCCGATGTCGTGATCGACGCGACCGGAAAGTTCGTCACGCCAGGTCTGATCGATATTCATGTGCATTTGCGTGAACCCGGTGACGAGGAGGAGGAAACCATCGCGTCCGGTGCCGCGAGCGCAGTCGCGGGCGGGTTTACGACTGTTTGTTGCATGCCGAATACAAAGCCCGCGCTCGACAACGAGGCGCAGGTCGAATTCGTACACCGCGAGTCAATCAAGGCCGGGCTTGCCAACGTGTATCCCGTCGGCGCGATCACCAAGGGGCGAGAGGGCAAGGAACTGGCGGAGATCGGATCGATGCACGCTCGCGGGGCCGTCGCGTTTTCGGACGACGGCGTAGGCGTCGGTGACGCATCCGTCATGCGTAAGGCGCTCCAATACGCGAAAATGTTCGACGCCGTGTTGATGCAACATTGCGAAGAGCCGACGCTCTCGCACGGCGCGATGAACGGCGGGGCGGTGAGCGTCAGCCTTGGTCTGCCCGGTGTGCCGCAGGAGGCGGAGCAGCTCATGATCGCGCGCGATCTGCTGCTCAATCGGCTGATCGGGTGCAGATACCATGTCCAGCACATCAGCACGGCGTGGAGCGTCGAACTGATTCGCCGGGCCAAGCAAGACGGGCAGCATTGGGTGTCTGCGGAGGTCGCGCCGCATCATTTGCTTTTGACCGACGAGGCATGTCGTGGCTACGACACGAACTACAAAATGAATCCGCCGCTTCGGACCGCGAAAGACGTTGCCGCCTGCATCTCGGGCGTGGTCGACGGGACACTGGAGATTCTTGCAACCGACCACGCGCCGCACCTTGCCGAAGAAAAAGAGCTCGAGTTTCAATACGCGCCCAACGGAATTGTCGGCCTCGAATGCGCTCTACCGCTTTACATCAAAGCGCTAGTCGAACCGGGCCACATTGATTGGATGAAGCTGATCGCCCTGATGACGATCAACGGCGCGCGGGTCGTCAAACTTCATGACCGCAAGGGCACACTTGCCGTCGGCGCCGATGCAGACGTGACGATCATTGATCCAGATTTGGAATGGACGATCGACAAGGAGCAGTTCAAAAGCAAGAGCCGCAACTGTCCGTTCGACGGGTGGAAGGTGAAGGGCCGAGCGACGCACACGATCGTCGGCGGGGCGGTGAAGTGGGCCCTGTGAAACGGGCCTGATCGGCCGTTACGCGACTCCGTCAGACCCTTACCCAGAACGCCCCGACATAATCTGCGGGTGGGTCGATGCTCAGTGAATATCGGCCCGTTACGAGCAGGGTCAGCGTCTTGGGGCCGCCATTAAATGTTGCTTAGGCGACGAGTTGTCCATACGGGTCGAAAACGCCGAGCTGTAAGCCTGTTGAAAATCCACCTTCGACTTTGATGTTCTGGCCGGCGGTCCCTGCGAATGTAAAGTTGAAGCCGTTACCCGGACGGGCGACGGTTCGGTCGACGCCGGGACGGGTGTCCGCGTTGATGACCGGGCCGAACGTGATCGGCGACGGGGTTGTCGACAACAGGGTCCGCGCCTCCAAGCCTTCGACGAGCACGCGAACGCCCTGCACCCGCCCCGAACGATGTTTGATTGCTCGCAAGAAATGTACCGCCGCTTGGGTATCCCCGAACTCGAAGACGCTTTGAAACGCGTTCGCCGCTGGGATCGAGGCTATCTATCGCGACCTTGGGGGCCAAGCTAATTTCGTCCGAACAATGCGCGGCATCGGTGCACGTTCTACATTTGCTCCGGATGCTCAATCCCTAATAAGTCAAGCCCCTTTTCGAGCGTCCGCGCGGTCAAGTCTGCGAGCAACAGTCTCGACGAACGCAGCGGTTCCTCGCTCTTGAGCACCGGACAATTCTCATAGAAGCTGCTGAATTTTCCGGCCAAATCGTACAGGTATAGGCACAACAGGTGAGGCTTCAGATCACGCGCGACGACTTCGATGGTTTCTCCGAATCGAAGGATATGTTTTGCGAGGTTTAGTTCGAACGGAGATTCGAGCGTGATGGACTGAGTCGCTGAAGCGACCAGTCCGCCTTCCTGCGCTTTGCGCTGGATGCTCTTGATTCTTGCGTAGGCGTATTGGAGGTACGGGCCGGTGTTGCCGTCCATCGCGAGCATCGTGTCCCAACTGAAGACGTAGTCGCTGTTACGGTCTTTGGACAGGTCGGAATATTTGACGGCACCGATGCCGATGGCAGTGGCGATTGTTTTGCGTTGTGCTTCGGGCAGGTCGGGGTGTTTCGCGGTGACGAGCGCGAGCGCCCGTACTTCGGCTTCGTCGAGCAGGTCTTTTAGTTTGACGGTGCCACCTGTGCGGGTTTTGAACGGCTTGCCGTCGTCGCCCATCATCGTGCCGAACGGCGCGTGTTCGAGTGACACACCTTCCGCCCAGCCGGCTTTCTTGCCGACGGCAAAAACCATTGCAAAGTGCTGACTCTGGCGCGAGTCCGTCACGTAGATGATCCGGTCGGCGTGGAGTTCATCCACCCGGTAGCGCAACGCTGCAAGGTCGGTCGTGCCGTAGAGATATCCGCCGTCGGTTTTTTGGATGATGAGGGGGCTTTCGTAGCCATCGACTTGTATGACAGTTGCGCCGTCTGACTTAACTGCGATTTCTCGATCCATCAGTTGCGACACAATTCCGGGCAGCATCGGGTTGTAAAACGATTCACCTCTTTCATCCGATTCTGTGAGTTTGATGTGCAATCGATCGTAAACTCGCTGAAAATGGCGTCGAGTTTCATCTACAATCCTGCGCCAAATGACGAGTTCTGTTTCTCGACCAGTTTGGAGCCGTACAACGGCCTCTCTGGCGTGGTCTGCAAACGCCGGTTCATTGTCGAACGTGAATTTGGCTTTGCGATAGAAGTCCTCTAAGTCCTTGATCTCAGGCAACTCGAATGTGCCACCTCGAGCCAAAGAAAGTCCGTCAGACACACTTCCGTCACTTGGTACCAGCGATCCTTGGATGAAAGTAATCAACATCCCAAACTGCGTCCCCCAGTCGCCGATGTGGTTCTGTCGGACGACCTTGTGCCCGAGCAGTTCGATCACGTTCGCGATCGCGTCGCCGATGATCGTGCTGCGCAAGTGACCGACGTGCATTTCCTTGGCGATGTTCGGCCCGCTGTAGTCGACGACAACGGTTTGAGGCGAGGTCGCAGGCTCCACGCCATGATTCGTGTTCGATGCGACGCCTCTCAATTGCGTCGACAGCCAAGCCGGGCTAAGCCTCACGTTTAAAAACCCCGGACCGGCGATGGTGACTTCAGTCGCCATGTCCTCGAGATGAGTTTGCACGCTGTTCTTGATCTGCTCGGCGATCGCACGCGGATTCGACTTCTGGCCCGTTTTATCGAAAAGAATCTTGACCAGCCCCATCGCGGCGTTCGATTGGTAGTCCCCGAATTTGTCGGATTGACTCGCGCCGACGAGGGGGTCGGCGTCGACATCGAAGGCCTGCCGGATGGCTAGTCTGAATGCGGCGTCGAGTGTGAAGGCGATCGTGGGCATGATTCAGATATCTCAGGGATTAAGAGCCGCCGCGCGAAACTTTGTCACGGGTTTTAGATGGTAATGGAATCGCCGGTCGTCAGCCAAACTGGGCGGCGCGTTGAATGTTATGATTGTTCAGGCCTTGGCGTCTCTTTTGTCGAACAGCCGGTATAGAATTCGAGTCGGTCGAATTGAGGTCGACGAATCGGGCATTGGACGTGCGAGTCTAGGAACTGCATATGAATCAACTTTTATTGGGTCGTCGGTCGTTGGCGTTGAGCCTGGCGGTGGTGTCGGTCGGGGTCGCCTGCGCGTTTTCGTCATCCGCCCGCGCCGATGCACCCGTGTCTCCGGTCGAAGCGCGCGAGCAGGTCTCGACTGTCTCGCAATTGCGCGACCAGGCGCTGGACGCGCTGCGCGGTGGGAATTTTGAGCAGACCTATTCGATTTTGTCCAGTGCCGCCGAGACGAACAAGGATCCGGTCGTGGTCGAGATGGCCGGGTGGGCCAAGTCGTTCGAGACGCAGCGTCAGACGTTCGCGACAGAGCGTCGCAAGTCGTACGACAAGGCCGTGGAGGACGTGAAGAAGCTCCGGTCCGCCGGTAAGGACGACTTCGCCCTTGATGCGGCGGCGCGGGCGTATCTGCTCGCGGACGATAAAAAGGCGTTCCGGAACGAACAGTGGGTCGACGACCTCATCAAGTTGACGATCGCCAAGGCCGCGCAGTACGAGAAGGACGAGCAGTGGCTCAAGGCTCTTCGCCTGTACTCGGATCTCGGCAGCATCGAGCCGTCCGTTCCGGTGTGGAAGGAGCAGTTGAAGGCGTCGACCCGGCGGATTCGTTTGCTCGCGCTCTACACGCCCGACGAGTTAAAGGCCATGCAGTCCGCGGAGGTGAAGGATCGTGAGTCCGCCGACGCGCTCATCAAGCCCGCGACGCAGCCGACCACCAAACCCGCCGTCGAGGAGGCCGCGAACGATGCGTTCAAGGTCAACTGGCGCGAGAGCCTTCGCGCGGTGCGTATGGACATGCTCTGGTCCGACGACCCAACCGCGCCGGCGGCGCTACAGGATGCCGTCGACAACTACTGGCGCGACACTAATTACAAGAGTCTGATGATCGGTGGGTTGCGCGGCCTGCGCGCCGTCGTCACCACACGCGGACTCGAAAAAGCTTTTCCGGGCCTGGCCGATGAGGTCAAGCGGACGTCGTTCCTGCGAGAACTGGACGCGCAGAACCAGATCGCCCTAGGTACGAATAAAGACGACGAACGTGCCAAGCTCGGCGACGGCCTGAAGGCGCTTCGCGATTTAAACGATAAGACGGTTCAGATTCCGGAGGAAGTGTTCGTGTCCGAGTTTTCCGACGGCGCGTTTGCCGAGCTGGATCCGTTTAGTTCTATAATCTGGCCGAACGATCTGGAGGAGTTTAACAAGACCACGCAAGGCGAGTTCAGCGGTGTAGGAATTCAGATTCAGTCCGACGACGACGGGAGCCTTAAAGTCGTCAGCCCGATCGAAGATTCCCCCGCGTACAAGGCCGGCATCAAGGCCGGTGATTTCATCACGCACATCAACGGCAAGCTGGCCAAAGGCATCAGCCTGAACCAAGCGGTGCAGAACATCACGGGTCCGGTCGGCACGATCGTCACGCTGACGATCCGCAGCCCCGACGCCAACGTGAAGGATTACCCGATCAAGCGTGAGAAGATCAAGGTCGCCAGCATTAAAGGCTGGAAGCATTTGCCCGGTGGAGGCTGGGATTACTTCGTCGATCCGGAACAGAAAATCGGGTACCTGCGCCTGACGAACTTCACACGCACCACCGGAGACGAGCTCGATCGTGCGGCCGCTGAGATGAAAAAGCAGGGAACCCGCGCCCTGATCCTCGACCTGCGCTACAACCCCGGCGGTCTGCTGACGGCGGCGACGGAAGTGGTCGACAAGTTCCTGCACGGAGGTGTGATCGTCTCCACCCGCGCCGACCGCGCCACGCCCAACCAGCCGACCATTGCGACCGCGCGCGACGACAGCAGCGAACTGGATTTTCCCACGGTCGTGCTGGTCAACCAGTACAGCGCGAGCGCTTCAGAAATTGTGTCCGGCGCGTTGAAGGACCAGAGCCGTGCAATGATCGTCGGCGAGCGCACGTTCGGGAAGGGAAGCGTGCAGATGCTGTTCCCGCTCGAGAAACGCCAGGCGTTCCTTAAGCTGACGACCAGCCACTACTACCTGCCCAGTGGCCGGTGCATTCATCGTGAGGAAAACAGCACCGAGTGGGGCGTGGACCCCGACGTGACCGTCGAGATGACGCCCGAACAAATGCGCGCCGCCATTGACGCGCGGCAGGAACTCGACGTCCTTCGCGACAAGCCTGCGGAGGGAAAAACAGAGCAGTTGCGTGACGAAGCGTCCAAGGTCGAAGATGCGGTGAAATCCGCTCCGGTGAAAAAGACCCGTGACCCGCTCGGTAGTGACCCGCAGTTGTCGGCGGCTCTGCTCGCGCTACGGTTGCAACTCGCGGGAACGGCGCTTTAGTGCATGTGTGTGTTTTCTCCACGATCGAAACATGTCTCATTCCACCGAACGGCTTCGGCAGCTTGACACGCAGCACCTTTGGCACCCGTTCACGCCGATGAAATTGTGGCTCGAATCCGACCCGCTGGTCATCGTCGGCGGGGACGGAATGCACCTGATCGACTCGGACGGAAATCGGTATCTGGACGGCGTATCGTCGCTTTGGTGCAACGTCCACGGGCACCGTGTCAAACACATCGACGACGCCGTGCGCACGCAGCTCGACAGGGTCGCGCATAGCACGATGCTCGGGCTTGCCAGCGAGCAGGCGATCGTGCTGGCCGACCGGTTGATGAAATTCGTTCCGCCCGGGTTGACGAAGGTGTTCTACAGCGACGCCGGCGCGACCGCGACCGAGGTCGCCTTCAAGTTGGCGGCGCAGTATTGGTTCAACATCGGCAAGCCACAGAAGCGGGAATTCGTCGGATTTTCTGACGCGTATCACGGCGACACGTTCGGGGCGATGTCGGTGGGTCGGACGGAGCTTTTTCATCGCGCGTATTGGCCGATGCTTTTTAAGACGCACGTCGCGCCGACGCCGTTTGCCTATCGGTTCGACCCGAAATGTGACTGTACGAGCGCGACGTGTGCTCGCGCCGGATGCGGGCCATCCGCCGACGTTAAAACTCAGTGCCTTGCGTGTCTCGAACGGCTGCTGGACCAACATTCCGATCGCATCGCCGCCGTCTGCATCGAGCCGATCGTTCAAGGGGCCGCGGGGATGATCGTTCATCCCGACGGGTTTCTGCGAGGCGTGCGCGAGCTGTGTACGAAGTACGACGCACTACTGATCGCCGACGAAGTGGCGGTCGGGTTCGGACGGACGGGCAAGATGTTTGCCTGCGAGCACGAAGGCGTATCGCCGGACCTTATGTGCGTCGCCAAAGGTATCACGGGAGGCTATCTGCCTCTGGCGGCGACGTTCGCGACTCAGAAAATCTTCGACGCGTTTCTTGGTGATCCGTGGGAAGGTAAAACGTTCTATCACGGACACACCTACACCGGAAACCCCCTCGCCTGCGCTGCGGCGAACGCGTCGCTCGACTTGTTCGAACAGAACGATCTGGTGAACGAAGTCGCGAAAAAGTCCGGGCAGTTGGCCGAACTATTGGATGACCTTCACGAGCTTCCCCACGTCGGAGACGTGCGTCAAAAAGGTCTGATGGTCGGGATCGAACTGGTCAAAAACCGTAAGACGAAAGAGCCATTCGACTCCAAGCGCCGACTCGGTGCCGAAGTCTGTTTTAACCTGCGTAAGCAGGGCATTTTACTTAGGCCGCTCGGCGACGTGATCGTCCTCATGCCGCCGCTGGCGATGGGGATGGAGGATGTGAAGCGGATCGTGGATGCCGTCCGCGGGGAAATTGTCTCGCTTAGCGGCTGACGAGTTTGCTATCATTCTGTCATGCCATTGGTCATTTCAGATGAGCTTCTTGAGCAAATGCACCTGACCGACCGCGAGGCGCGGGTGGAGATCGCGTGTATTTTTTTCGACGTGGGTAAGCTGGCGCTATGGCCTGCGGCGCAGTTTGCCGGGCTCAGTCGAATCGAGATGGAGGACGCACTCACGCAGCGCCGAATTTCGATCTACCGGCCGACGCTGGATGAGTTCGACGCCGAGTTAGCGTCGTTGCGCGGCATCGAGAATAAGTCGGTGGCGCGATGAGTATCGTCGTCAGTGATACTTCACCGTTGCGGGCGTTAGTGAACTTGGGGTTGCAAAACATACTGGTGGATTTGTTTGACGAAGTTGTCGTTCCTCCGGCCGTCCGGTTTGAACTTGCGCAACGGGGTATTTGGCAACCGGTCGAATCACTTGTCGTCGTCCGCACGCCGAGCGATCATGACCTCGTCGACCAGCTTCGCAAAACGCTGGATGCCGGCGAGTCTGAAGCGATCGCGCTTGCCATTGAAATGAAGGTCACCACTTTGCTAATGGATGAAGCCGCGGGTCGCATCGAAGTGCTACGACGCAAGCTACAGCCAGTTGGTGTGTTGTCGATTCTGGCGCGCGCTAAAGACGAAGGTCTTGTGCCATTGATTGCCCCTGAAATCCTGCGTTTGCCGACGCAGTTCCGCTTCTTTGTGTCTGATCAACTCGTCGAACACATACTGAAACAGGCTGGCGAAGCCTGAACCACTAAATCCCATGCTCCGTCCCATCCCGATCCCCGGCCTGTTCATCACCGCGACCGACACCGAGGTCGGTAAGACGGTCGTCGCCGGCGCGATCGCGGATTGGTTCAGGCGGCGCGGGTCGCGCGTGGCGGTGCTCAAGCCGGTCGCGAGCGGGTGTTCGAGTCGGCGCGAGGGGCTGGTGAGCGAGGACGCGGAGTTTCTCGCGACGTGTGCCGACGCGCGGTTTCCGTTGGATCTGATTTGTCCCAATCGGTATTTCGAGCCGGTGACGCCGGGACTCGCCGCCGAGCGGACGGGCGTACCGGTGGACTTTGACGCGGTGCAACGGTCGATCGACCTGATGTCGCCGCACTCGGACGTGATGATCGTCGAAGGGGCCGGGGGACTGTTCGCGCCACTGAGCGAAACGGTCTGCGTGATCGATATGATCACGTGGTTGCAACTGCCCGCGGTCGTTGTCGCCCGGCCGACGCTGGGGACGATCAACCACACTGTTTTGACGGTCGAAGCGCTTCGCGCGCGTGGGGTGAAAGTTGTCGGTGTGGTCATCAATCGCTACCCCGCGGACCGCGCGAGCGTTGCGGAGGAGGCCAACCCGCGCTTGATCGAAAAGTGGGGGAAGGTGCCAGTCTTGGCGATCGTGCCGAATGTCGAACCGGGACTGGAAGGCGGACTTCATCCGGACGTCGTCGCGCCGGTTGATCGGGTGGACTGGGATCGGCTTGCGCTGACACGTTGAGCCTTCAAGCCGCCTGCGACACACGTACGCAATTCCGGTCTGCGCCTTTGGCTTCGTACAAAGCCTTGTCGGCGCAGGCGAGTAGTTCGGCGACGCTCATGGGCGCGGCGCCGGGCGTCCGCTCGGCCACCCCAATGCTGAGCGTCGAATGCCTTCCCAAAATCGGAACGGCCTTGGGCAACTCCATGCACGCGATCGCGCCGCGCAAGTGGTTCACCGCCTGTTGGGCGGCGAAAACGTTGGTGTGCGGGAGGACCAGTACGAACTCGTCCCCCCCGACCCGGAACGCCAAGTCCGACTTGCGTAACGTCTGACGGATCAACCCCGCGAGCGCCCGGAGTAGCGCGTCGCCGGCGGCGTGTCCGAGCGCGTCGTTGATCATCTTGAAATGGTCGACGTCGATCATCACCACCGACATCGCCTGCCCGTACCGCTCCGCGAGCGCGAGCTCACGCTTGAGCATCGGGTCCAGCGCCCGGCGGTTGTACAGCCCGGTGAGCGGGTCGGTCAGGCTCTCGGCCTCGAGCCGGGTCAGCCGTTCGACCGCGCGCAATGCCGACCGCGCCCCGTTCACATACCCGTGCGCCAGTCGTCGCGCGTCGGCGGTCCATGGCTGTTCGTCCGGAAGTGTCAGTTGCACGGTGACGTTGAGCGTCGGCCCGATCCGGAACGGGACACGGCAGACGTTGTGCCCGCCCCCCTGCGACGAGCCGGCGCTCACGGTCGGCCACCCGAACTGTCGCGCTTCCGCGTCGTCGGTCAAAACGCCCACGCTTCTGACGGACACGCGCGCCGACTCGAGTGAAAATTCGTTTCCCAGCGTCGCGACCAAACTCTGAAGAATAGCGTCGCGCTCGGTGTTGGCCAGAACCGTTTGCGAGAACTCCAGCATTCGCTCGACCGCGCCCCAGCGGGTCGCAAGCTTCGTCTCCTGAGCGCGGAGCAAGCCCGTGCGCCGAAGCGACTGCCATGCCAGGCACGTCACCAGGAGCACGAGGCCCAGCATCGAAAAAATCGTCCCGACCTCAAGCATTGATGTCTCAGGCTGCGCCATTCATTCGTCACAAACGCTACAGTTGATATCGACCAACTCCGCGCCCACCTTCACGCCCGGACGGGGCCGTCGTCGTGCCCGGTGACTAAAATTGATTCACCGCGTTAGCGTGCGTATATTCTCATCATGTCGCTCAGCCAATCGCCTAACTTGCAGGCAACTCCGGGCGTTGCCACGCCTTCGGAACAGCAGCTCTCCATCCTGAATGAAATCAGTCTTATCTTGTCTTCCACACTAGAGTTGCGCGATATTTTCGGGCGGATGATGAACATCATCAATGACAAGCTTAACATGCACCGCGGCGCGTTAGCGTTATTGGACGAATCGACCGGTCGACTGCGTACGGAGGCGGCAATCGGGATGACGCCCGAGGAAATCGAGCGCGGAAAGTACGCGCTGGGCGAAGGAATTACGGGGAACGTCGTCGCGACGGGACGGGCGCGGATCGTGCCGGACATTCGTAACGAGCCGGATTTTTTGAACAAGACCGGACGACTAAACTACGACAATACGAACGAAGCGGTCAGCTTCCTGTGCGTGCCGGTCAAGATCGAAAGTCGCACCGCCGGCGCGTTGTCGGTGGACATGCCGTTCATCAGCGACGAAAGGTTGAAACAGGACCACGACTTCCTCAACATCATTGCGGCGTTTCTCGCGCAGGCGATTCAGATCAACCGCATGGTCCTGCGTCAGAAGGAAGAACTGCTGGAGGAAAACGCCCAGCTCCGCGCGCAGGTGCGCGACCGGTACCGTTTCGAGAACATCATCGGCGACAGCCCCGCGATGCACGACGTGTTCGCGACGGTCGGACAGGTTGCTAACAGTCGAGCGACGGTGCTCTTGCTCGGGGAGACGGGCACGGGCAAGGAAATGATCGCCAAGGCGATTCACTACAACTCGCCGCGTAAGGATAAGCCGTTCATCCGGGTGAACTGTGGCGCGATGACGAGCACGCTGCTGGAGTCGGAATTGTTCGGCCACGTGAAGGGGAGTTTCACCGGCGCGATTAGAGACAAGATCGGCCGCTTCGAGGCCGCCGACGGTGGGTCGATTTTTCTCGACGAAATCGGCACGATGGAACCGGTGTTGCAGGTCAAGCTTTTGCGTGTGCTGCAGGAGCGCGAGTTCGAGCGTGTCGGTGACACCGCCGTCATGAAGGTCGACGTGCGCGTGATCGCCGCGACCAATGTGGATCTTCAGGAAGAAGTCGCCAAGAGCAATTTCCGCGAGGACTTGTTCTACCGGTTGAACGTCGTCAGCGTGTACCTCCCGCCCCTGCGGAATCGGCGTGAGGACGTTCCGCGCTTGATCGACTATTTTTTGGACAAGTACAACAAAGTCAACGAACGCAACCTTCGCCGTATTAGTCGAGAAATGTTGAACGTATTGATGCGTTACCCGTGGCCGGGCAACGTGCGCGAGCTGGAAAACTGCATCGAGCGCGCCGTCGTGCTCAGTCGTGACGAGGATTTCACGGAAGAACTTTTGCCGCTTGGTATTCGAATGTTCGCGCAGCAGCGCAGGCAGAATCACACCAGCGAAAGCATCGAAACGCTGACGCGTCGGATGGCCGACCAGGCGATTTCAGATTACGAAATGCGCGAAGGGGAAATTTATCAACTGGTGATCGACCAGATCGAACACGCCTTGATCGACCGCGCCCTTGCCAAGTGCGGCGGGGTCAAAACCAAGGCCGCCGACTTCCTGGGCATCAACCGTAATACGTTGAACAAGAAGGTCAAGGAACTCGGGATCGAAGCGGTCGAATAGCGGGCGCATGGGGCTAATGACGCGCGCGATTTCTTACTCCCGAGTTTGCGATGTGATGGATGTCGAAAGCTCATACACACGCCTTCGAGCAATTCCGTTTTCACGCCAGTCCCAGTGGTCACGTACGACAAAAAGTTCCTCGTCCGAAATCGTCCAACCGTCCGGGCGGAGGCGCGGGAGAAGTCGGTCGCGGTGGTCGGGATTTTTCGCGTCCAGGCGGTCCCAGGTGATCACGCGGTCGATTTTTGGGGAATCGTTCAGGTCGCGTTTGATGGCGTCGTCTTTGAGGCGCCGGATGTTGAAGAATTTCTCGGTCCCGCCGTTCCGGAAGTCGTCGGGCGCGAGGTCACGAAGGAACGCGACGCAGAGGTAGTACCGGCCTTGGTGGGTGAACAGGTCGCCTTGTCCGGGTCCAGCCCCACCGACGCCGTAATGGATGTACGTGCGGGTGAACGTTCTGGCTGATTCACTTTCGCGGACGTCGACGGCCATGCGGTCGAACGGCGCTTCGTTGTTCGCCCAGACGCGCATCGCGCCGTTGAACAAGTTCGCGCCGAGCACTAATACGACCGCCGGCCAGCGCAGACCGACTGTCGGCAATCGGCGCAGCAAACACGCGACCGTGATCGCAACCGCCGGCCAGATCACACCGAGGTAGCGGGGCATGCGGACGTCTTTTGCGTCCGTCGACAGACTGATTGCAAAGACGCCGTAGCAGATCACCCATAGCAATGCGACGACGCAAACGAGCTGCAGAAACGTCCACGCCCGCCGACTCGTACGGTCACCAGACCAGACCCACGCCAGCGCCGCGACCACTGGCAGGGCGGCGCGGACGATGTTGTCGTCCAACAAACCGCCTCCCCATCCGGCGAGTGTGTTGTAGACGTCTCCGAAGCCACTCTTCAGTACGACCAGTTTGAGCGCAAACCCCGCTGACCCGACGAGCGCAAGAATCAGCACGCCACGCAATGGACGGATGAAACTACACAACGCCGCCAGCGCCACGCCCTCGCCCAACAGGACCCATCCCGACGCGCCCACCCACGCGAATCCCGAGTCCCACCATTCGAGCGGCGAGGTCGGTTGATGAACAGACACGCAATAAAACGCATACGTCGGAACGATCAGCCACGCGCCCAGCCAAAGCGATCGATGAAACCACGGGACCGGGAACGATTCGTGCATTTGGGAATTTGACGCCGGAGGATCAGCGCCGCGCAACCGCGCCGGCCAGGCCATGGCACCCAGCGCGAACAGCACAAACATCGCGGCCGTCGCGCCGGAGCCGAGTTGAAACACCCAAGGTCGTAGCGTCGGACGCGCGGCGTCTTTCGGCCACTCCCAACTCAACAGGTACGCCGACGCCGTGTACAGCACGACCTCCGGCCCCGACCGCCCGCGGTTATAGTCGGCGACCCACGTGATGCCGCTGTTGGACCAACGCTCTTCGGTGCGCTCCTGATATTTGTTGAAGTACTGGTAGTACCCGACCGGGCCGGAAACGATGATCGCCAGCCCCACCAAATAGCACGGCGGTTTCCACCAGCGCAGGCGCGGGTGCGTGAGCAAAATGATCGGCTGGAGGGCGAGAATCACCATTCCCGGCGCGTGGGTTCCGACCATCGCGCAACCGGCGGCAACCCAGCAGAGGAAGCTGAGTCGCGTGCCTTCGCGCATCCACCATAGAAAACTCGCCATGCAGAGCGTGCAGAAAAGCCAAAAATGCGCGTACATCTTCGCATCGCCGGAATAAACGAGCATGAACGCGCTGCACGCGGTGAACAGCGACGCGAGCAACGCCGTGCGGACCGAGACGAGCTGGCGAGCCAGAAAGTAGACCGCCGGCACCATCAGGGCGCCCGCGAGCGACGGGATCAGGCGCATGACGAACGGGTCGAGCTGGAAGACGCGCGCCAGCGCCCAATAGCCCGAGTAATGCAACGGTCCGAATCCATCGGATTTCAGCACGCGCAGCATGTCACGGTAGCTGCCCGCGACGCGTGAGTAGGTCAGGGCTTCGTCGCCCCAGAGCGGCGGGCGGTCGATCCACGCGAACCTCAGCACCCCGCCGAACAGGGTGATGAGCAGCAACGCCAGGACGTGAGGACGGAAGGAGAGCCACGTCGGTAGCCGCCCCGCGCCGACCGCGGGGTGCGCCGGCGCGGTCAGCGGGTCATGTCGGAGGTTCGCTCGTACGTCGGTTGACAGCGCGTTCATCCCATGTGCTTGATCATCTCATCTGCAAACTCGCTGCATTTCACCTTCTTCGCGCCTTCCATCTGGCGTTCGAAGTCGTAGGTGACGGTCTTGGCTTCGATCGTTTTTTCCAGTGACTTGACGATCAGATCGGCCGCGCCCTGCCAGCCGAGGTATTCGAACATCATCACGCCCGACAGGATGACACTACCGGGGTTGACGACGTCCAAGTTCGCGTATTTCGGCGCGGTGCCGTGCGTCGCTTCGAAGATCGCGGCGCCGTTGATGTAGTTGATGTTCCCGCCGGGCGCGATCCCGATCCCGCCCACCTGCGCCGCGAGCGCGTCGGACAGATAGTCACCGTTCAGGTTCGCGGTCGCGATGACGTCGAAGTCTTCGGGGCGAGTCAGAACCTGCTGCAGCGCGATGTCCGCGATCGCGTCCTTGATGACGATGCCTGCGCCGGGCTTGCCCGCGGGAATTTTGCACCAAGGCCCGCCGTCAATTTCGACCGCGCCGAACTCGCGCTGCGCCAGCGCAAAGCCCCAGTCCCGAAACCCGCCGCTGGTGAATTTCATGATGTTCCCCTTATGGACGAACGTCACGGACTTGCGATTGAACTTAATCGCGTGCTGGATGGCGCTCCGGATGAGGCGTTCGCTCCCGAGCCGGCTCATCGGCTTGAAGCCGATCCCGACTTCCACCATCGGCTCTTCGTTACTGCCGATTTCCTTGAGCCACTTCGCCGACGCCTCTTTCGTGCCGAAGCGAATTTTTGCGAACGCCTTCGGGTCCATCTGTTGGAGGAAATCCAGAACTTTTTGACTCTCCGGCGAGCCGCCTTTGTATTCAATGCCCGCGTAGATGTCCTCCGTATTCTCGCGGAAGATGGTCATGTCCACCTTCTCCGGGCGCTTCACGGGGCTGGGGACGCCCTTGAAGTAGCGCACCGGACGCAAGCAAACGTAGAGGTCGAGCATCTGACGCAGAGCTACATTAAGCGACCGAATGCCGCCGCCCACGGGTGTGGTGAGTGGCCCTTTAATGCCGACCAGAAATTCCTGAAATGCCGGTACGGTGTCCTCGTCGAGCCAGGAGCCGAATTTGTCGAACGATTTCTGCCCCGCGAAGACTTCCATCCAGGCGATTTTCTTCCTCCCGCCAAACACTTTCTGGACGGCGGCGTCAAAAACACGCACGCTGGCCCTCCAGATGTCCGGCCCGGTACCGTCGCCTTCGATGAACGGAATGATCGGTCGATCCGGTACGGTTAGCACGCCGTCGGAGACTGTAATTTTCTGACCGTCCGCAGGGACGACGACGTTCGTGTAGGCAGCCATGCGCGGGTTCCTTGGAAGAGTGTGAGACAGGCTTAAACAGTAGAGTCACGGGCAGGATCGATCAAGGACAGTTCGGCGAAGTGGAACGCAGAGGGTGTGACGCTCTTTTCTGGCACCGACTCTTGAACGCCCGAATACGGCTCACCTTATTCTTCTCGCAGGTGGCTTCTGTCATCGTCGAACGAAGTGAAGGAATGGCATCACATGTGAGGTCCGTTCTCGACGTAGACGGCCTCGCAGGTCAGGTAGGTCCTTCACTTCGTTCGAGGATGACGAAAGCTCGGGTCGCGAACAATGAGGTGAGCAACGCACAGTCGTCCGCGCGAAGTGCCACGAATAAGAGTTACACCCGAACCGCAGACCGGAATAGTAAATACACCGATGACGGTCGTCGGGCACTCCGAATGGTGAGTTTCGATCCGGCGGAGGGCCTGTATGATCAGGCGCGGCTCGTGCGAACTGAACAGCTATTTTCTGGAACCAAAGACCTGGGCGAGCACCCGTGGTTTCGTGGCGGGGT
>Ga0163144_10007007_pt1 | contig 24791 bp, 26 predicted proteins | sample OliLak19BULKMAT1_FD_123175 | JGI IMG/M metagenome (GOLD analysis project Ga0163144, IMG submission 123175) | Freshwater microbial mat bacterial communities from Lake Vanda, McMurdo Dry Valleys, Antarctica - Oligotrophic Lake LV.19.BULKMAT1 | ecosystem: Environmental > Aquatic > Freshwater >... | reverse complement strand
CTAAAGCTTATGGAGCTGGTGCCATCACTCTTGAACAATTCAAAGACTACACAGTTCCTATTAGAGATAAAATGTCTTCTTTTAATACCCAAATCGCTAAAGCAGAATCAGAAAGAGGACAAGCGGAAACAACAATGCCAAAAATAAGTGAGATAGAAATTTTTGCTGAAAAGGCATCTCTAGCGCTTCATGACTTGAAATTTGAGTCAAAAAAAGCGATAGTTAGAAGTATTATAGATAGAGTGGTCGGCACAAGAGAGAAATTACAAGTTTATGGATACATTCCAATAGAATCTAATATCAATGTCTTCACTGAGTATCGGAATTGTAGGTTTGCCGAATGTGGGGAAGTCCACGCTTTTTAATGCGCTTACTAAAAAGAGCGTACCGGCGGAGAATTATCCCTTTTGCACTATTGACCCGTCAGTCGGTATCGTGCCCGTGCCGGATGAGAGGGTGCAATTATTATCTGACTTTTCAAAATCTGCCAAGACTATACCGGCAGTTATTGAATTCGTGGACATTGCGGGGCTTGTCGCCGGAGCATCAAAAGGTGAAGGATTAGGAAATAAATTCTTAACTAATATCAAAGAGGTGGACGCTATAGCGCATGTGGTGCGAGTGTTTCAAGACCCAGATGTAATCCATGTGGCAAATAAAGTAGACCCAATGCAAGACATAGGAGTTATTAATTTGGAGTTAGTGCTTGCGGATTTTGAAACTGTTTCTAAAAGACTTGGAAATTTAGACCGTGATGCAAAAAGGGGAATAAAAGAAGCAATTGCTGAAGAGATAATTTTACGGAAAGTAGAAAAGGTTTTAGAAGAGTCCAAGATGGCAACAGTTGCAAACTTGAGCGATGAAGAAAAATTTAAAATAAAATCACTAAACTTGTTGACATTAAAACCAATGCTCTATGTGCTCAATACATCGGAAGCCAATGAAAACGTAGAGGTAAAGCTCGATGGTTTGTCTGTAAAAATTGATTCTGTTTTTGAAAAAGGTTTTGATGATTTGATAAAGAAAAGTTATGAGCTTTTGGGCCTCGAAACATTCTTTACTACAGGGGAAGATGAAACTCGCGCTTGGACTATACCAATAGGTTCCACTGCACCTATGGCCGGCACGGCTATACATACTGACTTTAAAGATAAATTCATCCGCGCTGAAGTTGTCTACTGGCAGGATTTACTTGAAGCAGGCAGTTATGCGAAAGCACGGGAAAAAGGCAAGGTTCGCACTGAAGGAAAAGAATACATAGTTAAAGATGGGGATGTAATTGAATTTAAAATTTAATGAAAAATAACAACAAAGAAGACAATTTGATTAAAGTTTTTAAGAGTGATAGCTGGGGAGACCTGTCTGCACAGACAGGTTATGAATTGCTCGATACGGGTGAGGGGGAAAAGCTCGAGCGGTTTGGGGAATATAGGTTTGTGAGGCCGTACGAGGATGCGGTTTGGAATAAAACTTTAACTAAAAAGGAATGGGAGAATGCGGATGGAAAATTTTGGAGTTCAAAAACTGGTGCCAAAAGTGGTTGGACTTATAAAAAAGAAATTGCGAAGAGTTGGGTTATAGATTGCGAAGGTATCAAGTTTACTGCGTCGCCGACGCCTTTTCGGCATTTGTCGTTCTTTCCAGAACAGAAAGCGCATTGGGATTTTATAGAAGAAAAAATTACAAAGGTTTCACCTTTGCAAAAAGTTAAGTTTTTAAATTTATTTGGCTATACCGGAGTTGCGAGTTTGTTTGCGCTTCGCGCGGGGGCAGATGTGACGCATGTGGATGCTTCCAAACAATCACTCGCACTTGCGAAAGAGAATCAAGAATTGTCTAGATTAGGTGATATGCCGATGCGGATAATACCAGATGATGTTTTGAAATTCTTGGAACGGGAAATAAAAAGGGGGAATAAATACGACGCAATAATAATGGACCCACCAAAGTTTGGCCGAGGACCAAAGGGGGAGACTTGGGAGATAAATAAAGACTTACTGAAACTTTTAGAACTTGTCAGAAAAGTTTTATCAGATAAACCTCTTTTTGTAATACTTACATCGTATGCCACAGATTCTTCTGCATTATCATTGGGTTATGCATTAGAAGATGCTCTAAAAGACTTAAAAGGAACCATAGAGCAAGGAGAACTTTGTATCAAAGAAACATCAAATGGGCGAAGTATATCTCTAGCTCACACTGCCGTCTGGCAAGATAAATAGTTGACTTTATACAACAATCGATGTAATATTTTAGGGAACTTTAATTCTTCACAAACAAATTTATTGCTATGAGTAATCCCAAAATTGATCCCCTAATCTTTTTAATAAACGATACCATGGGTGGTGCATTAAATCGTTTAAATTCTCAGCACAAGTTTAGTCCTGAGCAAATAGATAAGATTAAAGCACACTTAGATGATATTGTGGCTGATTTTGACCATTCGATCCTTTACTGTGTAAATGACACAGAAAATAGAATAGAGCTGGATGAAGCGAGAGTTTTAGAGCTTTATGAAAGGATACGTGAAAATAAAAAACTAAGTCAAGACCATAACGATGGTCTTCACGTAGGACACGCGTAAATAAAGTTTTTAACTTTTAAATTCTACTTAATGACGACAAAAAAAACACAGAAAAAAATGTCTTTTCAGAAATTCCAAGAAGTTCACCAAGAACAACTTGACGGACTAACACAGACTGCCAAGAAGGTATTATGGGAGATGAACCAGAGTGGCGAACCTCCTTTTAAGGAGACTACTCTCGGCAAGAATGCTGAGAAGATAATTGTGGGGGGGTAAAAACCCCTAGAAACAAAAAGCCGAAATATGTATTTCGGCTTTTTTTATTTCTTTTTTATTTCTGCAATTTCTTGCAAAAGAGTCTGGAGAGTATTTTCAATATGTTCTAGTTTTTTCATTTCAACGCCGTGGTCATCTAACTCTTCTTCGTCTTCAGCTATTTCTTCAATATCTTCCTGCAATTCTCCGACGTCTTCTTGGATGGCGTCCACGTCTTCTTGAATTTCTCCGACGTCTTCCTGAATCTCTTCAATGTCTTCAGAAACTTCTTCCAAGTCTTCACTATGCTTGTTTACAGTCATTTGGATAAAAATTGAAAGATAAATCGCTTCAAGTGAGACGATGGTGGTAAGCACTAGTAAAATATCACCAAAAGCTATACCCAAAAAATGCAATAAAAAAATACCCACAAAAAATATTGTGTGCAAAACGATAGATGTCGGTGAACCAACTCCACTAGTTATTTTATTTGAAATGTATTTTGCTCGGTTTTTCATAGTCTTACAAATTATGATATAATACTTCTTATGGAAACACAATCAAAATTAAACATAGGTTTCTTCTTTTTATCATTAGGAGTTTTAATAGCCCTCGTGACTTCCGTCGTGTCTTTTTTGAATTTAGTTTTTAGTACTTTAGATAAAAGATTTCCAGATGTTTTAAACGCAAGTTATCAGTATGGGTATTCAACTTATGACTATGAAGGTATTCGGATGGCTCTAGCTACGCTTATTATATTTTTCCCTGTATTTTTACTTGTTTCTTATTTCTGGAAAAAGTTAATGACTAAAGGTATGGGCCATATCGATGAGATAGTTCGAAAATGGATGATATACATAGTTATTTTTCTTTCAAGTATTGTGGTCTTGGTAGACTTGGTGACTTTGGTAAAATATTTTGTGTCAGGTGAAGTGACAACTCGATTCATAATCAAAGTAATAGTTACTCTTGTGGTAGCTTTGATGGTGGGGATTTATTATTTCTGTGAACTCGTGGATAAAAAGAAAATATTTGGTTTTTCTGTAGGACTTTGGTCAGCTATAAAGTCTTCAATATTTGTAATTCTCGCTATATATTTTAGTTTCTGTGTTATGGGTAGTCCGATGAAACAAAGGTCACTCGAGCTCGACAACAGACGAGTGGGGGATTTACAAAATATTCAATGGCAGATAATTAATTATTGGCAATCCAAACAAATGTTACCTGTAAAACTTGCAGACCTTTCAAATCCATTAACCGGATATTCTCTACCTGTTGAACCAGAATTCGAAAAAGGCAAATCTTACGAATACAGTATTAAAGACGCTAAAGCTCTTACTTTTGAACTCTGTGCAGACTTTACATTACCAATGCCGAAAGGTTGGCAGGAATATCAGAGTTATGGCAAAGGAGGAGTTATGCCGATGATAGCTTATCCTGAACGCGATATTGCTGTGTCATCTTATCCATACCCAGGTCCTATCGGAGGCATAAATGAATCTTGGGACCACCAAATAGGACGGACTTGTTTCGAACGCACTATAGACAAAGATATGTTCCCACCATTTCCAAAAACTGAACCAGTACAAATACAAAAATATCCTTAATTATTTAGTATTGCGACATGAAAGAATATAATCATTCTAAAATTGAAAAGAAGTGGCAAGGGGAATGGGACAAGAAGAAAACATACAAGACTCTAGATAAAAGTAAGAAGAAAAAAATGTATGTTCTGGATATGTTTCCATATCCTTCTGGTGAAGGGCTTCATGTCGGGCATCCGAGAGGATATATCGGTACTGATGTTTATTCACGATACAAAAGGATGGAAGGGTATAATGTTCTCCATCCTATGGGCTTCGACGCCTTTGGATTACCAGCAGAACAATACGCTATTAAAAATAAAATTCACCCTGAAATTGCAGTTAAGAAAAATGTAAAAAGATTCAAAGAGCAACTTTCAATTTTAGGAGTTGATTATGATTGGTCTCGTGAAGTAAATACCACTGACCCAAAATATTTTAAATGGACGCAGTGGATATTTTTACAAATGTTCAAGCGTGGTTTGGCTTATGAATCTTATGAACCGATAAATTGGTGTCCGGTAGACAAGACTGGGCTTGCCAATGAAGATGTCGAAGACGGTAAATGTGAGCGTTGTGGCGCGGTGGTGGAAAAAAGACCAATGCGTCAATGGGTGCTCGCGATTACGAAATACGCAGACAGATTAATAGATGATTTAAAAGAACTCGATTGGTCAAACTCTGTTAAAGAGTCACAGAAAAATTGGATAGGTCGTGAGGAGAATAATGGCAAGACAACCTATCGATTAAATGACTGGGTCTTCTCTCGTCAACGGTATTGGGGTGAACCGATACCTATAATTCACTGTGAAAGTTGTGGAGTTGTGCCAGTTCCAGAAAAAGATTTACCAATCCTTTTACCTAAAGTAAAAAACTATGAGCCGACTGATACAGGCGAGAGTCCTTTGGCTGCTATTGAAAAATGGGTAAATACCAAATGTCCAAAGTGTAAAGGTAAAGCAAAAAGAGAAACTAATACTATGCCTTCTTGGGCGGGGTCTTCTTGGTATTATTTGCGTTACGAGGATCCTAAAAATAGTAAAGCCGTTGTTGATATTAAAAAAGAAAAATATTGGTCACCAGTGGATTTGTATGTAGGAGGAATGGAACATGCCACCAGGCACCTTATTTATGCTCGTTTTTGGCATAAGTTTTTATATGATATCAAAGTGGTAAATTACAAAGAACCTTTTAAAAGATTAGTAAATCAAGGATTAATAATGGCCTCCGATGGACGCAAAATGAGTAAAAGGTGGGGCAATGTTATCAATCCCGATGATGTAGTGAAAATCTACGGAGCAGACACTTTTAGACTATATGAAATGTTTATAGGACCTTTTGATCAATATGCGAATTGGAATACAGATGGTATTGTTGGTCCGCGGAGATTTTTAGAAAGAGTTTGGAAATTGAATTCTAAGGTAGATAAACTTTCACAAAATAAAGAATTACAAAAAGTATTACACAAGACAATAAAAAAAGTCAGTGATGATATTGAAAATATGCGTTTCAATACAGCAGTATCTTCTATGATGATACTAGTCGGAGAGATGGAAAAGACAGATAAAATAAATAAGAAAGATTTCGAAAAGTTTTTACAAATATTAGCACCATTTGCTCCACATATGACAGAAGAGCTTTGGTATGGATTGGGCAGTAAAAAATCAATTCATATTTCCAAGTGGCCACAGTACGATGAAAAACTTATCAAAGATAATGAGATAAAGATAGTGATTCAAGTAAATGGAAAAGTTCGAGGGGAAATAATGGTAAGTGTAGATGAAAATGAAGAGAGTATAAAAGCTCGAGCAATACAAGAAGATAGAGTGAGGAAGATTTTAGGTGACAAAACTCCCAGTAGAGTCATATACATAAAAAACAGACTTATCAACATAGTCAATTAGGTTGTGTTTTCTAATTTTTATGTAGTATAATATTTGTATATTATAAAGTCGCTTAAAATTTTTATTAATTAAAATTAAAAAATTATGTTATCAAATGTATTAGATCGTATTTCTTTTTGGGCACTGTTTGTTGTAGTTGTATTATTGCCTGTTTTCTTTTTACCTTTTACTAGAATTCCTATCGAGACGTCAAAGAGTTTGCTTTTAGTAGTAGGACTTTCTGTATCCATTATCTTTTGGGCAGCAGCTAGGTTCTCAGATGGAAAAATAATAATACCAAAGTCCAATATTATCCTTGCAGGATTAGGTCTAGTTTTTGCTGTACTAATTTCTACTATATTTTCAGGAGCATTCAATGTTTCATTGTTTGGGACAATGTTTGACGTAGGTACTTTTTGGTTTATCTTTGCAGCATTTTTACTTATGTTTATGACTGCTATTACAGTCCGTAGTGGAGAAAAAGCCATGATGATAATACTCGGAGTGACACTTTCTTTTGTTGTTGTTTATATTTTTCAAATGTTTCGTTTCTTTATGCCGAATACATTGTCTTTGGGATTATTGGGTGGAAAGACCGACAATCTAGTGGGAGTTTGGAATACTTTGGGTATTATGTCAGGATTAACAGGCGTACTTTCTCTTTTTGTCATTGAATTTTTTAAAGTTCCAAAATCATTTAAGTTTATTTTAGGAATTCTCCTAGCATTGTCTTTAGTTATGTCTATCGCTGTAAACTTTTCTTTAGTATGGGAATTGTTAGGTTTATTTGCTTTGATTATTTTCGTATACAAAATATCTCTTTCTGCTGGTGTTAAAGAAGAAGGCAAAAGCACAAGCTTTCCAATATTTTCTTTTGCCATCGTCCTCGTGTCTTTATTATTCTTTATGTCTGGACAATTCATCGGAGGATTGTTGCCAGAACGATTAGGATTATCAAATATAGAAATCAGACCTTCTGTATCATCGACTATGTCTATAGGTAAAAGTTCTCTAATGAAAGATCCAGCTTTTGGTATTGGTCCAAATAGATTTAATGAATTGTGGGCTATGTACAAACCAGCTAGTATTAATGCTACTAGATTTTGGGACACATCTTTTAGTAATGGTTCAGGGCTTTTGCCGACACTAGCCATAACAACAGGTATCGTGGGTATAATATCCTGGCTCTTATTTTTAGTTCTCTTTGTTATAGCTGGAGCAAAAATGCTTTTTGCTAATATTAAAAAGGGAATTAGCTCTGAAATTACGTTATTCTTCTTAGCTGCATTTTATCTATTTATTGCTTCTCTTTTTTATTCCACAGGTATCGTAGTATTTATGTTAGCTTTTACTTGTGTTGGAATTTTTGTAGGTTTGTCATCATCCACAAAAGAAGGCAAGACCATGACATTATCATTTTTAGATGACCCAAGAAAAAGTTTCTTCTCAATACTTTTACTTATTGTTTTAATGGTTATTTCTGCTGGTGTTACATTTAAATTCATAGAACGTTTTGCATCGGTTGCTTATTTAAGTAAAGTTTTCTCTGCTGATACAATGCCAAAAGCAGAAGCTGCTATTAATCGTGCCTTACTTTTAAATCAAAATGATTTGTATTTCCGCACAGCGACGCAAGTGTATGTAACTAAGATGAATACCTTGCTTAACAAAGGTTCACAATTAACTGATCAAGAAAAAGCAGATTTGCAAAACAGTTTTGATGTAGCTTTAAATACTGCAAATAGGGCAGTCGTGTATAATTCTAAAAATTACTTAAATTATCAATCTTTAGGTGCAGTATATCAAAAAGCGATTCCACTAGGCGCAGAAGGTGCTAGCACAAAAGCCATCGAGGCCTATATGACAGCTTCTACCTTAAGTCCAAACAACCCAGGATTAAAACTCGCTATCGCTCAATTGTATTTATCTGAAAATAAAATAGCTGATGCAAAAAACTTAGCTCAAGAAGCTCTAACATTGAAACCTGATTATATTGATGGTCTTGTGGTAATGTCTCAAATTTCTAGAAGTGAAGGCAATAATAAAGAAGCATTATCTTATGCAGAACAAGCTCTATTATTTGCTCCTAGTGATACAAATTTAATTCAATACGTAAATGCGCTTAAAGGGATAAACGCTCCAAAGCCTGAACCAGTTGTAGAAGAAGATACTAAAACCAAGGAAAATTAAAAAGGATGGAGAAGATATTCAGATTTTTCAGTAAAGAATATGTCAGCATCAATCAGGCGGCACTTCTTTTGGGTTCCTTTACATTACTCTCTCAGATTTTAGCTTTGTTTCGTGATCGTTCTATGGCTCATTTTATCGGGCCATCATTACAACTCGATGCTTATTATGCTGCTTTCAGAATTCCAGATTTAATATTCATTTCTATAGCGTCGCTCGCTTCTATCACAGTACTCATACCATTTTTATCTTCAAAAATAAAAGATAAAGAAATATCAGAAGAAGCTCATAAATTTGTGAATAATGTCTTTTCTGCTTTTTTCTTAGTAATGATTTTAGTGTCAGTTTTAGTTTTTTTCTTGATGCCGATCTTGGCGCCACTCTTAGTGCCTGGTTTTAGCACAGAGATGCAACAAAAGGTTATAGAGCTTTCACGGATAATGTTGATCTCACCGATACTGATGGGTTTGTCGAATTTATTTGGTTCAATTACTCAACTCTTTCGCAAATTCTTTATTTATTCTTTGAGTCCAGTATTTTACAATCTAGGTATAATACTTGGAATTATTTTTCTGTATCCTATATGGGGGATTAAGGGAGTAGCATTTGGAGTAGTTATGGGTGCAATGTTTCATTTCGGGATTCAATTTTTGGCGTCTCGAAGTTGCGGTTTTGTTCCCAGATTAACTTTCTCTATTGACTGGAAGGAGATAAAACAAGTTGTTTTGGTATCACTACCGAGAACTCTGGGCTTGGCTTTCAATAGCATAGCTTTAATTTCCATAGTCACTCTCGCTTCTTTTCTAGAAAAAGGTTCTATTTCTATTTTTAATTTATCTTACAATTTACAATCAGTACCACTCAATATTGTCGGTGTATCTTTTGCTGTAGCTGCATTCCCGACATTAGCTAAATCTATTTCTCTAGGAAAAGTAGAAGAATACAAAGATGTTTTGATACGTGCATCACGAGCTATTATCTTTTGGTCAATACCCATAACATTTTTGTTTATCGTGCTTAGAGCTCAGATAGTTCGTGTGATATTGGGCTCGGGTTCATTTTCTTGGGAACATACCCGACTCGTGGCTGCCTCACTCGCCATTTTTGCTGTTTCCATTTTAGCTCAAGCCATGACCACATTACTCGCTCGGGCGTATTATGCAAGAGGGAATACAAAGAGACCTTTACTAATTAATTTCTTTTCATCTGTTTCTATATTTTTATTTGCTTATTTATTCACTTTTCTTTTTGAACATTTTGTTTTTATACGATATTTCATAGAATCTTTATTAAAAGTTTCTGACATACAAGGTACTGAGATATTGATGTTGCCGTTAGCATATTCATTTGGCACTATTATAAATTTCATATTATATTTAGTTTTTATAAAAAAAGATTTTATGGGAAAAGGTGCTTTTATTTCTAAAACATTTTTCCAAAGTCTCGGTGCGTCTTTCTTTATCGGACTTATATCTTACATTGGTTTGAATATTTTTTCTCCAATTTTTGGTATCACCACTTTAGGAGGTGTATTTTTGCAAGGTTTTATTTCTGGTATTTTAGGAATTATTTCTGGTATTTTGGTGTTATATCTCTTAAAAAATCAAGAATTAAAAGATTTCTCTAATACTCTAAGAACTAAATTCTGGAAAACGAAAGTTGTGCCCATTCCCCAAGAAGGGCTTTAAAATTAAGACTTTTTCTGTTAAGATAGCTGTATGGACTTGAAACACATACGGAATTTTTCGATAATAGCTCACATAGACCACGGTAAAAGCACCTTGGCTGATAGAATGCTAGAAATTACACACACGATTCCAGAGCGCAAAATGCGCGACCAAGTGCTTGATTCTATGGACCTCGAACGTGAACGAGGCATAACCATCAAAATGCAACCAGTGCGCATGGAATATGAAAATGGTGAGGAAAAGTATGTTTTAAACCTTATAGATACTCCCGGGCACATAGACTTCTCTTATGAGGTATCACGGGCTCTCAAGGCCGTAGAAGGCTCTATTTTGCTCATAGATTCAACTCAAGGGGTGCAAGCACAGACACTAACCACATTATCAATGGCACGCGATGGAGGACTTAAAATTATTCCCGTATTGTCTAAAATAGACTCTCCTTTATCTCGAGTAAATGAAATTACAGAAGAAGTTGTAAAACTTCTATCTTGCGACCCTAGTGAAATACTTTTAGTGTCTGGACGCACAGGAGAGGGTGTGGAGAATTTACTAAAAGAAGTTATCAAAAGAGTACCACCTCCAACTGAAACATATCACAATGAAAATGATTTACGGGCTTTGATTTTTGATTTTAAATACTCTAACCATAAAGGAGTTATAGTATTTATCCGAATTCTCGATGGTAAGGTTAGAAAAGGTGACAACTTACTTTTTGCTGTTTCTGGTGAGAAGTTTATATCACTTGAAGTTGGAACTTTTTCTCCAGAAGAGACTCCACGAGATGCATTGTCAACAGGTGAGACTGGCTACATCGTGACTGGTATTAAAAAGCCAGGCATTGCATCTGTTGGAGACACTATTGTTATGTCTAAAAATCCATTACCAGCACTCGGTGGATACATGAAGCCACTACCAGTAGTTTGGGCATCGATTTTTCCTGAAGATGCTGATGATTTTACCGAGTTGAAAGCATCATTAGGCAAGTTAAAACTCTCTGATTCCGCTTTTTCATTTGAAGAAGAATCTTCAGGTTCTTTGGGTCGTGGTTTTCGAGCTGGCTTTTTAGGAATGCTTCATTTAGAGATAATTACAGAAAGATTAAAAAGAGAGTTTGATTTAGAACTTGTGATAACTATGCCGTCTATTACTTATGAAGTGACTATGAAAAATGGTAAGGTTCAAAAGATATATTCCCCGTATTATTTTCCCGATGATGGCAATTTAACAGAAGTATTAGAGCCATGGGTAAATGCAAAAATAATTTCACCTTCAAAATATCTTGGCAATATAATGCAATTACTTTTTGATCATGAAGCAGAAATAGGCGAGACAGATAATTTTGGAGATAGTCGTTCCGCTATATCAGTACAAATGCCCTTGAGAGAACTGATGCGAAATTTCTTTGATGATTTAAAAAGTACAACTTCTGGATATGGATCTATTTCATATGAGATAGGTGATATGCGTAAAGCAGATGTCACCAGACTCGATATATTAGTTGCAGACGAGCCAGTGATAGCATTTTCTAGAGTTGTCTCTAGAAAAAAAGCCGAAGAGGAAGCGGAAACATCTGTTGAAAAACTACATAAGATTTTACCTCGTCAAATGTTTGTGACGAAAATACAAGGTAAGGCACTAGGACGCATAATATCATCTCGCACCATACAAGCCTTTAGTAAAGATGTAACTCAACATATGTATGGTGGCGATATAACTCGAAAAAATAAACTTCGAGACAAGCAGAAGAAAGGCAAGAAGAAAATGAAAGAACGTGGACGCGTAAATATACCCCAAGATGTATTCTTGAAAATGATGCGTAGTGGCGAGTAAATTATTGGGGTCTTAGGATTGGAGAATAAAGCAGTATCATACTAATAATGATAAGCACACACATTATTTTCCAAACCAACTGTATTTTCTTTTGATGTTTTTTCTCGAAAAGCATACTATAATGATAGCATATCTATGAGCAATTTTCAAAATAAGCATAAAAAAAAATCATTTTGGCATAGCATACCCGTACTCTTCGTTTTGGGTATAATTTTGTTTATCTTTGCTTGGGGTATAGTGTCTTTTATCGACACCATGAAAGATACTGTTAAAAACAAGAAAAATGCCGAAGTCAAAGTAAATGAATTACAGCAAAGAAAAGAACAACTTTTGACTGATATAAACAACTTAACAACAGATACAGGCAAAGAAAAGATTTTCAGAGAGGATTATGGATTAGCCAAAGAGGGTGAGGGGGTAATAATCGTTGTGGATGAAAAAAAGAGCGAAGACGATACTGTAAAAGTAAAAAACAAAGGTTTTCTTGGATTCATTAAAAATTGGTTTAAATAAAAAACTAGAGCAAAGCGGGCTTGCCCGCCGAAGTGATAGCGTAGGCGGGATTAGTTTAGTGGTATGATGCGACCTTCCCAAGGTTGAGACGAGGGTTCGATTCCCTCATCCCGCACATTTTGTGGCTTTTGGGATATATGATATAATGTAAGTAATTAATAGTTAACAATTTTAAATTTTATGAAAGATGTAACCATATATTCAACACCAACTTGTCATTTTTGCCACATGGCTAAAGACTTTTTTAAGGAAAACAATATCGCCTATACTGAGCACGATGTAGCTTCTGATATGGAACAAAGAAAAATTATGATGGATAAATCAGGCCAAATGGGCGTGCCTGTCATAGTCATTGGCGACGAACTCATCGTGGGCTTTGACAAGTCAGTAATAACCAAACTATTGGGTATTTCATAAAATTGTGCCAAGGACCAGAGTTGAACTGGTGACATCTCCCTCTTCAGGGGAGCGCTCTACCAACTGAGCTACCTTGGCAAACAGGTTTAACGTACTAAAAACTTATTTCTTTATTTTGTAAAACTATTCTTAAAACCACTTACAGTATCAGATGTAGTTTGAAAAAAATGCTGCATTTTATCTACATATGGCTGTAAAAAGTAAAAAGCACCGACACCCAAACTTATAACTATAACCCAATACACCCCAGTCACAAAAGAACCTATTTTTTGATTGTGTCTAATCTTGTGAAGCATTTTATTGTTCTCTTCTGCAAGATTATGGGTATCTTCTAATAACTTTTTAACTTCAGGTTCCATATGAAGATATTAGCATAAAAAATACAAAAATCCAATTGGGAATTCGTCTTTAATATGCTAGATTATATTAAGCTTGCCCTCATAGTTCAATGGATAGAACAGTTCCGTCCTAAGGAATAGATCCCCGTTCGATTCGGAGTGAGGGCACAATTTAGATAGATTTTACTTTCAAGCTAGATTTCTTTTCCTTATCTACCTTTTGAAGGCGGATAGTCAATAGGCCGTGCTTTTCGGTAGCTTCAGCTTCTTCGGGCTCTACTTCTTGAGGGAGGGAAATAGTTCGAGCAAATTTACCCCAATAAAGTTCTTTGGTGAAATAATTTTCATCTTCAATAACTCTACTTTCTTCTCTTTTCCCAGAGATAGTGACTATGTCACGAGCTATGTTTAATTCCAAATTATCTGGTTTTACTCCAGCCACCATGGTTTGAATTATTATCTCAGTAGAAGTTTGGTATACGTCTACAGCTAGTTCAGCTTCATCGTTTTCATCTTCCATCCAGTTATTTAAATTCTTTTTATCTTCCTTATTGTTTACAGATGTTGTTTCTTCATCTTCGTCCATACGAATACTACCTGTTAACCTTTCAAAAAAACTTCTTTTATTATGTGACATAATTTTATATTTTTAAAATAATAATAACTAGCTCATTCTTCGTAATTTTTCAAAAAGTAGCATTACTATAATCGTGACGACCCAGAGAAATGCATATACTTTCAAAAAATCACTACCGTTGTTCTTCATTATAAAGAAATTAAACACTGAGTGCAAGGTAATTGCGATAAAAATTCCACCCAAAACATAAATTATTCTCCTTTGACCCTTCATATAAAAAGAAAGTCCAAAGGCAATACCTATAGTACCTGTAGCTATAGCATGCAACAAAGTAGAACCCATAAAACGTAGTTGTCCAGTAAGGAGTCCGACGATAGAATTGCTTTGTGATACTGGTTCTATCAAGAAAAGCATATTCTCAAGAGCTGCGAAACCGAGAGCCACTGTTATGAAATATATCGGCCAGTCTAACGGTTCGTCGATATAATTTGTTTTATATAATATAAGCATTACAGCTGTGTATTTTATTAATTCTTCAGCACTTGCCCACAGTACGAGTTGCCAAGTTTCAGCTCCAACATGACTCTGAATAAATTTTTGTATAGGCAAAACCACAATAACTCCTATCATTCCTAAAATAAATAGTATAGTCAATAAACTTTTTGATTCTGTTTTCCTTTTGTCTTCACGAAGCCAAAACCATAGCCATATTAGAGCAGGAATTACCCCACCCAAGAATGCTATTAATAAAGTTTTTGGATCATGAAACATTTACTTGTTTATTGTGGGCCATTTTGTGACTAATAATAAATTTTTATTTTCATTATTTTTTTGTGGTAACATGCTCCAGATTTCTTCGGTAATGAAAGGCATAAATGGATGGAGGATTTTAATAAGAGTCGAGAGCTGTGTATATAATAGCATTTTAGCAGATTCAGAATTTTTATTTTGAAGAATTTTACTTTTAGAACGTTCTATCAATACATCAGCGTAAGTGTGCCAAAAATAATGATAGAGTTTTTCAGCTACGATATAGAACTTGTATTCGTCCATTTCTTTGGTAATTTCTATTATAAAATTTTCCAATTCTTCATGTGAAGCTTGATCTTCTTCGTCAAAATCTATTTCCTGGTTTACATCAAAATCTTTTATTTGCTCGAGCACAAAACGCGTCGCATTCCAGATTTTATTTGAGAACTTTCCATAAGCTTTGATTTTGTCTTCTCCTAGAGAATTATTATTACCTGGACCCACGCCGACAATCATAGACATACGCAAAGCATCGGCGCCATGTTTTTCAATAATCCCTACTGGGTCGATAGCAGTCTCTGGATTGGATTTACTCATCTTCTTGCCATTTTTGTCCAAAACCATACCATGGAGATAGACAGTTTTAAAAGGTACTTCACCCAAAAGGTAAGTACTCATTAAAATCATTCTCGCAATCCAGAAAAATAAAATGTCGTGTCCTGTTTCTATTATTGTATTTGGATGATAAGTTTTCAAGTCTTCTGTTTGTTCTGGCCAACCTAACGTAGAAAAGCTCCAAAGTCCAGAAGAAAACCAAGTGTCTAGAGTATCAGGGTCTTGCTCCCAGCCAACACCTGGAGAATTTTCACTAAACTGTATATCTTTATCTTTATACCAAACAGGAATACGATGTCCGTACCAGATTTGTCGAGAGATGCACCAGTCACGTAGATTTTCTAACCAATTGAAATATATTTTTTCAAAATGTTCCGGCACTATTTCTATTTCTTTGTTTTGAATAGGAGCGAGCATTAGTTCTTTGAGGGATTTATTGTCATGAGTAGGAATTTTTTTATTTACATCCACAAACCATTGCATTTTAGGCAATGGTTCGATGACGGCTCCGGTTCTTTGAGATACAGAAATGTTTTGTTCGATTTCTTCTTCTTTTTCCAAAAGTCCTTGTTCTTTTAATTTTTCAATTATGATTTCTCGAGCTTCTGTAGTTTTTTTGCCGTCAAATGGAGTATCAGGTAAAACAATTTTTGCAAATTCATTGATAACAATCTTTTTTTCTAAATCATGTCGTTCTGCCATTTCCCAGTCTGTTTGCGAATGAGCGGGAGTAACACCGAGCGCGCCAGTTCCAAAATCCATATCTACATCTCGGTCACCAACTATTTTTATTAATAAAGGAATACCAACAAAACTTACTTCTAAAGTTTGCCCGATATATTTTTTATATCTATCATCTTCGGGGTTTACGGCGACGGCGGTGTCACCGAGTTTGGTCTCAGGGCGGGTGGTGGCTATTGTAATAGGGAAGTCTTTATCATATTTGAAATAATAAAGCTTGGCTTTTTGTGGTTTGTGATCTACTTCATCGTCGGACACTGTGGTTTGACCTTTTGGGTCCCAGTTCACTACTCTATTACCACGATAAATTAGACCATCTTTGTACATAGATTCAAAAGCTGCATAAACTGCCTTATGTCTTTGTTCATCCAAAGTAAATGCTTCACGAGACCAGTCGAGTGATGCCCCCATTTTTCTAAGTTGATTCACTATTGTGTCGTGAGAATTTTTTGCGTGCTCATCTACTAGTTTTAAGAATGCTTCACGACCAATGTCGCGTTTATTCTTTTTTTCTTTAGTTAGCTGTTTGACTATTACTGATTCTGTCGCTATAGCCGCATGGTCTACACCGGGAATCCAGAGGGTTTTCTTGCCTTGCATTCGAGCATAACGAACCATAATGTCTTCGATAGCCAGCATCAATGCGTGACCAGTGTGTAAAGTACCTGTGACATTTGGAGGGGGTAGAACTATAGAAAAAGGACTAGCATCTTTTGCGGTTACGCCTTTTTCCACACAATTATCTGGATTAAAAAAACCACTCTCTTCCCAGAGTTTATAGATCCTATCTTCAGTATTTTTGGCATCATATGGCTTTAATAGCTTTTCGTGCATGTTTTAAATAATATCATAGAATATAAGCATTTTCTAGATATGTATTAGAAGTGCAAATTACCTTCGGCTTTTATGGATGAAGGGCGGGGGACTTTGCCTTTATTTTTTAGATATTTCATATAGCCCACCATACCTATCATGATGGAGTTGTCAGTTGAGAGTTTTTGTTCCGGGAAAAGAATCTTAATATTTTTGAAATTTCTTTTTACTTCAGTTCGTAAATATTTATTTGCAGATACACCGCCAGCGACGATGAGGGTTTGAATACCATATTTTTCGATAGCTTTTTTAGTTTTATGAATTAAAGTTTCTACGACGGCATTTTCAAATTCCATGGCTATGGCCATTTTAGTTTTTTCATCAAGCAGACCAATTTTTTTAATTAGATACAATACAGCAGTTTTTAATCCTGAAAAAGAAAAATCAAAATCCTTACTATATTTCATAGGTCTCGGTAATGCCAAGGGATGCCCTTGGCAAGTTGCCAAGGGCATCCCTTGGCGGGCTTTTTCAGCAAGTTTCGATATTTCAGGGCCTCCAGGATACGGCAGGCCCAGCATGCGGGCTACCTTATCAAAGGCCTCTCCAGCGGCGTCGTCGAGAGTCTCGCCTATGACTTTGTATTTACCCCAATTATTCACCAATACGAGCTCTGTGTGGCCTCCAGAGACGAGTAAAGACAAAGCAGGAAGACTTATCTTGGGTATAGAGAATTCCCCCTTATTCTTGCCGAAAACCGAGATGATGTGACCTTCCATATGGTTTACTGGTATAAGTGGCACATTCCATTTTAGAGCTAATTCTTTAGCGAAAACGATACCTGTCCAGAGTGCTGGTTCGAGGCCAGGACCGGAGGTTACAGCGATAAGATTAATTTTTTTTATTTTGGATTTTGCTAAAACTTTTTCTAAAAGTATCGGCAAGTTTTTTATATGCTCTCTTTTTGCGAGAGCAGGGAAGACGCCTCCATAAGGGGCGTGGATTTTTACTTGAGATGAAATAGAATTTGCTAATATTTCAAAACTCGGTTTCTTCAAACCTCCTTTGCAATCCAATATGCTGATACCTGTTTCATCACAGGATGTTTCTATACTTAATATCTTCATGTGCACGCTGAGGGGATTGAACCCCCGGCCTACTCTACGTCAAAGAGTCGCTCTACCACTGAGCTAAGCGTGCGATTTTTCTATGGTTTCATTTTAATAAAACCATCTTTTATGATGTTAGCAATATAATCCCTTCTTTTCAACTTTTTTAATTTATATTCCACCCTTCTAGCTTCGAGTATTGTTTTATACTCTTTTTTTTTGAAAACCAATTCAAACGCCCCCATTTTTTTATTGTAAATGTTTTACCTTTGATATGTTCTGTTATCTTACGTTCCATATCAATAGTACTACCTATGTAAAAGTTTCCATCTTTATTTTTTCTTCTATTCGCTCGAGTGCTAGGATAAAAGCACCACGACGAAGGTCAGTAGAGGAGGCGAGAGAAGAGTCAAAGACTTTCTTAGATGAGTCGTCTAGGATGACTTTGAGTTTTGCATTTACATCTACTTCACTCCAGTGTTCGCCTTTGAGGTTTTGGTCCCATTCGAAATAAGACACAGTGACTCCACCTGAGTTTGCTAGTATGTCCGGTATAACTGGAATATTTTTCTTAAAGAGTATTTCGTCTGCTTCTGGAGTTATCGGCCCATTTGCGAGTTCGAGTATTGCTTTTGCTTGCAATTTATCGGCATTCACATCAGTGATGACATTTTCAAAAGCTGCTGGCACCAATAAATCGCAAGGAGTAGCCAAGAGTTCTTCATTGGTAACATTTTTACTTCCAGGAAAATCTTCCAACTTGCCACTACTTTTTTTGTATTCAAGTAATTGTTTTATGTCTAAACCATTTTCATTATAAATACCTCCCTTAGAACCCGAGACAGCGATGACTGTGTGCCCATGTGCCTCAAATATTTCTGCCGCATTCGAGCCGACATTTCCAAATCCTTGGATAACCACTTTGCATTTTTCTGGTAGTCCTATTTTTTCTCGCAAAGCATCGAAAACATAAAACCCACCGAGTCCTGTAGCTGCGCCTCGACCTTCGGAGCCACCACGGTCGAGCGGTTTACCGGTAAAAGTCGCGCCACTTTTTTCACCTGTTAATTTTTCATACTCATCTACCATCCAAGCCATTATCTCGGGCGTGGTGTTCACATCCGGTGCTGGTACGTCTTTTGTTGGTCCCAAATTATTTACTAATTTTTGTACCCAACCACGTGAAAGTCTTTCGAGTTCTCCTTTAGATAAGTCTGATGGGTTTACGGTTATGCCACCCTTGCCTCCACCCATAGGTATGCCGGCGACAGCGCATTTGAGGGTCATCCAGAAGGCGAGTGCTTTGACTTCATTGATTTCGGTATCAGCATGATAACGTATGCCACCCTTATAAGGTCCGCGAGCGTCATTGTGCTCGACTCGGTAGCCTTCGAAAATCTTCAAAGAACCGTCGTCCATCTTGACTGGGATAGAAATACGAATGTCTCGGTCAGTGTGACGCATCCTTTCTATGAATTCAGGATTGAAGTTCTTTGCTTTATTTATTTGGGCGACCTTGTCTAACTGTGCCATCGCATTCTCAAATGGGTTGTGCATATTTTTCCCTACGAATAGGTTATTAAAATTATAAGGTATTAATTATACTACCAGAGTCTCCAAAACCTCAAGTTCTTCTTTTGTATTTGGTTGCAATGCTTCTAAGATATTTGAAACGGGCACTGTTTCTATTAATTCACCTTGTTCTTTTGCAATATGCAATAAGTCTGTCAAATAATATTCATTTTGTGAATTTTCATTTTTTAAATTTTCAATGTTTTTCCAAAGCCATTGTGATTTGAATATATAGATAGCCGGATTTACTTCTAGTATTTTCTTCTCTTCTTCATTTGCGTCTTTGTATTCTATTATTTTATCAATTTTGTTTTTTGTATCACGAACAATTCTACCAAAATTTATTATTCCTTTTCTCCATTCTTCAAAGTCAGGCAAAATAACCGTAGCTAGAGTTATGGTTGCATTTGTGTCTAGGTGTTTTTCCATTAAATTCTCGATAGTTTCTTTTGAGATTAAAGGTTGATCGGTGGATATCACTAAAATATTTTCATTATTATTTTCAGATATTTTTTCTTTAGCTGCATGAACGGCATGTCCTGTACCGAGCTGTTCTTCTTGATGGGCATAGTTATGATTTTCACCCAATTCTTCAAATATTCGTTCTTTTTTATGACCCACCACGATTATAGGTTTTAGAGTTAAATTCAAAAACTCAACAGTTTTTAAAATGTGAGATAAAAAAGGTCTGCCTTGGAGCAAGGCCAACGCTTTTGGTTCGTCTGACATCATCCTTTTACCCTTGCCTCCAGCGAGGATTACTATTTGAATTTTGTCTTGCATAGTACTGTTAGTATAGCAGATTAGGGCTTATTTTCCAGTAGCGAAATAGTAAGAACGGCTCAAATACCAGTAAATGAGCCGTTGGAATGCTCAAAACAAGAGTGATGACCTAACTATACTTATATCTAATTAAAGGCACCTGACCCCTTTAATCCATAAATTTACTCCCTTTTAGATTTTCCCTATCTTGTATGATCAAGAATATTCTTATGTATCATTCCAACAGCATTGGATAATTTTTTATATTGTATTTCTAACTCTTCTAACTTCTCCTTCAGGACATTAGTTTGTTTTTTTAAGAAATTTAATTGAGAAACAATTGGGATGAGATCAACTCGAGCAGGTTCCCTTATCGGATGTTTTGGTGCGTCTTCTGGTGTGAGGTTTATAATTGCATGTAAATCTTTAAGATTATGCCTTGCTTCAAAATTAACAAACAAAACCCCCAACCCTATGATTTTCAATCCACACTCCATCTGACTTAACTGCACCACTTCTTCCTCTGGATGACTGGCTAACCAATTAGTATATTCTTCCATTTCTTCTGTGCTTATATGTGTATTTTTATTTAATTCGGGTGATTGTTCGTTCATGGTTTAATATTAGCATTTTTTTAGATTCTAGAATACGAAACTCCTTTTCCTGTTTTCCCATTTTGTTTTATCTTTCCTTCTTTTTCGAGCTGTGAGAGATACCGAGTTGCAGTTGCATCAGATACATGCAAAAACTTTTCTACTTCATTATTTGTGATTTTAGATTGTTTTAAAAACAAAGTCATAACTCGATCTAGCTTTTTTCTTTTTCGGAATTGAATTGCATTTCGAGCTTTGATTAAAAGTTCACGAGCGAAAGATATTTTTGTTGATTGAGTTTCAGCTAATGCTGGAGGTTTTTCCTCGGGTAGTGAAGCGGATGGAGGTAATTCCTCGGGCACAGATTCAGCCAACGGCTCATTTACTGGTATTTGAGCCGTTGAGCTCTCTGGTGAGATAGTTTCAATTGGTTGTTCTAGGGCAGGAATAGGCTCATTTGAAGTCTCAGATTCGGTTGGTAGTACTTCTTTTGGTATTTCATCTGCCATATATAGATTATAGCAAATAAGGCTTGAATAGGGGGTCTTTTATACTACTTGCATTTTAGGTTAGAATATGGTATAATATATAAATAGACAATCTACTAAAAATTAAGGCGTTAAGAAAAAGGGGGAAGTCATTGTTTAATTTTAAATAATACATATCATACGCTCTGAACAGTAAAGATAGATGTTGCAGACATGTCTAAGATGGGGTCAGTCACTATTTATTGGAACGCTATGCGTACTGAGTTTATGTGGTCACAAGTTACTAAATTTTTTGTTTCAATAATTCGCAAAAAATGTAAGTACTTACCGACCCCGCCTCGCCTTTTCGTCTACTGACGAAATATGGCTGTGACTTCACAAAAGCGAAAAAGACTGGAACAGTCCAGTCTTTTTGAATTAACGCTTTTGTGACCCTAATGATACCTGACTCAAAACCCTTTGTAAAGTTCTTCAATGAGCTTGGAAAGATAATCTCTAATTTTGAAAAGCCCTTAAATTATCAATCTTTATCTCAAGAAGCTCTTAGGGAGTTCATCCCCTAATGGTATTTAAATGTAGGGTATTTAACCTAAGTCTTTAAGTATTTTGTTAAAGTTGTCTACATTATGACCATACAATGAAGCTATTAGAAATCCAACTCTGCTTACAAAGAATTTAGAAAATTTGTTTAGTTCATTTGAGTTATTTTTAGATTGTTCAATATATTTCTCTTTTGCTTCTTTCATTGTTGATAAATACTTTTGTTCTGCTTTTTCCCTATCTTTATATATAATTTTATTATCATCAACATATTGAATTATTTGTAAAAATAATTTTGCCTCTGATATTTTAGGATCTCTAACTGATATATCATGCATATGAGACCCACGTGTGATAACTACACTCTCTAACCCTTTTTGAGTATTAGTTTTTATGTGTTCAATTAATTCTTCAACATCTTTTATATTTTGTATGTTAAATTCTCTTAGATTGTTTTTTATAAAATTAACCAACCTTTCAATCTTTACTTTTAAGGCATAAAAATCATTTAAATAATTTTGAATATGGTATTCTAGTATTTCTGCCTCTGTTATATCAATATCATTTTTTATATAAAGTCTTTCAAAATAAAAAGGGTACTTATCCAATCTGTAAAATATAGTATAAATATCTAGTACTCTATTTGAAATTTCTAATATTATTTTCTCCTTTTTGTTTTTTGGTGTTTCCTTCCCTAGAATGAGTTCAAAGGAGAAATTATCAAGAAAGTATTTAGTTAATACACCAAATTCTTTTAATTCTTTTTTGTTTTCCATGGTTTATATTATATTTTATTTCCTAAAATAGAATCTATCTTTTTCCTGCTTTCAGATGATGTTTGCTCAATCTCTTTCCTTAGTATTACTTTTTCTTTATTTATTAACTCCTTATCCATTACACTTATGTTCTTTTTAGATGTATTCTCTATTAACCAAGTTAGAAAAGGTTTTTCCTCTAATAGAACTCTTGCTGTAGCTACAATTTCTATTGTATCTTCAGTGAATTGAGAAACAAATTTACTAAAGTCTACCAATGCAGTCTCTGAGCTTAAGGTGTTTTGCATGAAATTATCTGGAGTTAAAAGATGTTGCATAAAAGCATTTTTCTGCTCACTATATAAATTATCAAAAATTAAAGGGGTCAGGTACCTTTGTTTGAATGCTTCGCATGCAGAAGTAGTGTGAACCACAATAATTTGCTCGCCGCCCTCCACAAATTTTCCAGCCCCTGCTTCGCCAAGTGCTTTACGAACAATATCGCAATGAGTTACTGGAACGAACACAATAAGTTTTACATTTCTTGTTAGCATAATTATTTAAAGTGTTTGTTTGAAATGCTTCACTTTTAACAGCATTATTTTTTATATGAGATTATTTCTTTTTGAGAATAAAAGCTCCCATTCCTCCCGCACCAAAAGGCATTACAAGTATATCTTTGTCTGTATCTGGTCCCGTCATACCACTTCTCTCCTCCAATCGTTTTTCTAAAGCGATAAAACTACCTGAACAAGTTGGGTTACCATGCTCAATGGCAACCTTTTTAAAGAGCTTAATGTTGTAAAGGTTTTCTATTGTTTCTAGTAATTTTGGATTAGGTTGATGTGGTACTATGTCATAATCATGCAAGGAGATCCCAAGCTTTTCAGCGACTAATGCTGGTATCATAGAAGCTTGTTCGCTCACTTCTTTTCCGTTCATTTGCCAATAGCCTCCAATAATACTGAGATCTTCATCTGCTATTGTTGATTCAGTTGCAAAAATATCACCAATCTCCATAACACCTTCTGGTGTATTAGACCAAATTGACACTGAAACTGCATCAGAAAAAAGAGCTTCGACATTTCTGTGTCGTACCATCTTTGTAGACCAATCTTGAGTCACATACACAGCATAAGTTTCATCGGGTTGATTTTCAAACCACTTTTTCATTGCTTCGATTCCGATGATCGATCCACCACAACCGAAACTTTGATCAGAAACATACACATCTTGTGAAAGACCTGCTTGTTGAGCAAATTTTTTTGTTAAAGATACAGGATCAGTTTTTTCATCAATTGTTATCGGATTAGTCGTACCAAAAACTGCACGAATTTTATCTTTATCTATCTTATGGGTAGTGACCAGATTTTCAAAACAAGAAAGTGATGCTTTAACTGGGGCATCTTCACTGTCTTCCCATTTGTGACCTTTTTCTTTTCCAGTCTTTTCTGTAATCCAACCTACCGGTAACCCATATTTTTCCTCGATTTCATTATTTGAAACAATTTTTTCACCAAATTGATGTTGTAGCCCGAGTAATGAAATTGGTTTTTCCATAGTTTGTATTAGATTAATTAATAAGATTCTCAATATCAACATTGAGAGCTTTGGCGATTTTGCTCATCACAAAAACCGAAGGTTTTTTAATAACCCCTGTTTCGACCTTTGTTAGCGTTGTGTAGGGAACATCTGCCTTGCGAGCAAAATCGTATTGAGAAAGCCCCAATTTATTCCTTAATTTTTTTAGTTTTTTTCCTAATTGATTACTTTCCATATATTGATACTCAAATACTTGTTGCTTATTTTTACTGACAGTATTATAATAACAAATATGAGAGCATTGTTCAATGTAACCCACCCGAATTTCGCAAGAATTAAAGGGGTCAAGAATTAAAGGGGTCAGGTACCCTTATTTGAATGCTTCGCATGCAGAAGTAGTGTGAACCACAATAATTTGCTCGCCGCCCTCCACAAATTTTCCAGCCCCGGACTCAGCTATTTTTTCTACTAAAAAAATATGCTTCCGTCTTCACAAAAGCGAAAAAGACTGGACTGTTCCAGTCTTTTTGAATTAACGCTTTTGTGAACTAATTCTAACATTTGCGCGAACTTTTTTCCAAGAGCAAACGAACTAATGCGGACTCGGTTTTGCGAAGCTATTTTCTGGGGGAAGGATTCGCAAAACCTCGGCTACTGAATTTTTGAAATTCGGCGGGATTTCGTTTTGGGTTTCCGCGCGCAGGAGGGGTCTGGGG